>MDTG01363501.1_pt1 | contig 16148 bp, 16 predicted proteins | sample 811421 | NCBI WGS metagenome assembly MDTG01 (sample SAMN05326645, study PRJNA326480) | marine metagenome | isolation source: seawater | place: Pacific Ocean: South East | collected 2011 | reverse complement strand
GTAAGCCAAAAGGGGTTCTTCATACTACAGGGGGATATTTGGTTTACGCATCGTTTACACATAAATATTCTTTTGACTATCATCCTGGGGATATCTATTGGTGCACAGCAGATGCAGGTTGGATCACAGGACACTCTTATTCGGTTTATGGACCTTTAGCAAACGGAGGCAAAACATTATTATTTGAGGGTGTACCTAACTATCCTGATTTTTCTCGTTTTTGGGAAGTTTGTGACAAGTATAAAGTTAATATTTTTTACACAGCTCCAACTGTTTTAAGATCTTTGATGAAAGAGGGTAATTCTTATATTGAAAAATGTGATTTAAGCTCTCTGAGAATTTTAGGAACAGTAGGTGAACCAATTAACCCAGAGGCTTGGAATTGGTATTCAACAATAGTCGGTAAGGATAAATGTCCGGTTATTGATACTTGGTGGCAAACGGAAACTGGAGGACATTTAATCTCACCAATACCTGGTGTTTCAAAACTTAAGCCTGGAAGTGCAACTCAACCATATTTTGGAATTGAAGCTGCAATTGTTGATGATAATGGAAATATTTTAGAGGGTGAATGTGAGGGTAAGCTTTGTATATTAGATAGTTGGCCGGGTCAGATGAGAACAGTTTACGGGGACCACCAGCGTTTTGTTGATACTTATTTCAGTCAATTCAAAGGAAAATATTTTACTGGAGACGGTTGTCGTAGGGATAAAGATGGATTTTATTGGATCACAGGAAGAGTGGATGATTGTATAAATGTATCCGGTCACCTACTTGGAACAGCCGAGATTGAAAGTGCATTTGTTGAACATGGGTTAGTCTCCGAAGCAGCAGTAGTAGGCTACCCGCACGATATAAAAGGTCAGGGTATTTATGCTTATGTTACAACAAATACTGGGGTTGAAGTCAATGAGGCTTTAAAAAAAGAACTTGTTCAATGGATAAGAACAAAGATAGGTCCTATCGCAACTCCTGATAAATTACAATTCACCCAAGGACTTCCAAAAACAAGATCGGGCAAGATCATGAGAAGAATTTTAAGAAAAATAGCATCAAGAGAAGAGGATCAACTTGGTGACACTTCAACATTAGCAGACCCAAATGTTGTCCAATCTTTAATAGACGGATCTAAAAATATCTAGAATTACTGATATAACAAACTTATTTTCCTCAATTAAAAAAATTGAGCAGGGAAGTAGTGTTGATCATGTTGTGAGTCAGTTTCCAGACTTAAAAAGAAATTTTTTGTTTTTAGTGATACAGGAATATTACCGAAATTATGAAAATCATAATCAAATTCTTTCTAATTATATACATAATAAAACACCAAAAAATGTTTTAACCCTTTTAAGAATAAGTATGACACTATTATTTTTTTCAAATAAACCTGTATACGCAATAGTCAACGATACTGTGCAAGAAGGAAAAGTTTTAAAGAAAGAAAAGTTAATTAATGCGGTTTTAAGGAATATTCTCCAAAACAAAAGTAAAATTAAATATGGCAAATATATTTATCCTAATTTTAAAAATATAATTAATAAAATTTTTTCCAGCGACTCAATAAGAAATTACATTTGCTCAACCTTATTTAATAAGCCGAAAAATTATCAAATAAGTTTAATTGACAAAAAAGATGCGCTTTATGGTAAAAGGGTATTTCTCTTAGAGAGAGAGAAGATTATTAAAGGGTGTTTCGTTCAAGACATTGGTAATTTTGAGGTAATACGTTCTGTATATAAATTTTATAAAGACAACAATTTAATTGATGTGTGTGCTGCACCTGGCGGTAAAAGTATACTATTAAACTCATTAGGGTTTAATGTTTTTGCGATAGATAAATCTCAAAGTCAAATTAATAAATTTAAAGATAATATTACTCGCCTAAATATCAAAATGGATATCCAAAAAATAGATTTCCTAAAAAAAAAATTTACTAACAAATATAATTCAATTTTGTTAGATGCCCCGTGCAGTGCTATTGGTACATTTAGAAGGAATCCAGATGTCACTGTAAAAATTGACCAATCTCAAATAAAAAGATTTCAAAGATCCCAAATGGAAATGTTAGAAAAATCGTTGAAATTATTAAATAAAAATGGTTTTTTAATTTATATTGTGTGTTCTTTTCATCCCTTTGAGACAATCGATGTTATTGATAAAATTCTGCAAAAAAATAAAAATATTAAAGTGCACAACATTAATTCAGATAAAATGATAAAAAGACAAAACGGGTATTTTGTAAACCCACTAAGCTTTAAAGATCTAGGTGGGTCAGATATATTTTTTGTGACTGTATTAGAAAAAACTCAATGAAAACGATAATTTCACCATCAATCTTAGGTGGATCATTTTCAAATATGGAAAAGATTATATGTGAGCTTGATCAGTCGAATGCAGAGTATATTCATTTTGACGTTATGGACGGTGATTTTGTACCCAATTTGACATTTGGTCCACAATTTATTTCAGATTTACGTTTTAAAACAAATAAAATTTTTGATGTACACTTAATGATTAAAAGAGTTGGAAACTTTTTGGAGAATTATATTAAAGCTGGTTCAAATATAATAACTTTTCATTATGAAATTGATGAGAACATCGATGATTTAATAAATAAAATTAAAGAGAACAAAATTAATGCAGGAATTGCCATAAAACCTAAAACACCATGGGAAAAAATAAAAAAATACTTACACATAGTTGATCAGGTTATAATTATGACTGTAGAACCAGGCTTTGGGGGACAGTCATTTATGAAGGATCAAGTTAAAAAAATTTTGGGTATTTCTAAATACATAAAAGAAAATAACTTAGATGTGAAAATTGAAATTGACGGTGGTGTTAATTACGAAACTGGAAAACTTTGTGTGGACGCAGGGGCAAATATACTTGTTGCAGGATCTTTTTTGTTTAAACAGGAAAACCTAACTTTAGCTACTAATAAATTAAATGATTTTTTTAACTAATGGGAAGAAGTAAAAATGCACTCATATCAGTTTTCGATAAAACTAACCTAGACTATATTTCGAAATTTTTAATAAAGAAAAAGTATGCAATTTATACAACAGGAGGATCATCTGAGTATTTAAGTAAAATTAATGTGCCACACATAAAATTATCAAAATATACTAAACAAAAAGAGATATTAGGTGGAAGGGTTAAAACACTTCATCCTAAAATCTTTGGAGGGATTCTTGCTACGAACTCTAAAGATCATCAAATTGAATTGGAAGAAGAGAAAATTGTAAATTTTGATTTAGTAATAGTTAACCTATACCCATTTGAGCAAACTTTAAAAAATAACCAAAAAACTGATGAGATAATTGAGATGATTGATATTGGTGGGCATAGTCTTATCAGAGCAGCGGTAAAAAACTACTTAAAAACAATAATTATTATTGATCCTTTAGACTATCAGAACATTGTGAAAAAATTTCCCCATACTGACTCGGCAAAAAAAAAATATGCAATAAAGGCCATGAATCAAATAGCTAAATATGACTTAGCAATATCAAATTGGCTTCAGAATAAATATGAGATGGAATATCCACTGAGATATGGTGAAAATCCTCAGCAAAAAGCAAGTGCTTTAGTTATGAAAAATGCGTTTGAGCAATTAAGTGGTAATAAAAAACTAAGTTATAATAATTTATTAGATTTAGATGCAGCTACTGCAATAGCTTATAGGACAAAAACAAATAAACATATTTGTACAATAGTTAAGCACAATATCCCATGTGGTGCTTCGATTGAGAGCACTCAAATCAAAAGTTATACTAGTGCATTTGCAGGCGATCCTGTAAGTGCATTTGGTGGGATTGTAGCTTTTAATAAGAAAATAAATTTACTTACAGCTAAGAATTTAATTCAAAATTTTTACGAAATAGTCGTTGCACCTGACTTTGATAAGAATGCAATTAAAATTCTTAAGGAAAAAAAAAATTTAAGTGTATTAAAAGTAAAAAAATTTTATAACAAAACAGAGCAAAGATCTTTTTTTGGTGGAACATTAATACAAGATATAAATCACAAAATATCTACAATAAAAGAGGTATCTGGTAAAAATAATTTAAATAAGGAAAAAATAGATTTTTTTGTAAATGTTTTGAGGTTTATAAAATCAAATGCAATTGCGCTATTTAATGAGACTAGTTTGGTCTCTCAATCAGGTGGTCAAACTTCGAGATTAGACTCTCTTAAAAATTGTTTATTAAAATTAAAGCAGAAAAAGAAAAAGACAAAAATAGGAAAATTATATTTATTTTCTGATGCGTTCTTCCCCTTTACAGATACTTTAAAATTGATAAAAAGTGAGAAGCTTAGAATTGATGTATATGCGCCAATGGGATCTAAAAATGACTCACTAATTGAAAAATTTGTAAAAGAAAATAAGTTTAATTTTATTAAACTTAGTGATCGACATTTTAAACATTGATTGAAATTTTTAAGAATAAGCCTCCAAAAAATAAATATAGTTTAATGAAAAGATATCAAAATGTTGAGTTCAAAAAAAAATATTCTACCAAACTTTTAGAGACTTTTTTTAAAGAATATCCTGAAGAGAAAAGAGGAAGAAAGAAATTTAGGGAAAAAGAAATACAAAATGTTACACATCTCATCTATGAAAATATCTTTCAGAGGGCTACTAAAATTAAAGCAGACTGTATAGGCTCAATAAATGAAAAAGTGGATAAAGCATCAATAACAATTAAAGTATCTTTTTTTAGAAAAAATGGATGAAAATAAAATTTTATTTGTAGATTTGGATGGAACATTAATTAGGGAGGACTTATCGAGTCTTGCATTTATAAACTCTTTGAAAAAAGAACCACTAAAATTAATTTTTTACTTATTTATTTTTATATTTAAAGGGAAACCTTATTTGAAAGAAAAAATATCAAAAAATTTTACTGTACCAGTAAGCAAACTGACTTTTAATAAAAGTGCCTTAGATTATGTAAGAGATGTAAAAAATAGACACAGAGTAGTTTATCTAATATCCGGAAGTCACCAACTTTTGGTTGACCAAATTGATCAACACCTGAAAATATTTTTCGAATCATTTGGAACAAAAAAAAATTTTAATATGGTTGGAAATAATAAAGTTAAATTTATAAATGAAAAATTAAATATTATTGATTTTGATTATTTTGGTAATAGCAAGAAAGACCTACCTATTTGGAAATACTGTAAAAAAATTATTTATACAAATGTCTCAACTAGTCTTACAAATATTATTAAATCGTCCAAATTAGATAAAATAGAAATAAAAGAGGATTTCAGTTAAGATTAATGTCTATAGACATATTCTTTAAGATATTCGTTGTTTGCTTGTTAGGTGCGATGTCACCTGGACCAAGTATGGTGATGGTAATTAATAATGCTATTTTCAAAAATAGATTTCACGGGATTTTAACATCCATAGGTCATGGAATTGGTATATGTATTTACGCACTTTTCGCAGTTCTTGGAATTGCCTTAATTATTAAAACAAACTTGCTTTTTTTCAACGGAGTAAAATTTTTATCAGTGATTTTTCTCATATATATAGGAGTAAAATCCATAACTAAAAACAGTAAATTAGATTTTGATAAAAAAGATTTGGATGGAGGCGTCACATCTTTTTTGCAAGGACTGAGTATTTCATTATTGAATCCAAAGATATTTATATGGTTTGTAGCGATATATTCTCAGTTTATGTCATTAGATAATGACATTATTTTTAATTCTATTCTTATCCTTACAGCTGGTTTAGTTGATTCGTTATGGTATGTAGTCCTCACATTATTAGTTACGTCTAACATTGGTTTAAAATTTATAAGAAATAAAAGTGTTTTATTGCAAAGATTTATTGGTAGTGTTTTTATAATCATTGGTGTTTTATTACTGATAGATATACTTATTTGAATTTTCCAAACAAAATATAGTTGCGATATACTTGGTGTGGATTGTAGAATTTATATTTAGAAATTTAGTTATGTGTATGTAAATGTCATAGATGAAAATATTTATTAAAAAATTTTTAAAATACATAAGATTATACAATTATATAGGCAGATTATATTTTTTGATTAAAAACAAGGGGGTTTTTGTTGGAAGTTACGAATTCATTGTTTTAGATACCATAAATATTTTATCAAATGTTTTTTTTGATTTAATTAATAATATAAATACCAGAGGTGTTATAGAAGTTGATGAATTGAATATTGCTGAAAACCAGAAAATTTTTGCAAATAGATATCAAGCAACTTCTTGTAGACAATTAAAAAAATCATTAAATTTTCTGATAACTAGAAATGAAGAGTTTGACACTTTTATAGATATTGGTTGTGGAAAAGGGAGGCCCATTTTTTATGCAACTAAATATTATCCAAAAATTTTAAATTTTATTGGCATTGATATATCCGGAAAAATTATTAATCAAGCAAAACAAAATTTATATAATTTTAGAAATAAAAATAAAATCTATGAAAATATTATCAAATTTATGAAAATTGACTCACTTGAATTTATGTTTGATAGCAATAAAAAATATATAATTTTTTTGTTTAATCCATTTGATTATGTATATGTTGATGAATTCTTTAAGAAAAATTTCAAATTAATCAAAAAAAGTAAGAGTAAAATTATTTTCATTAATGAACTTGAAAAAAGCACATTTTTGAAAAAAAACTATAATTTAATTTTTAATGATGAGAGTCTTTCAATTCGTATTTATGAATAATAAATAAAGCGATAACTATTTTCTAAAAAAATTTTATATGTTTGTAATCTTATTGAATTTAATAAAACTTTAATAATTAAACTTTTTTAAATAAATATTTATGTGATTTGGAGCGGGCGAAGGGATTCGAACCCTCGACTTCAACCTTGGCAAGGTTGCGCTCTACCCCTGAGCTACGCCCGCATTTTGAATTAATTGTAATATCTTATAAACCTCCTTTTAAGACCTATCAAGGCAAAAGGCATCATTATCATTGTTGTAATTAATACATTTGATACCATTTCTATAATATGGTTTTTGTATTAGACATCAATGAAGATCAATTCGTAACTGAAGTTATAGAAAAATCAAAAAGTATTCCTGTAATTGTCGATTTTTGGGCACCATGGTGTGGCCCCTGTAAACAATTAACTCCTACTTTAGAGAAAATTGTAAATAAAAAAAATGGTAAAATAATTCTTGCCAAAATAAATGTTGATGAAAACCAAGGGATAGCTGGACAGTTAAATATACAATCTATACCTACTGTTTATGGTTTTGTAGATGGAAAACCAATAGATGCATTCCAAGGTGCTCAACCAGAGAGTAAAGTTGAAGTTATGGTCGATAAAATGATCGATGCAACACCAGGTAATGATGTACCAAGATTGTTAGGCGAAGCAGATCAATTGTTTAAAGATCAAAAATTTGATGAGTCATTGGTTTATTTTGAAAAGCTTGTAGGTATGGATCCTGGAAATATTAAGGTTATAACAGGTCTATTGAGATGTTTAATTCAGCTTAAACGGTTTGAGGATGCTCTTGAAATGTTTGACTCATTTGATGACAGTCTCACAAACAATGAGGAAATATCAAAAATTAAAAAACTTCTCGATAATTCCAAAATTAAAGATGTTAGTTCATTAAAAAAATTAATTGAAAATGTTAAAATGAATCCTCAAGATAAAGGGTTAAGATATGATTTAGCTGAGAGTTATTTATCTGCAAATGAAACTGAAAAAGGATTTAATGAACTTTTAAATTTATTTGCACAGGATCCTAATTGGAATAACGGTGCTGCAAAAAAGAAAATGCTAGAGTTCTTTGATTTATTAGGGTTTAATGATCCAAATGTTGCAGAAGCTCGAAAAAAATTGTCTAGCTTAATGTTTAAATGATGGATGATAATATTAAAAAACTCTTTGAAATAAGACCAGAGGATATACCAAGCTCAATACCAATTTTTCCACTAGATAATGTTTTACTATTACCTTTTGGCAAATTACCGCTAAACATTTTCGAAGAAAGATATATCAAAATGACTATAGACAGTTTGAAATCTCATAGAATGATTGGGATTATTCAACCCAAAAACAATAATAATGAGCTCTTTCAAATGGGATGTATTGGAAAAATCACATCTTATATAGAGACGCCAGATTATAGACTTGTCCTTAATCTAGAGGGTATTTGTCGTTTTGTATTAGATGAGAGAAATTTAAATGCTCGTGGCTATTACCAAGCATCTATTAATTGTGATGATTACTTAGAAGATCTCAGCAATTTGGAGCCAAATATTGATAGAACAAGTTTAATACAAAAATATACAAATTTTTTTAAAATGAAAAAGTTAGATATAGATAAAGATGTTCTATCAGAGACATCAAACTTACAACTTTTGTCTACATTGGCTATGCTAGCACCATTTAATAAAATAGATAAGCAAGCTATTTTAGAATCACCAAATATTTCCTCTAGAATAGAAACTATAAACTCAATTCTTGACTTAAATACTTTTCAAGTAGTAAGCAATAAATCACCTAACCAAATAAATTGAGTCTACCCATCGCCTGCTTTATAAATAAATTTCTAATTATATTAAAATTCTTCAAACCTCTGTAACCAATCTTAATAAAATTAGTATTTAAATTACTCTGATTTTCATAGAGAAAATTTATTAAAGATGTGAAACCAAAATATGCACAGCCCTCAATTATTCTTCTTGAATAGTAAATAGAATTGAAAATTTCACTTTCTAGGGGGTATTGATCAACTAGTTTTGTTAAAAATTGAATATCTTTAACACCCAAGTTCCATCCTTGTCCGGCTACCGGATGTATAGACTTTAAGCTGTCACCAATATAGATAAAATTTTTATTATATTTTGTTAAATGCGGAGTTATAGGAAATTTATATATATTTTTTTCAAAAGTTATTTGACCATGAGATGATAAACAATTTTTATAAATTAAAGATTGTATTTTTTTAACTGAGGTATGAAAATTTGAAGAATAAATAAAAGTTGATTTTCTATTATTTGATGAGGGACATGGCAGAATTGCGAGTGGCCCCTCCTTATTGAAGATTTCGTATGCTATGCTTTTATGATCATTTTTATGTTTAAAAAAGCCTACGTAAGAATGATCACCTCTATCAAAAATAATACTTTTTTGTGTGACATCTGATGTTATCTTTTTGCCAACGCTTATAATAATTTTTTTAAAAGAATATCTTTTATTTTCAATGTAAATAGTTTTATTGGGCTTTAAATTATTCAAATCACCATTAATGTTTATTTTCAGGATTCTTAAATTTTTTAATCTTTGGCGTATAACTTTATGTAATTCAGAGTTATATATTACACTCCCCATTGTTTCCTTTTCATTTTTGAAAATCAATGGCCCTTTATTAATATTATCTTTTATAATAATTTTTTTTATAAGTTGAGGCTTGGTTTTTAAGTAATTCCAAATACCTAGTTGAGATAAAAATTCTTTTGAATTGGCATTAACTGCCAAAGTCCTTCGGTCTACTGAAATATCAATTTTATTATCGATAACTAATACTTTTAATTTTTTCTTATGTAAAGAGAGTGCCGCCAGTGCTCCGATGAGGCCTCCTCCGACAATTAAAAAATCGTATTTAAATATTTTATTTTTCATACATACGAATATATTTATTTTAAATAATGAAAAGTAACTATATTCCTCAAATTATAAAAGAAAAGATTTCATCAGTTTATAAATTTGCATACTTTCTATTACTTTTTTTGACATCTATTATCTTAGCATTATCATTGTTAACTTTTGATATAAATGACAACAGTTTTTTAACTAATACGAGTAGCTCATCAGGCAATTTGCTAGGTGATTTTGGATCTTATTCTGCTAGTTTCATTTTTTATACATTTGGAATATTAGGTTACCTAATAATATTATTTTTTTTAATATGCTCCGTTTTAGTTTTACTTAACAAACCCCCTAGTTACATATTTATAAGACTATTCCTTTTTTTTATTAGTCTTATATTAATACCTCAGTCAGTTATTCATATTGGTTTCAATATTGAGTTTATTGAGTTGATAGAGACCTGGGGAGTATTTGCAAATAATATTTATAATTTGCATGGTATAAGCTATATTCATTACACATTAACATTATTGGGTTTTTTAATTTTTTTGTTTTCTCAAAATATTTTTTATTTACTGAAAACACCTAAAATTAATTTTTTAGGTTTATTTAAATTAAATACTAAAAATAAGACTTTTGAAAATAAAATAAAAAAAGATCCTATCATAAACAATATTCTTAGTTCGAATGATTTAGAAACTAATTTTTTAGATAATGAAGTAAACGAATCCTCTAAAATTTTAGAGTCGTCTTATTCCTCGCCGTCTATTGAAATTTTAGAAACAGATAATTATTTTCCAAAAAATGAAAGTGGTAGAAAAAATATAAAAGCTAATTCTGATTTATTAGAAAAAGTTTTTGAGGATTTTAATATTGATATAGAGGTTGTTAATGTAAAGCTTGGCCCAGTAGTAACATTATTTGAAATATTACCAGCAGCGGGAATTAAAATAAATACAATCATCAACCTTGCCGATGATATATCCAGGAGTATGGGGGTTGGAGCTGTGAGAATTGCTCAAATATATGGTACACAATACTTAGGAGTTGAGGTACCAAATGATAAGCGCGAAACAGTAACAATCAGAGAGCTATTGAGTGATGATAATTTTAAAAATACTTCATTAAAAATACCGTTATGCATTGGTAAAGATATATCGGGAAATATAGAGGTTATTGACCTAAGTAAAACCCCGCATCTGTTAGTTGCTGGCACAACAGGCTCTGGAAAATCTGTATTCATCAACACCCTACTCGCGAGTATATTGTATAAGTTTTCTCCTGAAGAATTGAGATTAATACTCATTGATCCAAAGATGCTTGAGTTAAGCGTCTATAACGATATTGCACATTTACTTACGCCCGTTGTAACAGAGCCAAAAAAAGCCATTATTACATTGAAGTGGGTTTGTAAAGAAATGGAGAGGAGGTACTCTATGATGAATGAGGAAAACACAAGGAGCCTAGAGGGCTATAACCAAAAATCTCAAGAGAAGCTTCCATATATTGTCGTTTTTATTGATGAAATGGCTGATTTAATGATGACTGCAGGCAAAGAAGTGGAACATTATGTTCAAAGACTTGCACAAATGGCGAGAGCTTGTGGAATACATTTAGTTATGGCAACTCAAAGACCTAGTGTTGATATTATTACTGGAAGCATTAAGGCTAATTTTCCATCAAGAATAAGTTTTCAAGTGGCAAGTAAATACGACAGTAGAACTGTATTGGGAGAAATTGGTGCAGAGCAATTACTTGGAAATGGAGATATGCTAATGTCTAAAAATGGAGGTAACTTAATTCGTTATCAATCTGCTTTTATATCTGATAACGAAGTAAACAAATTAATTAAAGAGATAAAAAAAAGCCAAGCTGTTGACTACCTTGATGAATTAGATGAAATAATTAAAAATGATGATGAAAATTTTGATAGCCTTAGTGACGAAGACGAGGTTTTGATAACAAAATCGATAGATCTAATTAAATCTACTAATAAAGCATCGACCAGTTTCCTTCAAAGAAATTTTCAAGTTGGCTATAATAAAGCAGCAAGAATTATGGAAGCTTTAGAGAAAAGAGGCGTGGTATCAGCGCCTAATCATGCAGGTAAAAGAGATATTTTAATCGATACTTAATCTCAAAATTCCTGAATTAGTTATAATTTTGAGATCAATATTGAGTTCTTTTTTTGTTTTATTTTTTAAATTTGTTATGTGTGTGTCTAATTTATTAATTTGGATATCTTTATCGTGAGTCCAAATCATTTTATACAAATGATTTTTGTCAACACCAATATTTTTATAAAGGATTAAATTATTCAAAATAATATTATGTATGTAATTTAGATATAAAATTTTTTTATTATAACTTATAGATTGATTAATTGGTGAATAATTATAATTACCTAACTTTATAAATTTATTTGCAAAATGATTTTTAATTTCAGCAAGTATTAATTCAAAAGGAATTGGAATTTTCAAAGATGATGACTTTAATGAAGATACAATTTTTAGATAATTATTTTCAAATAATATCTCTATTTTAAAGAAATGTTTATCGGATTTTTCTAAAGTTACTGGTAATTTTTTTTGTAATATTAAAACAAATATACTTTTTAGAAAAAATTCATAATTGCTTTTTAATAAGATCATTTAGTGATATTCGCTAAAGAAAAAGGTTGAAAAAATCTCTCCGATATATCTTCGAAGTTGCAATTTATAAAATATATACTTAAATTTACTTCATCACTATTGATAGAAATTCTCTTGGGAAAATTAAATTCTTTACTATTTACAATCTTTATTTTTATATCATCTTTGGAATAAGAACTCTTATTATTAGGGTAGTTTGTTATAATTTGTTTTAACTCATTTAAAATTTCATCATCTTCTAATTTATTTACAATATTTCGATTATCATTTCTAATTACAAAATAATTCTTATTAAAAATTATAGTAAAAAGATCATTGTCCTTATATTGATAGCGTAACAATCCGTCATTAAATAATAGATATCCAAATTGTGTAGAGCCGTCTTGATAGACCTCTTCAAAATCGCACTTAACACTCTCATTTGCATATATTATTTGAAAAATAAAAGTAAAACTTAAAAGAAATATATATTTCATTTAAAAATCAATGAACCAATTCTTACAAGATCAGTTTGAAAATTTAGTGCGATATGATAATCACCACTCATTCCCATACTTAATTTTAAGTTTTTATTTATATTATTTCTTAAATCTAACATTTCTCTGAAATAAACACCTGGGTCTGATGTATTTGGAGGTATGCACATTAAACCGTTTACACTAACTTTTTTTTCAATTGTGTAACTATATAATTCTTGAGTCTCTTTTTTAGAGATACCAGACTTTTGCTCTTCTTCCCCTATATTAACTTGAATATAAAAGTCTTTTGTTCTTGGATCAGGTAAATTATTTATTTGTTTTGATATTTCATCGACCAATGAAAAGCGATCAATAGTTTGAATAGTATCAAAAATTTTCAAAGCCTGCTTTACTTTGTTTCTTTGGAGCGGGCCAATCAAATGTAGCTCTAAGTCCTTATAAATTTTTATTTTACTATATTTTCTAGATGCCTCTTGAACTCTATTTTCCCCAAATAACCTATATCCTCCTGATATTAAAGTACTAATATCCTCTAGATCCTGGTTTTTTGTAACGATTAATAATTTAGATTTAGGAAATAATTTTAAATTTTCCTCAATAGAAAGTAAGTTTTCTGAATTTATGCTCAAGAGGCTAAGATATATGAAAATCAGTATTAATGTTCTTATTCAAAAATTTTTTTTCATTTTGAGACAATGATTTTTTCAAGGGTAATTCAAGATTGTAAGTTTCCATAAAATTTCTAACATCTTTAATGTTTATTTCTAAATCAAGACCAAATTGTTTTAGATGATACAAGACTTCGAGTAAGATATCTTCTTTTTCATAAAGCAGTTTATTATAATCTAAAATTTTTCCCTTATAAGTGCTTATAACATTTGGGTCTGTCCATGAATCAAAGTGAGTATTTATGTTAGTTCTATTTTCATATATTTGATACTTAAGGCCCTCATGTGCTGGTGTTAAAATCTCTTTTTTGTTAAAATTAAATAATTCATCATAAGCACCTTCTGCAGAACTGTAAGCATCCTTATATTTTAAAAATAAAGCTTCGGGGCTTCTCGAGATGTAAAAATAACAAAAGGTTGTGTTAGGATAAATAAAATAACTATTATTATTTGTTTCAAAGAATGCTGCTCTTGAATTAAGAAATAAAAAATCTTTTCTCAGAGAGAAAAGAACAAGATTTTGGTAAAAGTTTGAATTTAATTGAAAATCATTAAATTTTATTTCATTGTTTTTATCTTCTAAATTCAATTGAGATAATTTTTTATTAAGCGCTAATGCAAAATTATCAGTATTAAATGAGATATTAGAATTCCTAGATAAATAGTAATTTATGAATTCATTTAAGTATAAAGTATCGTTACTATCGTAAGAGATAATCCATATAATTTTATTTTTGATAAGTTCGTTAGAAAAGTTCGATAATTTATTTTGGATATTTTTTAAAAAAATAAAAAAATCGTTTTGATCCTTTTTAGATAAATCTGAAATAAGTTGGTAGGCCGAATTAAAATCTTTATTAGAAATATACTCATTAAATAACTTATAATTATAGTTTAATTTGATTTTCTTTAAAAATTTCATTCTTTATATATGATTAGATTATGAAGATTGAGATGTCAAAAATAATTAGACTAATTCAAGAAAAGAGCTTTCAAAAAGCTGAATTAGAAATTAAAAAGTGCTTAAAAAGCTCACCTGATTCATTTGATTTAAATAAAGCTTTGGCAATTGCCCTATTATCTCAAAAAAAATATAATCAATCTTTAATTGCATATAACAAATGTTATGAACTAAATAAGAATGATTATGACGTAAATGTAAACATTTCTCTCATATTTAATAAAGTTCAAGACTATAAAAACTCTTTGGTCTTTAGTGAATTAGCTTTAAAGATTAACCCAAACAGGCCTGAGGTTTATCATAATCTTGCTAACAGTTATTTATATATCCCAGACTTAGATAAAGCAGAGAGTTTTATATTGAAATCGATTGAGCTTCGAGGAGGGTTGAATTCAAAAGAAATATTAAGATTTATAGATAGCGTCAACATATATACCGATATTTTATTTGCCAAAGGTGAGATTAAAAAATTCATAGAGGTATGCAAAAATATTTTAGACTCAGGTATCTATATTGGTGATATTTTCAGAAAACTCTTAAGGAATAATAGGGAAAATATCAAAAAAAGTTATATCGATTCAATGAAAAAAATATTAAGTCAAATTGATGGTCATGGTAACTCTCTAAATCATAAGCTTACTAAAGCGGGAATATATTCTTGCTTAGCTGAATATTACAATAAAGAGGATAAAAATATTTCTGAAAATCATTATATATCCTCAAATAAAATAATATCTGATGTACAAAGAGAGTCAGTTTATGATCGTCAAAACAGGAATAAGACTATTTTAAAAATGTTTAAACAGGGTCAAACAAAGCAATCTCAAAACACTTCAGAAAATTCAGGTGATGGCCTTATATTTATAATTGGAATGCCCAGATCTGGAACAACACTAGTAGAGTCAATATTGGCTTCTTCAGAGGACTCTGTTGCAGGTGGAGAGAGAGTTTTTTTTCATGTCCAATGTTCACCGCTCATAAATCAATTTCAAAATAATAATAAGGAACTTGAAAGTGATGCATTCTCAGATCTTGGTAAACAATATTTAGAGATAATTGATATTCAAAGAAAAGGGAAAAGAATATTTATAGACAAAATGCCTGATAATTACCTCTATTACAATTTTATCAAATCTGGATTGCCTAAAGCCAAATTTATTCATGTGTATCGTGACCCGTGGGATAACGCTATATCCTTGTTTAAACAAAATTTTGCAAGTGAATTATCTTATGCGTCTAGTTTTTTTAGTATTGCACTTGAGTACGCAAATTACGAATACATAATGAAAGTTTGGATGAGAATTGGTGCAGATGATATTTTGAACGTACGTTACGAGGACTTAGTCTCAAATTCGAACGACATAATTCAAAAACTTTGGGATTTTTGTAAACTCTCTGGGCAATATAGCGAAGAAAAAAGAAAGAGCCACTTTGCCCAAACAGCAAGTAAACAACAAGTAACCAAAGAAATTTATGGTACATCGGTGAATAAAAAGGAATTTGAGGATTTTAGAGAGGATTTTTTCAAAGATTTAGATACTCAAAGGGAATATTGGTCCATAATAGATAGGTAATTAGCAAAAATATAAATTTTGTTGCAAAAATGCAACGTTTACAGAATTTTTGGCTTTTTTTATTGATAATTATTCTTTTTTTATACTTTTTGAATAATATCCAAGAAGTTTTAATTAAAACTAAAACAACAATAATAATTAAGAAAGGAAAAATTATTATGAAAAAACTAACATTAGCATTATCTGCTATCGCTGCTGCTTTT
>MDTG01092004.1_pt1 | contig 16149 bp, 13 predicted proteins | sample 811421 | NCBI WGS metagenome assembly MDTG01 (sample SAMN05326645, study PRJNA326480) | marine metagenome | isolation source: seawater | place: Pacific Ocean: South East | collected 2011 | reverse complement strand
TAAAAAAAGAATTAGAAGGTAAATCTGTATTAGATTTAGAAGAAGTTAGATCTCCAAAAAAAGCAATTGCAACAACAAGAAGTTTTGAGGGAACTATTACTGATTATGAAAAAATTAAAGAAAGGATATCAACATTTGCAATATGTTGCGCCGAAAAACTAAGATCTCAAAATAGTAATTGTAACTCTATATATGTATTTATAAGGACTAATAAATTTCAAAAAAACAAGACTCAATATAGAAATGGAATATTAATGACTATTCCTTTTTCAACAAACTCAAGTATGATAATTAGTAAGTATGCGACTGAGGGACTAAGAAAAATATTTAGGAAAGGTATTTATTATAAAAAAGCAGGAACCATAGTGATGGGGTTAGATTCGTCCAAAAGCTATCAGCTCAATATGTTTGAAAATGAAAATCCAAAACATAAGTATTTAATGAAAACTATAGATTTTATACAAAAAAAAGAAGGGCAAAGTAAAATCAAACTTGCTTCCCAGGATTTGAGAAAAAAATGGAAAATGAAGCAAGAAAAATTAAGTCCTAACTATACTTGTAAATTAAATGAAATTATAAAAGTGAAATGAAAAAAAACAACCTTATATTTTTAAAACCAAAAAAAGAAAAATTTATAGGTCAATGGCTAGTAGAACAAGGTATATCAGCAGGTTTTCCATCACCTGCAGATGATTTCAAGGAAGTAAGGATAAGTTTGGATAAAGAACTGGTAAGAAATCAAGAATCTACCTTTTATGCAAGAGTAAGTGGAAATTCAATGGAAAATGCAGGACTATCTGATGGAGATTTAATAGTAATTGACAGAGCTTTAGATCCAGTGAAAAATAAAATTGCGGTTTGTTTTTTAGATGGAGAATTTACAGTAAAAAGAATAATTGAAAGAGAAAATAAACTATACTTAAGACCTGAAAATAAAGATTACAATGAAATTGAAATAAAAGATGGTAATCAGTTGATAATATGGGGAATGGTCACTTATGTCATAAAAAAATTATCTTGAAAACTAAAGTGCCCCATAGCTCCTTGAAGCTTTGCTAATGGGCCAGTTCTTTTAAAAATATTAAAAATCTCTTCTAGGTAAATCATGAAACCATTTCTCATAGAGCCTGGTCTTTGGAAAAATTATTACCCACGCCGTCATAAAAATGAGCTTCAAATCAAGAACAAAAGAACGATTTTCTTGATACCACATTTCCAACCCTCCTTTAAATGGAGCAATCACTCTCTTGTAGAATAGATGAGGATCTTCACTTTTTAATTCTGAAATTATTGCTTCTTCGTCTCTGAACACAATGGAACCAATTCCTGTTAAACCAGGCTTTACATTATAAATTTTAGACTGGACATCACTACTATACGCTTCGAAAGTTTTAGAGACAAGAGGTCGTGGACCTACTAAACTGATATCTCCAATTAGAATATTAATAATTTGTGGAAGTTCGTTAATTTTTGTCTTTCTCAAAAACTTACCTATTTTGGTTACTCTAAAATCGTCTTGAAGGGTTATACTTCCAGTTCCCATGTTCATAGAATTTTTTAACATAGTTGCAAACTTCCAAATTTGAAAAGTTGTGTTATTTAAACCAATTCTTTTTTGAAAATAAAAAACTTCCCCTTCCCCAGTTAAACGAAGTATAATTATAATTGGAATAAAAAAAGGAGTAAGTAAAAATAAAGCAAGAATACTAACAATAATATCTAATACACGTTTTGAAAATTTATACATACTACATTTTTTGATCTAAGTGTTTACCAGTTTCAATATGCATAAAATTTGGCACATACTTTTTTATCACATCTATAATATCCTTTTTTGTAGAACTTTTGTCATTAAATACCTTATCAAAATCTTTAATAACTTTTTGTGTAGAGATTGATTTTAAATTAGTATTTATGAAGCCAAGAGATTCATACATATTTAAATTAAAATCTTCATCATGACTATAAAATTCTTCATAAGTTTTTTCGCCTGAGGTATCAGTCTTAAAAAAGTAGATCGGATATTTTGTAGGATTGTTATTTAAATCAAAATCTTTAGCCTCTTTTTCTGTTTTGACTAATTCAGGCTCAAATCCATTTTCTTTTAAAAAATCTAACGCAATTTCTTTAAAATAAATTTGATGCTTATGAAAATCTAACTTAGGAAAGAAAATATTTCCCGAATCTCCTAAAAATGTGGCCAATAAACATATTTGGCCTGATTGTTCTGGAGTGACAAAAAATCTCTTAATATCTGAGGGACAAGAAAGTGGTTGTTTTTTATTAAGCCTAAAAATAAATCCATCTAACAAGCTTCCATTTGAAAAAGCAACATTAGCAAACCTAGCTGTTGAAACTCTAAATTTATATTTCTTTGATAAGATTAGTTTTTCCATTAGACTTTTAGATGCACCCATGATATTGACAGGATTTACAGCTTTATCAGTAGAAACACTAAAGAAATAATTTGGAGTATTTTGTTCACATAAATTTAAAAGCTTTACTGCTCCATAAATATTATTTTTAATTAAAGCTTCAATTGAAATTTTATCTTTTTCAGAACGAACATGTTTATGAGCAGAAAAATTAGCAACTACTTTCCACTTATGAGAACTAAAAATTTTTTCAAAGGTTTCACTTAATAAATTTACAGGATAAGTAATGTATTCTGGATTATAATCTAATAAATTAGAACTTCTGAGGTCTCTCGTTAATTCTGTTAAACCATTCTCATTAATATCGATCACAGTTATCTTTGAAGGTTTGTATTTTAATATTTGTTTTATGTAACTTGATCCAATCGTGCCCGCACCACCAATTACAAGTACATTACTTCGCTTAATATTCAACGACAATTGATCATCAAACTTATTCAAATCATTATCAAAATTGATATACTTTTTGATTATTGCTTCTTTAATCATATTTTAATTTTTAAAAGATCTTAAAGTTTTAATTAACCCTTGTTTACTAGTCAAAGGTAATTCCTTTGCAATATATTTTTTTAATTTTTTATTACTAACCATATACGATTCTGTTAATTTTTTTAATCTTTCAGAATTTAATGGCAATGGTATTATATCTCCAATTTTCGCTATAAATTTGATTACAAACTGAGGAATATTTAATATAATTGGATTTTTATTATTTGAATTATATATTAATGAAATAATTTCATTTGTAGATAAGAATTCATCATCTGCAACATTATAAATTCCAGAGGGTATTGATTTATTATTAATTAATTCATTAATTATAAAAAGGAGGTTATCTATACTGCAATAAGATCTTTTATTTTGAAAAGATCCCAATATCCAAGGAATTTTTTTTGATATTAAATTATAAAGAAGGTTTAGATTTCCTTTATTATTTGGTCCATGAATCATGCATGGTCTCAATATATACATTCGTTTGTTATTGGGAATTTTTTTTGATAAAATATAACTCTCTGCCAATAACTTACTTTTACCATAGTGAGTTTTAGGGTTGGGTTTACAATCTTCATTTAAAATTCCAATCACATTTTCTGCAACAGCTTTTACAGAACTTAACATAATAAAAACGCTTGAGTCAGAAATTAAAAAAGAATCGAATATTTGTTTTGTAAATTCTGTATTAACTTCATAATATTCATGTTTGTTTGAAATATTTTTTAAATCATGTGCCTTTCCTGCTAGATGAATAACTGCAAAACTATCTTCAATATTTACAGCTTTACCGCGCTGGTAAACATTAAAAGAAAAATTCTTCAGCGATTTCATTAAATTTTTCCCTATAAAACCAGATGATCCAGTAATAAAAACTTTCATAAATATTTTATGATTGATTTAGCCATTAAATTATTGATTTTTGATCTATTATATTTATTGATAAATTTTGTTCTACTAATTTTCTCTTCAAAATTTATTAATGAAATTTTTTCAACCATATCTTTAACATTACAAGGTTGAAAAACATATGAATGACTTATCTCTGAATTTAAAAAATTTTTAGAATAACCACTAAGTCCAGCAAGAATAGGTTTTTTGTAGCTAGCTAATTCGAAAATTTTGGATGGCAAAACTCTTTTGAAAGCATCATAATCATTAAGATGTATAAATAATATATCCGAATTATTATAATATTCAATTAATACATCTCTACTAACAGGATTTAAGAATTTTACATTATTAATTTTAAGTTGATAAACTTTCTTTTTTAGTTTAGATAACTGTCCTCCATCCCCAACAATAACAAATTCATATTTTTCTCTCAAATTTAATGCAGCTTCTGGAATTATTTTGTGCAATCCTTGTCCTTCACCTATATTTCCAGCGTATATGATTTTATATTTTTCTTTTTTAGAATAAATATTATTAAACTTATTATTTAGAAAAATTTCATCAATACCATTTGTAAAAAAAGTTATATTTTTTTTATTGTATTTTTTGAAATATTCATAAAATCCAGGACTTATCAGGTTAATATGTGTAGCGTAATTAAAAGTTGTTTTTTCAATAAAATTTAGAAATGGAAGGAAAAAAAATTTTAAAATTTTTGATGGGATAACATCATTTATTGTATCAATAAATAAATCTCTAATGTCTAGGTATAATTTAGATTTATTTAATCTAGCTATATAAAATCCTAGAAAGGCAGTAAAAAGTCTACTTGAAGATGCATAAACTAAATCATAATTATATTTTTTTGAAATTTTAACTGCTCTGTAAAAAAAGACAGTAAATGAGAAAATTTGATCAATAAAACCACTTTTATGATTTGGTATATCAATGCGGTGAATTTTTATATTTTTAGACAATTCCAAATTATTGGCATTTTTATAATATGTAGAGTATCTGTTAGGCATTGTAGTAATTACATCTACATTAATATTTTTTTTATCAGAAATTGATTTTAATTCATCAAATAATGATGAATTTCTAAAAGATCCAGCACACAAATCAGGCTTGAAATAAAATGTCAAAAACAATAGTCTCTTCACTCTCAAAAAAGTTTAAATTGGATCTTATGATTAGAATCCTGCTTATAATCCATTTCAATAAAAAAATTATTTTCTGAATTACCAAATGAAGGAAAAAAATTAGATTTATCTAATTTAAAATTTAAACCTTCATTGAAATGGACTTCACATAATTTTGTTTTTTTATTTAAAATCTCTAAAAAATTTTCATGTTGAACAACGTTAATATTTGGATGAAAATAAAATCTTGATTTTGCTGAATCGAATTCTCCGTGTATGCTATCAATTACTGTAATCATATTTTTTTCACATATCCACTTTCTATTGTGAAATGGTTTACCTTTTAATCTCATAAATCCATCATGAGAGCATGAAAATGTAACTCTATTTTTCTTAATTTCTTCTTTAAAATCAAAAGGATAAGCTCTTCTACCTACTCTAAATGAAGACCATACTTCAGATGAATCTTCATTATTGATTGAAACAGTTGAATGTGAAAATGTTTTTCTTTGATCAAGTCTTTCTTTTGATAATTTATATGTGTTTATGCCACTGTTTACAATTACCCTAGTTCCTTTTATAGAAAGTTCAAATGAAAGTGTATCAGCATGTGAATGGCCTGGAATATAATCTGGCCCTATTTTACCAACATCAGCAATAATTTTAAAATTTTGATTATTAAAAGTGTAAAACCCACTAGATTCAAAATATTTATTAGTTTCAATCTTTGTTTTATTAATATTTATCTTATTCAGCTTTGCTAAATGTATTAATTCAGATTCAAGAGGAGCAATATCATTAGTAGAATCATTAAAGTTTGCAATTTCAGAGTTTTTATAACTAAAATATTTTAACCAATTTAATCCTATTATAATTTTATTTTTAATTTTTTCAGACGGAAAGTTAGTTGGTAATTTTTCTTTAATTGCATACAGATCAATTAAATCTTCAATTGATAAAGCATGATACATTGGCGACAATTCAAAATGAGCACCATCATTTAAAAATTGTTCGTCAAGTTCATTGTTTAAAATATTTATTGCCTTTTTATATGTGTGTTTTAATTTTTTATCACTAAAGAATGCACAGGCATAAAACAAAGCTTTACAGTTAGTAAATAAATGATTCCCTAATAAATGATACTCAATATTTAATTCTAAGTATCTAACTTGATTCCATAATGATTCATGAATTTTTTTATCATAAATTTTAAAACGCCATAACCATTTTATCCAATTCACAATTCTAATTGATGTCGGGTATGGTTCTAAACCAACTGAACTTTTGTAAACATTATTTCTGATCCAATCATTAACTATCTCTATTTGACTTGAATGAAGTTTTTTACTCAACAGGTAATTAAAATAATGTAAATTATAATTCCATAATTTTTCTACATTAGGATTATTCCATCCTATCATTTTTAAATTTTTTGATTCATTTAAAAAATGGAAATTCTTAAAATCTTCATTATTCTTTTTTTTAATTATAAAATGAAAATTTTCTGGAACATCTTTAATTTCAGGTATTGTTTTTGAGTATGTAAAAAATTTAGGAAGGTATAATTTTAGTCTTGCCCAAAATTGTATTGCTTTTAGGTATTTAATGGTATTGTAAAATAGTTTTATTCTATACAAATAGTATCTCGTTGATAATTATTTTAACTATTCTATCAGAAGCATTTCCGTCCCATAACTCAGGAATTTTACCTTTCTTCCAATTTCCTGAAAATAATTTATTTAAATATAATCTAATTGATTTCGGATCTGTTCCTACAAGTTCATTAGTTCCTATATTTACAGTCTCAGGTCTTTCTGTTGAATTTCGAAGCGTGATACATGGAATTCCTAAAACTGTAGTTTCTTCAGTAATTCCTCCCGAGTCAGTAATTACAGCAAATGAATTTTTAACCAAGTAATTAAACTCAAGATAAGGAATAGGTTCTGTTAAAATTAATCTATCATTATTAATATTCAATTTTTCTAAATTTTTTTTAACTCTCGGATGAACAGGATATAAGATTTTATAATTAGAGGTGTTTTCTAATATTTCATTAATCAAAGAATATAAATTTGATTCTTCGTCAACATTTGATGGGCGATGAATTGTTAAAACTAAATATTTATTTTTTTCCAGATTAGCTTTTTCCCAAAATACAGGTTTTTTAAATTTATTTTCTAAGGAAATTAATGTATCTATCATAGTATTACCAACAAAAAATATGGACTTTTTGTCTACTCCTAATTTTAATAAATTATTCGAGGCTAGTCTTGATGTAGTAAAGAAAAAATCTGTAATACTATCAGTAACAATTCTATTAATTTCTTCAGGCATTTTTAAATCCTTCGATCTTATTCCAGCCTCAATGTGAGCTAATTTTATATGTGCTTTTTTTGCAACAATTGAACATGCCATGGTAGAGTTAACATCTCCTACAACTATACACAAATTACTTGGAGAAGATTTTAATAAGTTTTCATAACTTATCATGATCTTTGATGTTTGTTCAGAGTGAGATCCACTTCCAGCGTTAAAGTTAAAATCTGGCTCTGGTATATTTAATTGTTTAAAAAAAATATCACTCATATTCTTGTCATAATGTTGTCCAGTGTGAATAAGTCTAAAATTAATATCAACATAATCTATCTTGTTTAAGCTTTTGATTATTGAAGCTATCTTAACAAAATTTGGTCTAGCGCCAGCTATTAAATCAATTAACATTTTTAAATTTTAATTGTTCTACCTTCCTGTAAAGATTTTAGAGCTAAAAAGGTAGTATTAGTTGTGTTAACAATTGAATTAAAAGGAATGAGTGGTTTAGTACTTTTATTCCAATAATCAAGCAGAGACTTGAATTGATTTTTATGTCCTTTATCTTGTTTTGTTTTTAAAATAAGATTAGTGAATTTATTTCCTTTTCCATATGAATAAAGCTTCCTAAAATTATCAATTATAAAAGTCATTTTTTGATAATGAATTTCAATTCTTTCTTTAGGGTATGAGCTATTTCCATTAGAAAAATAATTTATTACTCCCAAAGAACCATTTTTATATTTCAAGTGAATTGATGCATTATCTGTATTTATTTCAGGCTTTATGCCCAAGGCATTCATACTTACTTCGCTAACATCACTTCCTGTAAAAAAAGAGATTAAATCAATAAAATGACAAGCTTCTCCAACAATTCTTCCACCCCCCGAAGACATATCATGAATCCAAGAATCTTCAGGTACAAAACCAGCATTCACATTAGCAATTATATTTATTGGGCCAGGGTTTTCACCTAAGAATTTTTTAATTTTTATTGAATGTGGTGAAAATCTTCTATTAAAACCTACAGAAATTGATGAATTTGATTTATTTTTCGCAGATATAATTTCTTTAAGTTGAGTTTGGTTTAAACATAATGGCTTTTCAACAAAAACATTTTTATTATTATTAAGTGATTCAATGATCAATTTGGCATGTAAGTCATGTCTTGTAGAAATAATAACACCCATAACATCTTTATCATTAAAAATTTTTTTTGTTTCAGTAGTAGAGAAATTAATTGAATATTTTTTTGCAAGTAATGTTGATGATAAACCATTTAAACTAGATATATATTTAATTTTAGCTTTTAATTTACTTAATGAAGGTAATATTGTGGCACTAGCAAAATTCCCAGAACCTATTAATGCCAAATTAAACCCAGAAATATTTTTTAAATTATCAATATTAACTACTCTTAATTCAGAATTAATAGAATTATTGGTTACTGAATTTTCATATTCAATAATTGAAGCTATTGATCTATTATCATTTAAACTTTTATAAGCATTTATATAATCATTAAGCTTAAACTTTTTAGTAATTAGTGGTTCAACATTAATTTCATTTTTTTTAAGACTGTTTAAAATAGTTTCAAAATTTCTTTTGGTTGTCCATCTTACAAATGGCAAAGGGTAATCAACACCGTCTATTTCATATGATTTATCATATCTTCCTGGACCATATGAACAACTAACTTGAAATGAAATTTCTTTTTCATAAAAATCTGACCTATCTAAGTTAAGACCAATAACGCCAGTAAGGACTATTTTACCTCTCTTTCTACATGCTTGTGAAGCAGTTTTAACCAATTGATTTGACTTTGAGCTAGCAGTAATTAAAACACCATCAACACCATGATTATTTGTTAAATTATTACTGAATTGGATCACATCAATCTTCTCAGAATTATAACTTTCTATTCCAAGTGCATTAGCTATTTTAATTTTTTCATCATCTATATCAAAACCAATAACATTACATCCATTAGATTTTAAAATTTGAATAGAAATTAAACCTATTAAACCTAATCCTAAAACAATATATGTTTCACCATACATTGGTTTAAGCAATCTTATCCCTTGAAGACCAATTGAACCAATTACAGTAAAACATGCATGTTCATCTGATATTTCATCAGGGATTATTGCAGCTAAATTTTTTGAAACAGAAACATACTCAGCATGATTTCCATTTGAAACAACTCTGTCTCCTACTTTAAAATCTGTGACATCGTCAGCAATCTCAACGACTAAACCGCAATTACTATATCCAAGTGGTATTGGTGTATTAAGTTTTCTATTAACAGTTTTAATTGTTTGACTTATACCATCTGTTTTAATTTTATCTAAAACTTGATTTACTTTTTCTGGCTGACTTTTTATTTTATTTAAAATAGAAGATTTACCAAAATCTACTAGCATTTTTTCAGTACCTTTAGATATCAAGGATCTAGTAGTTTTTATTAGAATATGTCCTTTTTTGACTTTCGGAATTGGTACAACCTCTAGAAATGTATTGCCTGAATTTAAATCTTGTAAAATTTGTTTCATAGCCTCATTTTAAAAATTGTCTTAGCCAACTCTCAATAGCTAAAATAGCTAAAATTGAGTAAGATGCATCGATTTTGTTTTTTTTGTTTAAATCAATTAAATTGATTAATTCTTTCTGATCAAACAACTTGCTAAAAAATGATTTATTATTTATTATTCTGTTTTTGATGATATTGTCCATATCATTTTTAATCCATTTTCTGACAGGTGCTCCAAATCCTGATTTTTTTCTATAAATAATTTCATTTGGCAAATACCTTTCAGCTACTTTTTTTAAAATATATTTAAGCTCGTCATTTTTAATTTTATAATATTGAGGAATTCTAAATAAATAATCAACTAAATCATTATCCAAATACGGAACTCTTATTTCAACACCTTGAGACATACCCATTTTATCAGTATAGTTAAGGTTGTGGTCAACTAAAAATGTATTTAATTCTACAAATAAAAATTTATTCAAATAATCAACATTTTTTGGTATGTTGTTAAGTAAATGCTTCAAATAGTTGTCATTTTTAACATGATTTATTTTTTCATGAAAAGGTTTCTTAATTAATTTTAAAATATTTTCATGATCTAACCACTCAAAACTATTATAAATTCGTTCATCATTATTACTGGAAATAATTTTTAGTAACTTTTTAACTCTTCTTTTTAATGGTGAAGTTGGTTCAATTAATGTTTGTATTTTTTTTATTACATATTTTACAGAGTTCGGGGTGTTGTCAAAAACTTTTTTATACTTAACTAACTTATGTCTGTTGTATCCTGAAAAGATATCATCTCCACCAGCTCCACTTATCAAAACTTTTGTCCCATTTCTTCTTGCTAGCTTAGAAATATTTAAAACATGCAGAGGAGCCAAGTCAGCCTGAGGTTCATCCAAATGCCATATCATATTGTCTAATTCTTTTAAAATATTTAAATCTGATTTTACAATTTTAAGCTTTAGATCTAGTTTCTTTGAAAGAAACTTTGCATAAAACAAATCATTTTCAAATCCTTCAGATTCTGAAAATTCTGTTGTATCAATTGTATAACATTGAATTGTTTTTTGAGGTCTAATCTCTTTTGCTATTGATACTAGCAAGCTACTATCTAATCCGCCTGAAAGAAAAAACCCAACAGGGACATCTGAAATCAGTTGTCGATTAACACTTTTTCTTAATAATTCATCAACATTAGAAACTATATTATTCTCAGTATCATTAATCATTGGTAATGAAAAATTAAACTCATAAAATTTTGAAAATTCTAGTTTTAATTTTTTCTTATTTAAATCAATATTAATGCATTGTCCAGGTAAAAGTTTTTTTATACTTTTTTGTGGTGTTTCAAAGCCGGGTGACCATAAAAATTTAGTGTAGTTAATTATTGAGTCAATATTCAAATCATCAAATGAAGAATCAAATGTTTTAATTTCTGAGGAAAATTCAAATTGATTATTAAAAAAAGAGTAGTACAGTGGTTTAACTCCATATCTGTCTCTAGCTAAAAAAAATTTCATTTTTTTTATATTGAAATAACAAAATGAAAAAATACCATTTAACTTATTTATAAAGCTAAAACCATAATAATCAATACCTTTTAGTAAAGTTTCAGTATCACTGGTTGTTATAAACTTTACACCTTTTTTAGTCATCTCATCTCTTAAATCCCAGTGGTTATAAATTTCGCCATTAAATACTATTAGAGAATCTTTATTTTTTGAAAAAAAAGGTTGATTAGATTTTGACGATAAATCTTGAATAGATAATCTTGTATGTCCCAAGAAAACATTGTCATCTACATAATAATCCAAATTATCAGGACCTCTGTGCTTTAATAATTGAATTTTGTTTAAATTAATTTCTCTATTGATTGAACCAATTATTCCACACATAATTAATCTATATTTTACTATATAAACCTAGCATTAACCACAACGGAGGATATACTATAGGTAAACTAAACATTAATCCAGTGAACAATAAAAAAACAGTAAACAGACCCATTTTTTTAAAATTTACATTGGAAATTATTATTATTAAAAACAAAATAAAAAATAAACCATATTCAAAAAAATACTTCCCAAAAGTAGAGACTGAATCTATAGAAATTTCATAAAGCAACCTGTCTCTTACATGTGGAGGATATATTTTATCAATATTGTATTTTAAATAAACCTCTTTTGCTTCAGACGTATATGATCCATTGCCCCTCCCTAAAGGTTTTTCATAAGCTCCATAAAACGAAACAATTATAGGGTTTACTCTATTTGATAATGAAGAGACTCCTAACAGGGCTCTAGGGCTAGTAGATTTCAAAACACCAATTAAATCTGAAAGTCCTTTATTTCCATCTACAGATTTAATATTACCTATAGTTATAGTTGATATAATAAATAAGAAACTAAAAATCCACCAATATTTTTTAAAATATTTTAATAGTTTGTAAATAATAAATAAGAACAATAAAATGTATCCAGCTCCAGACATAGAAGATACGACAAGAAAACTACAAATTATAAATCTATAATAGTACATTTTATCAAGTTCTTTACTTTTATAGAACCAATCTTGAATTACGAGAATATAGACAGCTACTATACCAAGGAAACCTGGCTCTGGTGCCATAGACGTAATTCCTCTTCCTGAGGCTGAAGAATATTTAGCCACTCTAATAAAATTTTCAAATGTTAAATTAAAAAGTTGAGGAGAAATTAACTGAACAATAGATGATAATAAATAAATACCAAGAACAATATTTATAATTTTTATATTAAAATATTTTTTATAGTATTTTGTAACATAAAAAATTCCAAATCCGTATAATGGGCCAATAGCTTTTCTAAATTGATAAGTATCATCGTTTGTGTTAAAGTAAAAAAGAAAAAAAAGCGTGAAAGAAAAAATTAACAATTCCATTTTATTCATGTAAAATTTGTTATTCAACATTAGAATAAATAAAATGAAATATCCAATTAAACCAGTAACAATTTGAACATCTGAACCTAAAGGTAATGGAGATACATAAGGCATTAATGAAAAGAATAAAAAAAGGCTTATGAATACATTTTTGGTAAAATGTGGATTAATACTAAAATTTATATTTATAGAATTTAAATTTATTTCTTTATTTAATAATTTTCTAAACATTAAATAATTTATAATAAGTGATTATATGTTTTTTATACAAATCTTCATGTTTATCAATATAATAATTAAGCGAAGAATTTTGAGTTGTTTTATATTCACATTGTTTCATCTCATTTAGTTTAATTAATAATTCAACTAATTGTTTTTTATTATTTAAACTAAAATTCCACCCAGCATTAAACTTATGTAGGGATTGCCAAGGTGTTTTATCACTAATTACTACAGGCGTTGAATTTGCTAAACTCTCTGCAATTGAATGACCAAAGTTTTCGCCAAACGTAGAACTTATAAAAAAATTATGCTTTTTAATAATATTTTCAATATCACTGTTAACTACTGAACCTTTATAAACTACAATAATATTTTTAGGTAAATCATTAATAATTTTTTTACATTTTTGCCAATATGAAAAATCATCAATAGGACCATAAATTGTAAATTTTATTTTGAAACTACAAACTTTTAAAGCCTCAAGAGTAAATATTAAATTCTTCATTTTAGCAATTCTTCCAATAAAAAATAAGTCTAAAAATTTATATTTATTTTTAAATGATTTTTTATTTGGATTAACCGAAATATTTGGTGCAACACTAATATTTTTTGAATTAAAAAATTTTTTAATTTGATTTTTTTCGTAATTACTAGTAGCATGCCAATATAAGTTCTTAATTGGATATAATAATTTGAATAATTTCAAATAAATAAATTTTTTAAAATTTTTAATTTGTAAAGCATTATTTGAAAATTCACCTCTCGGTGCGATTACAACTTTTTTTCGATAAAAAAAAAAGATTAATTATTAGGGGCAAGATGGTATAGTGAAAATTAAAAAAACTGTTAAAGTATAAAATATTAGATTTTTTTATAAACTTAAAAACTTGTTTAATATTAAACTTCTTTTTTGAATAAATTATTTTACAATTCTTATCAAAAGAGTTTATCAATTTATCAAAAACTATATTTTCATAATAAGTATTTGATTTAAAATCTTTTGAATAGGTATATATAATAATTTTTAATTTTTTTTTTGAAAGTACATTAACCAAATTGAAAACTGACCTAATTGGTCCACCTGCTTTGAAACCAGGAACATAATAATTAGTAAAAATTCCTAATACTGATTCTTTCAATTTTTATTTATTATATAATTAAATTTAGAATCTTTTTTTAAGTCATTTATGTATGATCTCAAACTAGAAAAATCTTTTTCTTGGTTATATTTTTTTTTAGTAAACGATTTTAAATTATTATTATTTAAGATTATAATAAAATCTTTAAAATCTTTAAATAAATAGTTTAACTCATCAAATCCGTCTGGAATTATAATTTTCAAATTATTTAGTAGTGATTGAAAAAACTTATTTGCTCCAGAAAATTTAAAATTTAAATTATCTGGATTAATGTTATAGTACAGATGAGTATAATTTTTTAAGAAACTAAGATCTCTGGGATTGTAATGGCCTTTATAATTTACATATCCATTTTTTATAGCAATATCTAAGAAATTATTACTTCTTTTGATGTGATATTTACCATAAACATCAATACATATATCGTTTATTTTCAAAAAATTAAAAAAGTTGTCTTTTAATCTATCTAAATTTCCAAAATATACAAGTCTGTTATTTATATTATTTTTGGATATAAATTTTTGATTTATTTTACAACTAATGTTCCTTACAACTGGTAAAGGTTTAATATGATACCTTTTACTCAACAATCTCGAAATACCTGTTGAAACAGTTATCGCCTTAATTTTTAAAATTTTTAATACTAAAAATTCAAGAAAATAAAAAATCAATGATCTAATTAGAGAATAGTTACATTGAGATTTAATTACATTAAGGTCATGAATATCATATAAGAATTTATTTTTAAATCTGTAATTATATAATAGTAAAATTAACATGTATCTTAAGCTTGATTGGGCATGAAAAACAATTAAATCATATTTTTTTGATTTAATAGTTTTTATACAATTTGAAATTGATAGACTAAAACTTTCAATTCTTTTGGATGAGCTATTATGGATAAAGACCGATGATATTTCCCATTCACTCTGCATTTTTATTCTAGAGGAATTGAAGCAATCAAAATTTGCAATATGAATTACTTTCATCAAAAATTTAAAATTGACTTAATTTTTCTTAATATTTTCAACACACCCTGATTATTAGAAAAATCATAATGAGAGTTTATTTTTTGATTCATAATTTTTTTAAACTCATTTTCAGAAATTCCTAATTTTTTTGGTATATACTCCAAATCAGATCTGAGTAATTCATCACTATTATATGTAGGTTGCTCTAATATTTTAAGTGCCTCATTTCTAGAAATCTGATTTGAACATATCAAAGTTGATAAATGGGCTTTACGTTTATCTTTACCAAACCTTTTAATTAAGTAATATCCTTGATAAAACCTTGTAAATACAGATTCATAATGTTTTCCTCCATAATATTTCCAATTTAATCTACTTTGTATCAACTGCATTATATCTTGTTTATTATAAGGTTGATAATTTAGTATTCTTACTTTTTTTAACTTATATATATAATCAAAATAAAGTTGTTCTAAAAGTGATGATACAGGATATTTTTTTAATTTTTTTGTTCCAAATTTATTTTGGATTGCCTTGAGGTTTTTTCCATCATTAGCTCCAAACACCCAACTTTTAGGGAGTATCCCTTCCGTTTCAAAATTATGTCCTGAAATCAAATATTTTAAATTATACTTTCTAGCAATTCTTTGAAGAATAACTAAAAAAGCATGATCCATAGGAACATCAGCGTTAATTACACCTGCCTTAAAGTAAGAGAGCTGTAAGTCTTTCATTTCCTCCCAGTCACATACATAAGTGAATAAGTCTAAATTTAGTTTTTTCACTACATTTTCAATATTTTTAACTGCTAATTCAGAATTCCAACCACTATCAAAATGAACAGCTAGGGGCCTTAATCCTAATTCTTTTACTTTTAAAGCTACATAAGTGCTATCTACTCCTCCGCTTAGTCCAATAATACAGTCATAATCTTTATGTTTACCTTCTTTCTTAATTTTTTTAACTAAATCTTTTAACTCATTTTTTCCTTTTTCATCGTGTTTTAATATGTATTTTGAATTACTATAATAATTATTACAATGATTACAAAATCCATTTTTATCAAAATAAATTTCATCATCAGAT
>MDTG01287172.1_pt1 | contig 16150 bp, 12 predicted proteins | sample 811421 | NCBI WGS metagenome assembly MDTG01 (sample SAMN05326645, study PRJNA326480) | marine metagenome | isolation source: seawater | place: Pacific Ocean: South East | collected 2011 | reverse complement strand
AGCCGTGGTGGGATATACCGTCGAAATAAATGGAGGTCACGCCGTTTTCGCTCACGATCTCGTCATTATGAGCATCGACATAACGGGTGGCGCCTGCGGTCAGGCTCTTGGCCACATGCAGGCTGATCTGACGCTTGCCCAGGCGAACCACAGCCCCCTTGGCATCGTGTGAAAGCTGGAACCGGAAGCCGTCACTACAGCGATACGTCACGAACGGGCCTTCCGGGGCCACGCGATACGGCATCAGCGTGAGTTTTATTGTCTTGTCCGGCGAAAAGACATCCACCGCGGTCGGTACATTCGTTTGCCAGATGATCTCGCTGTCGTCATTCAGCAGCTGGGCGCTCAGGCCGTATTCGTTGGCGGTATCAAGCAGCGCCGAGCCGACACGCAGGGTAAAGTCCGTTGGCAGGCGCTGGATGCCGTGCAGCGTGCGTTCGGCCACGATCTGATCATGATCGGTCGAAACCGAATGCTCGACCAGGCTGATACGCGCGCTGGTCTGAGCGTCAATACGCCCTGCTTCGGCCCTGGCTTCGAGCTGGCCGGTGAGCTTGATCTGTTCGGGCGTGTCCGAGCCACAGCCGGCCAGGCTCAATCCGAGTGCGAGTGTGGCCATCCCACCCGCAAGAAAACGTCGTTGTCGGGGTGTCTTGTCGTGCCTGGTCGTACGAGTCATCGACGGGCCCTATAGCTTGGAAATAGAAAACGCCAGAATCTGGCTGAGCTGGCACAAAGGACGTTCGGTTTCCTCGTGCCACTCAAGAAAGCGTGCCTGGGCCGCGGCCATGCCGGCTTTGGTATGCAGTTTGTCGTCAGCCACGCCCCAGTAGGCCATGGCGTGTTTGACCCAGTCGGTCAGTAAAAACGTGTCCTTGCCGATCATGCGCAAAAAACGCGGCCCCGACTGGCCGCCGAGCTGCACGAAGCGGGCCTTGAGTTCGAACCAGAGATCGATCGTTTCATCGGCTTCCCAATCTGCCAGCCAGACCCCGAACGTACCGAATTCGTCGATGATGGCCTGCATGGCGATTGCGTTATCGCGAACAGCGTGGATCTTTCTGCGATGTCGGATGAGGCTTTCATCCGTGGCCAGGCGTTTGAGATCGTCATCGGTGAACGCCGCAACACGGGCCGGCTCGAACTCATCGAACGCGATTTCGAAGGCCGGCCAGCGTGCATCCACGAGGCGATGCGTGAGACCGGCACGAAAGATCCGCCGACACATGACCGACAAGTATCGATCGTCGCCGATCATGGCCAGCGACTCGGGCGGCTCGGGCTTGACCAGGCGTGTCTCGAGTGCCTCGGCAGAACCTGACAGCGCCGCCGCCGCGGCCTCGATCTCGGCGAATACGCTCATGGCATCGATCTTGTCTTGAGTGAGGCGCCATTCTAACCCGGCGCCGGCATCGAGCCGTTCACGCTCTTACAACGAAAAGCCCGGCGCGAGGGCCGGGCTTGTATCGGTGTCGGCGGCTAGTTGCCGGCCTGTTCCGGCCCGTCGGGCAGGCTGGAGTCACCCGGGGCCACGCGATTCAAATGCAGGAAATGCAGATGCGACTCGTACTGGTCGAGAATATCGTCGATAACCTGGCCCTTGGAGTAGTTCATCAGGTCGTAACCCTGTGTCCCTTCGGTCAGAAAGACCTCCAGCCGGTAGTAATACGAGCTGGCCTGCGAGGCCCGGATCGCAAACGTCGGCGTCTGGAACTTGCGTGGCCAGACTTGATAATTGAAATCCTGCTCATCGCCCAGCGAGACGTGCAGACCGGCATGGCGCTCATCGCCCTCGCCCTGAGTGAAGACATCGATCGCCATGCCTTTTTCACGCAGCTCGGCGGCCACATCCTCCATGGCCGGGCGCACGGCAGAATCCATATAGCGCATGACATTGCGATAGCTGGGGAAACTCATCGCCCGCGAGACACGTCGTGTCCAGCTGACCGAATCGCGCCCGCCGGTCCGCCCGGACAGATGGCCGGGCAGGCTCACGCGCTGGCTGTCGAACTTGAATGCTTCCATGCGCAGGCCTTTCCAGAGCCCCGCGATCATGAAAAAGAGCACGATCGAGAATGGCAGCCCCGTGATCACGACCGCACTCTGCAACGCCGTCAGCCCGCTGGTGCCCGAGCCGGCCAGAAGCAACGACAAGGTGAGTACGCCGATGATGGTCGCCCAGAGAATACGCATCCAAACCGGCGCATCGCTGTTCACGTTCTTCAGGTATGAAGTGAAGTTGGACAGCACCAGCGCACCGGAGTCGCCGGAGGTGACAAAGAAAACGATGCCCAGCACGGTGACCGCAATGGTCGAGACGATCGGCATCGGCAGTTGGGCCAGGAACAGATAGATGCCCGATGGCGGGTTGTTCATCACCGCCTCGCCGAATTCGGCGTTGCCGCTCATGACCATGTCGAGTGCCGAGTTACCCAGCAACGACATCCAGATCATCATGAACGCGATGGGCAGCGTCATTGTGCCGGCCACGAATTCAGCGATCGTGCGCCCCCGCGAGATACGTGCCAGAAACAGTCCGACGAACGGGCCCCAGGCAATCCACCAGGCCCAGAAGAACAGCGTCCACCCGTCGAGCCAGCCCTGAGCGGCTTCGCCCTGGAACGAATAGGTATCGGTCGACAGACTCAAAAAGTGGGTCAGATAATCGCCGATGTTGGTCACCAGCGTGTTCAACAGGAACAGCGTGTTGCCAGCGATCAGCACGAAGACCAGCAGAGCGACCGCCAACAGGATATTGAACTCCGACAGGCGGCGGATGCCTTTCTCGACCCCGGTGACCGCCGATATCGTGGCAAAGCCGACGATGGCCACGACCAGAAAGACCTGTGTCCAGATATTGGCCTCGATCCCGAACATGTACTCCAGCCCGAAATTGAGCTGGACGATGCCGATCCCCAGGGCCGCAGCGATCCCGAACACGGTGGCCACCACGGCTGCGATGTCGACCGTATGGCCGATCCAGCCGTGGATACGCTGGCCGAACAGCGGATAGAGTGCGCTGCGGATCGTCAACGGCAAGTCGTAACGATACGAAAAGAACGCCAGCGACATGCCGACCAGGGAATAGATCGCCCAGCCGGAAATCCCCCAGTGCAGGAACGTCAGCTCCATCGCATGACGCGCGGCCATCACATCGTCGACGGGCCGATCCGGGGCATTGTTGTATTGCATGATCGGTTCGGCGATGCCGAAAAATATCACGCCAATGCCGATGCCGGCCGAGAACAGCATCGCCGACCACGAGAACAGATTGAACTCGGGCCGCGACTGTTCGGGGCCCAGTCGTATCTTGCCGAAACGCGACAGCGCCACGTAGAGCACGAAGACCAGATAGATCAGGACGGTCAGGAAGTAGTACCAACCAAACGTGTTGGATATCCAGCCCTGAACCAGTGAGATGACCGATTGGGCCTGGTCGGTGAAGATGATCGTCCATAGCGAGAACAGGACGATGGTGACCGCGGAACCATAGAAGACGATCGGATTCAGACGATCCTTCGTCGGCTTCTTGCTGTCTTCGTTGATCTGACTCATGAAACCTCGTTCGAGTTCGACAAGAGAGCAGGCCATCCGGGTCATGATTGCAATCGAGCGCGCCCGGCACGTGGCGGCCGGTGACTCAGCGTTTCGATGAATCAAGCACGTTCAGGTCCACCTGCCCCAACGTGCGCGAATTTCGCATCGCACGGGCGCCAGGCAGAGCGCGCAATTCGCGGCTGTAGCGGCCTGGAGTGTGCCAGAGCTTGCCGGTACACCGGGCCGGTTGCAACTCACCGATGCGCGTGGACGTGCCCGGATCACGGGCCGGGCGCCCCGCCCGGGCCATCACGGCGGCCGGCTCAGGCGTGCGCGGCGATCACGTCGAGGAAGGCCTTGCCATAGGCTTCGCGTTTCTTCTCGCCCACGCCCGGCACCTCGGCGAATGCCGCCATATCCGCCGGTCGCGCAGCCAGCATATGACGCAGCGTGGCATCGTGAAAGATGACGTACGGCGGGACATCGGCCTCGCGGGCAAGTTCGGTACGAGCCGCCCGAAGTGCCTCCCAGAGCGGCTCGTCCTCTATCTCGATCGGTGGCAGATCTTTTTTCAGACGCTGCGTGCGGCTCTTTCCGGCCTTGCGATCGATTCGCAGTTCCAGAGTCTCTTCGCCGCGCAGCAATTCGCGACACGAGCCGTCCAGTTGCAGCCCGCCATAGGCATGCTCGACGCGGACATAGCCCAGGGCAACGAGCTGGCGCAGAATCGAGCGCCAGCTCTTGGCTGCCATATCCGCCCCCAGGCCGGCGGTCGATAACGCATCATGACCGAGTGATTCGGCCCGCTCGCTGTGCACGCCGCGTAGATGATCCACGATATAGCCGGTGCCAAAGCGCTGGCCTGTGCGATAGATCGCCGACAGCGCGATCCGGGCATAGCGTGTGGCGTTATAGGTTTCGGGCGGGTTCAGGCACGTATCACAGTTGCCGCAAGCCGTCTCGCGTTGCTCGCCGAAATAGGCCAGCAGATGAATACGGCGACAGGTGGCCAACTCACAGAACGCCAGAATGGCATCAAGCTTGGCATGTTCGACGCGTTTGCGTTCGGCTGGGGCATTGCCTTGTTCGATCATGCGCCGACGCTGTACGGCGTCGCCCAGACCGTAGAGCATCCAAGCCGTAGCGGCCTCGCCGTCACGCCCGGCACGGCCTGTTTCCTGGTAGTAGGCCTCCATGCTGGAGGGCAGATCCAGATGCGCCACGAAGCGCACGTCCGGCTTGTCGATGCCCATCCCGAAGGCCACCGTGGCGACCATGATCACGCCTTCCTCGCGCAGAAAACGTGCCTGATTATGCGCACGCAGCGCCGGCGATAGCCCGGCATGATACGGCAACGCCTCGCGCCCGGTGTTGGACAGCCAATCCGCGGTTTCCTCGACCTTCTTGCGCGACAGGCAATACACGATACCGGCATCGCCGGCGTGCTCGCGATCGATGAAATCCTGGAGCTGCTGCTTGGCACTGCCCCGCTCGGCCACCCGGTACTGGATGTTCGGCCGATCGAAGCTGTGTACATAGTGCGCGGCCCGGGCCAGGCCCAGTTGCTCGATGATCTCTTCCCGGGTGCGCAGATCCGCGGTTGCGGTCAGTGCGATACGAGGCACCTCGGGAAAGGTTTCGGCCAGGCACGCGAGGCCGCGGTATTCAGGCCGGAAGTCGTGGCCCCACTGCGAGACACAGTGCGCCTCGTCGATAGCGAACAGCGACACCGGGCTGTTGGCCAGGCGAGCCAACATACGCGACTGGAGCAGCCGCTCGGGCGCGACATAGACCAGATCGATCGTGCCGTTGACGAGCTCGGCCTCGATACGCTGTTGCTCATCAAGGGCCAGCGTGGAGTTCAGATAGGCCGCGTGAACGCCGAGCTCGCGCAGCGCGGCCACCTGATCGGACATGAGAGCGATCAAGGGCGAAACCACAATCGCGACCCCAGGACGCACCAATGCCGGAATCTGATAGCACAGCGATTTGCCGCCCCCGGTCGGCATGAGCACCAGGGCGTCTCCGCCGTCGATGACATGGTCGACGATTTCGGCCTGCTGGCCGCGAAACGACGGATAGCCAAAGACCGATTGCAGTACCGACAGTGCCTGACTCATGGCCTATCCGCTGGCAAGCGCGCCCGCGGCCTCGGCCAGCGGGATCACATAGAACAGCACGGCAAAGACATGCAGACCGCCGCCGGCAATCACGAACAGATGCCATATGGCATGGTTGTACGGCAGACGGTTCCAGGCATAGAAAGCCACCCCGCCGGTATAGCACAGCCCGCCCGCCACGATCAGCGCCACGCCGCCGGGCGCCACGCTTGCCAGCATGGGCTTGATGACCAGCACCGCGGTCCAGCCCATGGCCACATAAAAGGCCGTGGATAGATACGGCACGTCGTTGAGCCGCGTGCTCTTGATGAGTACGCCGAACAGGGCCAGCCCCCAGATCACAACCAGCAGGCTCCACCCCCAGGCACCCCGGAGATTGACCAGCGTGAAGGGCGTGTAGGTGCCGGCGATCAGAAAATAGATCGCCAGATGATCGATGACGCGAAGCACCTGTTTTGCCCGCGGCGGCGCAATCGCGTGATAGAGCGTGGACGACAGATGCGAAAAGATCAGGCTGGTACCAAAGACCGAGACACCGACGATATGCCAGACATTGCCCTCGAGCGCGGCAAACACCGTCATCACCACCAGAGCGGCGATCGCCAACGCCGTGCCGATCGCTGAAGTCAGCGCATTGGCGATCTCTTCACCCAGGGTATAGCCGCTACTATTGACCGGCGGCACGGTCTCACTCGTTTGCATGCCGCGTATTCTGCCATGCCGATCCGCTCTGCCGCGCGCAACCGCTCGCGGTCTCGTCTGGCTTATCGCTTCGTTCTTTAGAAGATGATCCGCCGATTGCGCAGATGGCGGATGGGCCAGGCGGCTGTCTTCGCCATCGAGGCGTTACGGCTTTTGCCGGCATGGTATTGCGACTCGACGTACAGCGATCGGTCATACGTTCGCGGGCAGCGATTTAGGACCAAGTCTTTGTTAACGAGACCCCGAAAGCCGGGGCGCCGCGCTCGTGCATGCGACAGCATGCCCATTTCGCATCCGCGGCATCTGCGGATGGTCTAGAAAGAACGAAGCCAATACGCCACGACACGACTTCGCTCATTATCGGCAGACACAAAAAAGCCGGCACGATGATCGTGCCGGCTCCAACGGTCATGGCGCCTGCGGTTAGTCGTTGGCAGCTCGGGCCAGTGCCGGTTCGGCCATCGTTTCGTCATCGCCAGCGTCTTCTGAGCCGAAACGGGTCTTGACCGGAATATCGCTTAAGGTGTCCAGGTAGTAATCGTCTTTATCGAACACATCGACCTGAATCGCGTCCAGTCGTGCCTGTTCGGCGCGCTTGATCTGCTCGGCCTCGTCGTTCGTCACGATACCGGCTCTCACGGCTTCGGGCACGGCCTCGAGCAGGTTGGCCGCCTTGATCTGTTGCTTGTGCAGGGCTTTCTTGACCTTGAAGGTCGGCGCCTGTGCCTCGCAGACCAGGCGCCAGGCGTTGAGCAGACGCCCCATGCCGGGAGATTCGGGCGCGGGTGAGCCCAGCCCGCCCAGGGCGATACGCTGATATTGCTCGCCGGGCGATTGAATCGCCGCGGCCGCGGCACGGTCCTCGCTATCGCTCGGGCCGTTCGACAGCGGGTTGATACGCAGGAAAAAACGGCCCGGATATTTCAGAATCCAGCCGATCGGGCCGCCGAAATTGCCGTAGATGCCGTCGAAGGCCTGCTGGATCTGCAGCAGGCTGTATTTCATCGCCCAGTGGACGACGGGAAGATCTTCCTTGCGCGCGCCTTCGGCCTGGAACCGGCGAAGCGTGGTGATCGAAAACACCATCCAGGACAGGGCATCGGCAAAACGCCCGGACAGCTTGCCGCGCTGCTTGAGCTTGCCGCCAACGAAGAACATCGCCAGATCGGTGAGAAACGCGAAACGCGACGAGGCCCAGCCGAGTTTCTTGAAGTAACGCGCGGTCTCATCATCCACGGGGGCCTTGACGGTGGCCCCGCGAGTGATGCCGCGCACGATACACCGTCCGAAATTGGTGACGCTGTGACGCATCCATCCGAGGATGGCTTTCTTGAATGCACCCACATCATCGTTCTGTACGGCTTCCAGCGTCGGCAGCGCATACGGATGGCACCGCACTGCCCCCTGGCCGAAGATCATCAGCGTACGGGTCAGGATATTCGCGCCTTCAACGGTCACGGCAACCGGCGCACTCTTGTAGCCATCCCCCAGAATATTGTTCGGGCCCTGCATGACGCCGGCGCCGGCCATTACATCCATGCCGTCGATGAGACAGGATTGGCCGAGTTCGGTCGTCTGCTGCTTCAAGATGGCCGAGATCACCGGCGGATGGTGCCCCCGGTCCACACCGGCACAGACATAGATCCGCGAGGATTCCATGATGTAGGCCAAGGCGCTCGTGCGGGCTATCTTGTCGGCCACGCCTTCCATGTAGCCGACCGGGATATTGAACTGCTCGCGTACGATGCTGTACGGGCCGACCGCCGACGCCGCGGCCTTGGCCGAAGCCACGCCGCCGGCCGGCAGGGATACCGCGCGCCCGCCACCGAGCTGCTCCATGAGCATGCGCCAGCCCTGACCGGCCATATCGGGACCGCCGATGATCTGATCGATCGGGGCCACCACGTCTTCGCCGAAGATCGGACCGTTGTCGAAGGCGCCGATGGGCAGGTGGTGATCGCCCAGGTACAGCCCATCCATGCCTTTTTCCAGGAGGATGACCGTGATGCCGGGCAGCTCGCCCTTGCCCAGCAGATTGTCCGGATCATGGAGCTGACAGGCCAGGCTGACCAGATTGGCCACCGGCGCCAGCGTGATATAGCGTTTTGCAAAATTGAGCTTGACCTTGATCTCGCCGTCGTCGTCCTTGAAGACACGGCCTTCGGCCTTGATCGAGGCCGCGTCGGAACCGGCGGTGGGCTCGGTCAGACCGAAACAGGGCACCAGTTCGCCCGTGGCCAGGCGCGGCAGATAATGGTCCTTCTGCTGGTCGGTCCCATAGGCGATGAGCAGCTCGGCCGCGCCCAGGGTGTTGGGGATGACGATCAGCGTACCGACCGGGCCCAGCTGCGAGGTCTTCATCATCACCGAGCTTCGGCCCAGTGTGGAGAAGCCCGACCCGCCGTACTCCTTGGGGATGATCAGCCCGAAGAAGCCCTTTTCACGCAGAAACGACCAGGTGTCGTCATCGATACGTCGGGTATTGCGAAGTTTCCAGATGTCCACTCGATGCAGCAGTTCTTCGACTGGCCCGTCCAGAAATGCCTGCTCCTCGCTGGACAGCGCCGGATAGGCTTCAGCCATCATCGATTGGAAATCAGGATTACCCGAAAAGAATTCGCCGTCGATCCAGACCGAGCCGGCCTCAAGCGCCTGGCGCTCCGTATCGGAAATACGCGGCAGGATCTTTGCGTCTTTGATGTACTTGAGAGTGCGAGCGAACATTGACAACCTCCAGGCGAGCCGGGACGTATGAACGGCATGCCTCATTTTCACGGCACGTAAAAACGAAACACGTTTTCATCCAAGATTACGCCGCCTCGTCGTCCAGGCCAAGAACAATGGAAATTACCCTTGGTTGCTTCCTGTATCACCGGCAAGTTATATCGCGTGCAATTATCGTGGTGTTTAAACGTCGTATGAGGGCCGCGTTCGAATTGCTAGATTCTCGCGTCAACGCGTAACGGAAATTACTCTGCGATGCATCGCCCTGCTCTGAACAGCCAAGAACGAGAGGCCCTGCTCGCGGCGATTGATCCCGATACGCGTCGCCGTATCGAACAGGCCGCGCGCGAGCTTTTCGCCGGGCGCGAGTTTCATCGGGTCAAGCTCATCGATATCGCACGCAATGCCCGGATCAGTCTGCAGACGCTCTACAAGTACTACGGCAACAAGGAAAATGTCCTGTTCGCCAGCCTGGAGACCTGGTTGGCAACACTGGCCCGGCGGATGCTGGATCATCTGCAGGGTATCGAGAATTACCGTGATCGGCTGCGCAAGGTGTTCTGGGTGTTACTCGATTATTTCGAGCGCAATCCGGAGGTGGCACAGATCATCCTGAGTTCGGTCTATCTCAATACCTGGCGCGCCGACGACACGTTTCGCCAACCCGAGCTGATGTCGGTGTTTCTGGATGTGATTCGGGAGGGCCGGGCGGCGGGCGTGCTGACGACCGAGGTCGACGAGGTCGAGATCTCGGATTTCATCTGGGGCGTGGCCAACCGCAATGTCGCGATGTGGCTGATGCGTGGCCGACGCGATCGCCTGACCGATAAATCCGGCGCGCTGTTCGATATGCTCTGGCGGGCGATTGCCAGCGAGGCCGTTCTGGCGCAGCGCTACGGGGAGCCGGGCAGCTGACACGCTGTCATCGGCCGCCGTCCTACGACGATGAAATGCCGGCGACTCGCTGCCCGAGGTCGATGAAAAGCGCCTCCAGCGTCAGCTGCCAGTCGGCGTTGGTGTCCACGCGACGCCCGACGGTGACCACGTTCTGACTCCAGGCCGACAAATGACGTGCCCCCAAGCGCCGGGCGATATCTTCAGCGGCCGGGTCCAGCCCTGTCGTGGACGCAGCCCCCACGGCCAGGCTCATCAGATCGTTGGTCCGACGATACAGCCAGGTGCTCCATTCGGCCCGGTCGGCCTCGGCGGCCCGTTCGGCCACGGCAATCGGATTCGCTCGACGTTGCAGCAGCTTGGCCAGATCGGTGTCCCAGGCCTGTTGCCGGCTGCGGGCCTCGCCGGCCTCGGCGCGGGTCAGAAGCATCGGCGCCCGCAGGCGATCCGAGCTTTCCTGCTTGTGGGCAATGCCTCGGGCCTCAAGCCAGGCCCGAGCGATATCGGGCTCGGCGGCCGGCAGGCGCCAGAGCTGGCAACGGCTGCGAATGGTCGGCAACAGCGCCGACAGGCGGTCGGTCACGAGCAGAATATGACAGCCGGCCGGCGGCTCTTCCAGGGTCTTGAGCAGGCTGTTGGCCGCGCTGGGGGTCAAGGCATCGGCCGGATCGATCCAGCCGATACGCCCGGCATCGTACTGCGGCGTCAAATGCAGTGCATGGCCGAAGCGCCTGACTTGGTCGACCTTGATCTTCTTGCCGGTATCCTCGGGGACGAGGCGCGAAATATCCGGATGCGTGGCGGCCAGCCGTTGGCGACAGGCCGCACAATGCCCGCAGGCATCGTGATTGTCATCCGGTGCGCGACATAACAAGGCGGCCGCCACGCGTTCGGCAAACACACGTTTGCCGATGCCCGGGGGGCCGCAGATCAGCAGGCCGTGTGCCACGCGTGCTTGACTCAAGGCGCGACGCATGGGCGCCCATGTCGCGTCGTGCCACGGCAGGCGCGGGTCCAGGCTGGTATCACTCATCGTCAAGCCAGGCCATGATTCGTGTCGTGATCGTATCGCTCAACGTGTCACGCGGCTGGGTGGCATCGACGATGGCATAGCGTTCGGGGGCCTGGGCCGCGCGTGTCAGATAGGCCTGTCGCACGGTTTCATGAAACTGTCGTGCCTCGCTATCAAAGCGGTTGCCCTTGCCACGCTCGGCCGCGCGCGCCAGGCCGACGTCGACCGGAAGATCCAGCAAGAGCACGCCGTCCGGGCGTCTGTGTCTCTGCACGAGATGCTCGAGTGTCGTCACGGCCTCGTCGCCGAGCCCGCGGGCCGCGCCCTGATAGGCAAAACTGGCATCGGTGAAACGATCACAGAGCACGATCTGGCCTTCGGCCAGCGCCGGTTCGATGACTTCGGCCAGATGAGCCGCGCGGGCGGCAAACATCAACAACAGCTCGCTCATCGCCGGCATGGGCAGGCCATGATCGCCCATCAGTACGCCGCGGATCGCCTCACCCAGCCTTGTGCCGCCGGGCTCTCGCGTGGTGCGTACTCGGTATCCGGCGGCCTGTAACCGCTCGGCCACAGCCTGTATCTGTGTGGATTTGCCGGCGCCCTCGCCGCCTTCAAAGCAGAACAGCGCGCCGGGGCCGTGGGTGTCGGGCATCACGAGCCTCCCAGTTGATATTTCTGCACGGCGCGATTATGCGCGGCCAGAGTCGCCGAAAAAACGTGCGAACCGTCTCCGCGCGCTACGAAATACAGTGCATCGCCGTCGGCCGGGTGAAGCGCGGCCTTGATCGAAGCCCGCGAGGGCATGGCAATCGGCGTCGGCGGCAGCCCCTTGCGGGTATAGGTGTTGTAGGGGGTATCACGCCTGAGATCGGACCTGTGGATATTGCCGTCGTAGTCGGCAATTCCATAGATCACGCTCGGGTCCGATTGCAGGCGCATGCCCTGGGTCAGGCGCCGGCTATAGACCCCGGCGATGCGTTCACGCTCGTCGCCCCTGGCGGTTTCTTTTTCGATGATCGAGGCCAGTGTCAGTGCCTCGTACGGGGTGTCGACCACGGTATCGTCGGCCCGCTCGGCCCAGGCTTGGGCCAGAAACGTCTGCATCGTGTTGTAGGCCCGCTTCAAGAACGCGATGTCGCTCGTGCCGCGCGGAAACATATAGGTGTCGGGCATGAACCGGCCTTCAGGATCCTCGCCCGGATGCCCCAGTGCCTTCATGATCTCGGCCGGGCTGTCGCCGGTCAGTTGATGATCGATCGCGGGGGAGCTCGCAATCGCGGCCAGAATATCGGAAAACCGCCAGCCCTCGACCAGGGTAAGCCGGCGCTGACGGATATCCCCCGAGACAAGCTGATGGAGCAGCGTGGTCGGTTTCTGAGCGGGCGGTACGAGATATTCGCCGCTTTTGATACGCGTGGCCTGGCCGGTCAAGCGCGCGTAGAGCGTGAGATAGCGCATATCACGCGTCCGACGAACCACGCCCTGTGCCTTGAGCCGGTTGGTCAGTTGTGTGAACGAAGTCCCCGGCGGGATCTCGATCAGTTCCGGCTTTGCGTTGGCCAGGGGCTGTTCGAAAAACCGGTAAAGATCGGCGCCGACGAGTGCCACGGCCAGAACCAGGAATACCGAAAGAATCGCGATGAGGCGTTTGAACAAGCGATGCACTCCGTGAAGGAATCAAGCAGTGGCCGCGAGCCATGCTGCGGCCCGACGCGCCATGGCCGGGCTGTGTTCGAATCGATGCCTGGCGATCCGCGAAATGGCCGTTGCCCCGCTGACCGAGTTGCAGGCAATAGCCGCACAGAACTCGCCGACGCTTGCAGCCTGAATATCGACTTCGACCACGGGCCGGCCCGCCTGTTCCGCTGCATGCATCAGACGTGCTCGCGTCGCCCCGGCCACGCCGCAGCGCGCCAGGCTTGGCGTATGCCACACGCCGGCCGTGTCCATGAGCACCAGGTTACGCATGGTCGTGGCAACGAGCCGACCCTCGGTATCGGTCATCGCCAGATCCGGGCGCGCCCGTGACGCGGCTTCGCGCCGTGCCCAGACTTGTTCCAGACGGTTCAGATGCTTCACGCCGGCAAACAGCGGTTGGCAGGCCAGGCACGTGGTTGCGATATCCAGCGCCAGTGGATCCGGCGGGGCTGTTCTACCGGGCGTAAAGGCAACAATCACCCGCGGGCTGGCCGGGACGGGCGGCGTGTAACCGCGCCCGCCACTACCGCGCGTAACGGTGATCTTGGCAACACCGGCTTCACCGGTCTCGATCAGCTGGCCGAATTCATCGTCGAGCCAGGCCGCCGACGGACCCCGGATGTCCAGGGCCGCGCAGTCGTGTGCCAGACGAGCGAATTGAAAATCACGAGCCATGATCCGGCCGTTGTCGACGGCCATGGTGCGAAAGATGCCGTCGCCATAGGCCAGCCCGCGATCGTCGGCCGCGATGTACGTCCGGGTCTGTCCGTCGATGCGCAGACGCGGCTTGTCATGCCGATACGTCCTAGGCATGAGGCGTGCCGCTGTGATCGACGAACGCACGCAGCACGCCGGTCGCCTTGTGCCGGGTTTCCTCGAGCTCGGCTTCGGGGATGGAGTCCGCCACGATACCGGCACCGGTACGCAGCACCAGATCCCGGCCCGACTGGGTCAACGAACGAATCACGATATTGGTATCCAGGCGCCCGCAGCGTGACAGATAACCGAACGAGCCGGTATAGGCGCCGCGGCCGGTGGCTTCGAGCTCGCCGATGATCTGCATGCAGCGCACCTTGGGACACCCCGTGATCGTGCCCCCGGGAAACACGGCGCGCAGCGCGGCGCCCGGGCCGATATGCGGCTGCAGGCGCCCGACCACGTTCGACACGATATGGTGCACGTGGGCATAGGATTCCACGCTCATCAGCTCGTCGACGACGACCGTGCCCGGCTGACAGACCCGGCCGAGATCATTTCTGACCAGATCGATGAGCATGACGTGCTCGGCGCGCTCTTTCGGATGCGCGATCAGCTCGTCGCTGCTGCGGCTGTCGTGGGCCGGGTCGCTCCTGTCGTATCGTCGGCGCGTGCCCGCGATCGGCCGCACGCTGGCGTTGCCGTCGTCGATCTGCAACAGCCGCTCCGGCGAGGAGCTGATCAATGCCGCGCCGCGCCATTGCATGAGCCCGGAAAACGGCGCCGGGTTGGCCGCACGCAAGGCACGATAGATCGTTGTCGGTGCCGTCTCGGCTGCCAAGCGCCCGTGCCAGGCACGGGCCAGGTTGGTCTGGAATACGTCACCGGCAGCGATGTAATCGCGTGCTCGGTTCACGGCCGCGAGATACTGCCCGGGCGGGTCTTCCCGCCAGTCGACAGTCGCGGGCGTGCTCGCCGGGCGAGGGCCTGAATCGTCGATGATCTGACGGACCAGGGCTTCGGCCCGGGCACGTGCCTTGCCTTCGACCACGATATGAATCCGGCCGGCGGCACGGTCGTGGATCACGCCGGCCGTGCATCGAATGGCAAGCGCATAGGGCAAGGGATCGTCGGTATCGGCCGGTAGGGTCAGGCGTGGCTCCACGCCGCCCGCCATTTCGTAGCCCAGATAGATGAACCAGCCGCCGATGAACGCCAGTCCCGGCACCGGTGTCTCGGTATGGGCGGCGGCCTCGGCGTCCAGCCGATCAAAGAAATCCGGCGCATCCGCCAGATCCTCGATCTCGATCGACGAGGCCGGGTCCGGATCGGCCAGAAGGATATCGTAGCGCGACTGGGCGGCTGCCCCGGCGCTGGATTCCATGAGGAACGGAAAGACCGCCGGGGCGCGTTCGGCCAGACGATCCAGGCTGACACAACGCCAGGCATCCAGCGTCAGCCATGTCAGTACATGGTCCTCACGCCGGAGCCAGCCATCCTGAAGGTGGATCACACGTAGCGTTTGAAGATCAGAGACCCGTTGGTACCGCCAAACCCGAAAGAGTTCGACAGGGCGGCATCGATGGTCATCTCGCGTGCTTCATGTGGCACGTAGTCAAGATTACAGCCTTCGGCCGGTGTATCCAGATTGATGGTCGGCGGCGCCACCTGGTCACGAATGGCCAGCAGCGTGAAGATCGCCTCGGCCGCGCCCGCGGCTCCCAGCATGTGCCCCGTCATCGATTTGGTCGAACTGACGGCCACGTTCTTGGCGGCCGCGCCCAGCACCGCCTCGATCGACTGGCTTTCGGACACGTCGCCGGCCTGGGTGGACGTGCCATGGGCATTGACGTATTGAATATCCGCGCCGGTCATACCGGCGTTGGTCAAGGCCCGCTCCATGCAGTGGCGCGCGCCGCGTCCACTGGGCATGGTGATGTGATGGGCGTCGCCACTCATGCCAAAGCCCACGACTTCGCCATAGATCTTGGCCCCGCGCGCTTCGGCAGAGTCCAGATCCTCGAGCATGAGCACGCCCGCACCATCCGAGAGCACGAAACCGTCGCGATCGACGTCCCAGGGGCGGCTGGCCTGCTGCGGGCTATCGTTACGCGTGGACAGCGCCTTCGCCGAGCAGAAACCGGCCAGGCCGATGGGGTTGACCGCCATCTCGCAGCCACCGGCCAGCATGGCGTCGGCATCGCCGCCGGCAATCATGCGGGCAGCCAGACCGATGTTGTGCACACCGGTGGTACAGGCCGAGACAGCGGCAATATTGGGGCCGTGCAGATTCAGCTGTATGGAAACAGCGCCTGCAGCCATATTGGCGATGCTGCTGGGAATAAAGAAAGGTGAGACTTTCTTCGGGTTGTAATCGGAGGCATGGAAGGCCGCGCAGGTCTTCAGGATCGTGCCGATACCGCCGATGCCCGAGCCTACCGCCACGCCGACACGATCGTTGTATTCGTCGGAAAGTTCGAGCCCGCTATCGGCCAGCGCCTGCGTCGAGGCCGCCACACCGTAGTGCACGAACGGATCGAAGCGTTTGGCTTCCTTGGCCGACATGTAATCGGTGATGTCGAAGTCACGGATCGGCCCGCCGAAACGCGTCGGATATGCCGACGTGTCGAACGAATCGATCGTGGAGATACCGCTGCGGCCGGCCAGAATGCCTGCCCAGGTGTTCTCGACATCATTGGCCAGCGGCGAGACCATGCCAAGGCCGGTTACTACTACGCGACGCTGATTCAACGACGCCCCCTGT
>MDTG01017612.1_pt1 | contig 16150 bp, 14 predicted proteins | sample 811421 | NCBI WGS metagenome assembly MDTG01 (sample SAMN05326645, study PRJNA326480) | marine metagenome | isolation source: seawater | place: Pacific Ocean: South East | collected 2011 | reverse complement strand
TATTAAATTTTTTAAAAAATCTTTGTGTAAACAAACGAGGGACACATGAAATGCGAAAATTTAAATCAGTTAATGAATTAGTTAACACATTAAAACCTGACTACCCCGTATATTGCATACGGCCTGAGCAGATAAAAAAATCAGCTTCATTCTTTAAAACAAATTTTCCAGGCAAAATTTTGTATGCTGTAAAAACCAATCCGCACGAAAAAGTAATAAGACAAATTATATCAAGCGGCATAAAAGACTTTGATGTGGCGTCTTTGGCTGAAATAAAATTAATTAAGAAGATAAATTCAAAGGTTAATCTACACTTTATGCACACCATAAAAAGCAAAGAAAGCATTTCGTCAGCTTATTTTGATTATAACGTAAGAAGCTTCTCGTTAGATAATAAGGATGAACTAAGAAAAATACTTGAAGCAACTAATCAAGCAAAGGACTTAGAACTATTTGTGAGAATAGCTATTTCTAATGAACATGCAGAAATAGATTTATCTAGAAAATTTGGTGCTCTACCCTCGGAGGGTTTAGGGCTTGTTAGATTATGTAGGGAGCATTCTAAAAAATTAGGCATTAGTTTTCACGTCGGCTCGCAATGTATGGAAAAAATTTCCTACTCCAAAGGTATACGTGAAATAGGAAATATAATAAAAAAAACAAAAATCATTCCTGATATAATTAATGTTGGTGGTGGCTTCCCTTCAATTTATCCAGATTTAAAACCTCAACCTCTTGTTAAATATATGGAAGAAATAAAAAAAGGGATTAAGAATTTAAAACTTGATAAAATACCAGAAATAATATGTGAACCGGGCAGGGCAATTGTGGCTGAGAGTGGCTCAACTATTGTAAAAGTAATTTTAAGAAAAAAACAAAACTTATATATAAATGACGGTACTTATGGATCTTTGTTTGATGCGGGGGTTCCTAATTTTATCTTTCCGTCTAAAATGATTACAGATGAGAGAGTTCAGTCTAAGAAAAAAACATCATTTAGTTTCTTTGGTCCAACCTGTGATAGCTTGGATTATATGAGAGGTCCGTTCTTGTTGCCAAATAATATTAAAGAAGGTGATTACATAGAACTAGGTCAACTAGGTGCTTATGGTTTAACATTTAGAACAAATTTTAACGGCTTCTATTCAAATGAAATATTTGAATTAAACGATAAACCTATTATGTCTTTATACGAAGAATCAAATGAAAAAGTTGATTCTTTAGTTGCTTAATGGACAAAAAAAAAAATCCTAACATAGGGCATAACAAAAAATCTCTTCTTAATAGCCCTGTCGAACACATCGACATTAAATCATTTGATGCAAGAAAAATAATAGATGGGATGGGTAAAATGTCATTTACTTCTAGAGATACAGCGAGAGCCGCAAATATTTACAATGAGATGCTTGCTGATAAAGATTGTTCGATTTTTTTAACATTAGCAGGTTCAACGTCAGCTGGTGGATGTATGGATTTATATACAGACCTTGTTAAAAATAACATGATTGATGCTATTGTTTCTACTGGGGCATCTATCATTGATATGGATTTTTTTGAAGCTCTAGGTTTTAAGCATTATCAAGGATCTCAATTTCAAGATGATACCGAACTAAGAAATAATTATATTGATAGAATTTATGATACTTATATTGACGAAGAAGAACTACAAGCATGCGACAAAGCTATTTGCGATGTTGCTAATACCTTGGAACCACAATCATATACATCTAGAGAATTTATTAAAGAACTTGGTAAATACTTAAAAATTAATGGAAAAAAGAAAAATTCACTAATTGAAACCGCTTATGATAATAATGTTCCAATTTTTTGTCCCGCTTTTACCGATAGTTCAGCAGGTTTTGGCTTAGTAATGCATCAAGAACAAAATCCAAAAAAACATATAACCATGGACTCTATTCGAGAATTTAGGGAGTTAACTGAAATTAAGTTACAATCTAAACAATCTGGTTTATTGATGATTGGTGGGGGTGTACCAAAAAATTTTATTCAAGACACTGTTGTATGTGCTGAATTGCTTGGAAAGAAAGTTGAAATGCATAAATATGCTATTCAAATTACTGTAGCAGATACACGGGATGGAGCGTGTAGCAGTTCTACTTTAAAAGAGGCAAGCTCGTGGGGTAAAGTAGATATAACTAAAGAACAAATGGTATTTGCTGAAGCAACAAGTGTGTTACCCTTAATTGCAAGTGACGCATACCACCGAGCACATTGGAAAAATAGAGAAAGAAAAAACTTCTCAAAAATATTTAAATAAGTGAAATATCTTCAAAATAAAAAAGGTTTTTTAGGAATAGATAACAAAATCAAATTTAAAGAAAAAGTAGTTATAGTTCCATTTGGTCTTGAAAAGACTGTTAGCTATGGAGGTGGAACTAAAAATGGACCAAAGGAAATTATTAAGGCTTCTCACCAGGTTGAGCTTTATGATGAAGAACTTAAATGTGAACCTTATAAAAAAATAGGTATTAAAACTTTAAAACCATTTAAAATTGACAAAAATATAAGAAAAGCTCTTGATAATATGACTAAAATAAATCAAAAAATTTTAGATAAAAAACTTTTTCCAATGACTTTTGGTGGAGAACATTCTATTACACCTGGGTGTATTGCTCCATTTGTGAAAAAACACAAAAAAATATACTTATTACATTTTGATGCACATGCGGATTTAAGAGAAAGCTATAATGGTGAGAGATTTTCACATGCATCTGCAATAAAAAGATGTTTAGATTATAAAAATGTATCTGTTGTATCTTTTGGGATCAGAAATATTTCTGAAAGTGAAATACCATTTTTAAAAAAAAATAAAAAAAGAATTAGAGTTTTCTGGGCTAAAGATAAATTGAAATGGGATTTAAAAGAATTTAAGAAAATGATAAAAAATAAAACTGTTTATTTAACCTTCGACGTAGATGGGTTAGACTCAAGTATTATGCCAGCAACAGGAACACCAGAACCAGGTGGATTATTATGGGATGAAACTTTAAATATCATTAAAATTGCCGCGAAAAATTCAAATATAGTAGGTGCGGATATAAATGAATTATCGCCAATTAAAGGATTTAATTCTTATAATTTCTTAGTAGCCAAACTTGCTTATAAGATACTTTCTTATACATTTGAGTTTAAGCGTTAATAAAATTTTTTGGTTTCAATTTTATAATAACTAACGCTCCCCCTAAAGTTCCATTTTTTTTAAATAATAAACTTGCACCTTGTTTTTCGAGCAAAGTTTTTCCTAAAAAAGTTCCTAACCCTAATCCTGAATTTGAACTTAATTCTTTTGATTTTGATTTAATGTATGGTTCTCCAATTTTATTTATTACATCTTCAGGAATTCCCGGTCCATCATCATATATTTTAATTTCTATAATTTTCTCATCGCTATTTAGGTATATGTCTACTTTACTTTTAGAAAATTTTACAGCATTTTCAATAAAGTTTCTAAGACCATAAATTATTTCAGGTGTTCTTTGTATATTAATTTTATTTTTATCATTTTTACACAATAATCTAATTTCCTTTGTTGATGTTTCTTGAAATGAATTAATAATTTCATCTAACAAATTTTCTATTTTTATAAAACTAAGAAAACTGTCTTCCTCTATTTGTTTTTTTGAAATTTTTTTTAAAATCTCACTGCACCTTTTTGTTTGACTTATAAGTAAGTCTATATCCTTAGATATTTCTTTATTATCACCAATTTCTTTTTTTAATTCCTTAGCTACCACACTTATTGTAGCTAAAGGCGTTCCTAATGAATGTGCTGCAGCAGCAGCTTGCCCTCCAAGCGATTCTAGTTCATACTCTTTTGCTATTACTTCCTGCAATTTATTTAAAGCTTCAGATCTTTTTTTAGTTTCTCCTGAGAATCTGATTCCAAAATAACTCAAAAATATCAATCCAATTAAAATTGACGTTAAAATACCAAATTTATAAAAATTAGGCACACTAAGTGCATTTGCATCCATTCCCGGTAAAGGTAAATTAAAATGGGTAAGCAGTAATAGCATAAAAGAGGTTATAACGCTTAATATTATTGTTGTTCCCATGCTTAAAAATGTTGAAGAGACTATTGTTGGTATAATTAGTAAGAAAGAAAAAGGATTGAGAATTCCACCAGTTAAATAAAGAAGAACACTTAACTGAATTAAATCAAATAAGAGGAAAAATGAGGCATAAGTATCTCTCAATTGATTGACCTTAACTCTAAATTGTAAAAATAAGTTAGTAATTAAACCAAAGAAAATTATTGCGTAACTTTCGTTAATTGGAAAATCTAGCTTTAGGTAAAAAAAAACAATATTGATTGCGATAAATTGGCCAAAAATTGCAATATATCTAAGTATTGTAAGGGTATTTTTGTCTAGATTTAAATTCTCCTTTGTTCGAAAGAGAGTCGAAAAGTCCATTTGAATTTAAATATCTAGATTTGCAACATCCAACGCGTTATTTGTTATGAATTCTTTTCTTGGTGCAACTTCATCTCCCATTAAAACTTTTATCATTTTTTGATCTTCTTTAGATTTTTCCTTAGTTCCTTTAGAGTATTGAACTCTCAACATTGTTCTATTATCAGGATTTAATGTTGTTTCCCACAATTCTTCAGGATTCATCTCTCCTAGCCCCTTAAAACGCTGTATAGATAATTTTTCTCTTTGCTCTTGCATAAATTCATTATACGCCTTTGATCCTTTTTTAACCTTTTTATCCAACTTGCCTGAAGCAATTATATACTCCTCAAGAGCTTTTTCATCTTTGATGTAAATACTTTTATTTGCTTTAGTTACCTTAAATAAAGGTGGTTGAGCTAAGTAGATATGACCATTTTCAATTAATTGATTAAATGGTTGATTATTAAAAAAAGTGAGAAGCAATGTCCTAATATGAGATCCATCTACATCTGCATCGGTCATTATTACTATTTTATCATATCGTAAATTTTCAATTTTAAAATCTTTTGAACCTGTGCCCAATGCATTAATCAAAGTAACAATCTCATTCGATGACATCATTTTAGATAATGCTTTTGTGGTTTGATCTTCTCCATTTGTTTTTCCATTTACAAATGTATTTAGAATCTTGCCTCTTAGGGGTAATACAGCCTGATACTCTCGTACTCTTCCTTGTTTGGCTGAACCGCCGGCTGAATCTCCCTCAACTATATATAATTCTGTTCCCTCTCTTTTTTGTATTTGGCAATCTGCAAGTTTACCAGGCAACCCTGATAATTCAAATGTTCCTTTACGTCTAATGCTATCTCTGGCTTTTCTAGCAACATCTCTGGCCATTGCTGCTTGACTGATTTTCTCTATTACTACTTTTGCAACTGAAGGGTTTTGGTCAAACCATGTTGAAACTTTTTCACTTATTACATGTTCTACTATGTTTCGTATTTCTGAAGAAACAAGCTTATCTTTAGTTTGTGAAGAAAATTTCGGATCTGGCATCTTAATTGATAAAACTGCAGTAAGACCTTCCTTGATGTCTTCACCAGATAAAGTGATTTTATTTTTTTTATTATTTCTATCTGTTGTATATTTATTTATTACTCTTGTTAAAGCACTCCTAAATCCTAATAAATGCGTTACTCCATCTTTTTGAGGAATATTGTTAGTAAATGGTAAAACGTCCTCTGAATACCCCGCGTTCCACTCGAATGAACACTCTACAACAACATTATCTTTTGATGAGGTAACATAAATTGGTTTTTTAAATACTTCTTTCTCATTTTTATTAATTAAAATAGGCTTCTTGTTATTAATATGTTTTACAAACTCAGTAATTCCCCCATCATATTTATGAATAAATTCTTTGGTTTTTTTTGAAGCGTTATCAACTAGTTTTATAGCTATACCTTTATTTAAGAAGGCTAATTCTCTTATTCTTTTTTCAAGAATAGATGAGCTAAACTTTGTAGAGGAGAATATTTCTTTTGATGGTAAAAAATTAATACAGGTCCCTTTTTTTTTTGTTTTACCGACTTTTTTAAGAGGCTTTATTGAATTTCCATCTTTAAATTTAATCTCGTACTCATTTCCATCTCTAAAAATATTTAATTCTAATGTTTCAGACAATGCGTTTACAACTGAGACTCCAACTCCATGTAATCCTCCTGAAACTTTATATGAGTCGTGGTCAAATTTACCTCCAGCATGTAATTGGGTCATAATAACTTCTGCTGCAGACATTTTTTCACCTTTATGCATATCTACTGGTATACCTCTACCATCATCTTCAACAGTAACGGTATCATCAGAATTAATTGTAATACAAATATTTTTACAATGACCGGCTAAAGCTTCGTCTATAGAATTGTCTATTACTTCAAATACCATGTGATGTAAACCAGAGCCATCATCAGTGTCTCCAATATACATTCCTGGTCTTTTTCTTACAGCATCCAATCCTTTAAGGACCTTAATTGAATCCGCTCCGTAAGATGCCTTGTTCTTTAATTCAGAGTTTTTTGACATTGTTTTTAAGAATTGTATTATTGTATCATCTTTTTAGGTGAATATAAAACCACTTAAGAACTGTGTGCCTTAGAATTATTAAATACCAACAATTTTAAAGCAAAAAAAAATAAAAATTCTAAATTCACTATTTTTAGATTTTCATTGGCATAATAACATAATAACTGTTTTTATCTGAGGCATCTTCAATTAATACAGGCGAAACAGAGTCTTTTAGGTTCATTTTTAAATCTTTGTCATCTACTTCGGAAGCAATGTCCGTTAGATACTTTGAATTAAAACTTATATTCAGATTTTCAGAGCTAAATTCTGCTTTTATTTTTTCATTACCTTCTCCTGAATTAGCGCTATTCACAGATAATTGAACATTATCTCTATTAATATTCAATTTAACGCCTTCTTTTCTATCTAAGGAAACACTGGCTACTCTTTCGATAGAATTTATAAAATCTTTTGATGAAACAATTAAAGTTTTATCATTTGTGGTTGGAACAACTTTTTTATAATCAGGAAACTTTCCATCAATAACTTTCGAGATTAATTTCATTTTTCCTAACGTAAACTTGATTTTATTTTCGCTAGTTTGCATTGTTAATTGATCATTCGTCTCAGCTAATAAAGAACAAACTTGGAAAACAGTTTTTCTAGGTAAAATTAAAGCATGAAAATCACCATTATTTTCAATCTCCAAACTACTTGAGGATAGTCTATGACTATCAGTAGCAACGCCTGTTAAAAAATTTCTGCCATGAGACTCTGTTAAATGAAGGTATATGCCATTTAAATAATGTCTAGTGTCATCATTTGAAATTGAAACTTTTGTTTTATTTAAAAGTTTTAAAAACCTATTATTATTAAGTGTAATCTCTTGTCCTTCAAACTCATCAGAAAATGTAGGAAAATTATCTGTTGGTAAACATAAAAGGTTAAAATCTGAGTTTTCACTTTTAAGACTTAATTTATTTTCAGACTTTAAATCAAAACTCAACTCTGAATTAGACGAAATTTTTCTTAAAATATCATAAAGTATAGCGGCTGATGTGGTTGTACTTCCTTCTCTAATTATTTTTACATCACTAATTTCATCATAAAAAATTATATCCAAATCTGTTGCTACGATGGACAATTTATTTTCTTTTAATTGAAGAAGGACATTTGATAATATTGGTAGCGTATTTTTTTTCTCTACTACACCTTGTACAAAATTTAAAGATTTTAATAAAATATCTCTTTTTACTACGAATTGCATCTGATTACTGCTCTAATAATAAACTTTTAATCTGTATAATATTTTTTTTCATTTCATCGTCTTGTTCAGATAATCTTGTAATAGTTTTAACAGCGTGAATGACTGTTGTGTGGTCTCGGTTAGCGAATCTTCTTCCTATTTCTGGTAGAGATCTTGTTGTCAATTTTTTTGCTAAATACATTGCTATCTGCCTTGGTCTAGCAAGAGGTCTAGATCTTCTTTGTGAAAGCATTTCATTTAGAGCGATATTAAAATAGTTTGAAACAACATTTTGTATTTTGTCTACTGTGATCACTCTTGTTTGATTAAAAACATCCCTTAAAATATTTTTACAATCACTTATTGTTAAAATTTTATTATGAACTCGGCTAAACGCAATAACTCTATTTAATACACCAATTAGCTCTCTTATATTGGTTTTACTTTCGGCGGCAATATAATTAATTACATCTTCACTTAAATTTATATTTTCTTTGAATTGACTTTGAATTTCTTCAATTTTTTTCTTAATAATTTTTATTTTCAATTCTAAATCAGGAACGTCAATATCAACTACAAGTCCACCAGCTAACCTAGATTTAATTCTATCTTGTACCCTATCTAATTTCATTGGTGATCTATCAGCTGAAATAATAATTTGAGAACCCTTGTCCATCAGACTATTAAATGTGTGAAAAAACTCTTCTTGAAGGCTTTCTTTACCACTAATAAATTGAATATCATCAATAATGAAAACAGAGGATTTTCTAAAAAAATCTTTAAAATTAACCATATCATTCTTCTTAATAGATTTAATAAAATGATACATAAATCTTTCTGCCGAAATAAACATAACATTATTTTCATTTTGCAATTCTAGACCTATAGAATTTAATAAATGAGTTTTACCCAAACCTACACCCCCGCAAATGTATAATGGGTTATATCTAGAGATGTGCTCACACACTTTTTTGGAATAAGAGAGCGCTATATCATTGCTTTTTCCTCGAATAAAACTATTAAAATTTAAATTAGGGTTTAATCTATTATAGTTTAAAATTGAGTCTTTAATTTCAGTTACTTTATTTAATTCATCTATTTTAATAAACTCTGGATTTTGTTTGTTCTCTTCGATAATTTTAAATTCTATTCTGTTAAGACTTAACTTAAAACTTTTAACTTGTTCCAAGATTTTATCTAAATATCTTGACACAATCCAATCTCTAAAAAAACGTGTAGGAACACCTAGCACTAGGTAATCATTATATTCTTTTACCAAAGAAATTTTTTGTAGCCAACTATTATAAACTTCGCTTCCAAATATTTTTTTGAAAGAGCTTTGTATCTCATTCCAATTTAACGTTTTTTCTTCTTCAGAAATGTATACGTTTTGTTTTTTTGTAATATTATTTTCCATGTAGAATATCTTAAGAAATTCTATAAACTCCCTTTTAAAATATTTTGCAAGAAATTTTTAAAAAAAAAAAAAAAAAATTGGACTCTGGTTGTACAACTAACGGTTAGATAGAATTTTTTTTTAAATTTACAACTTACGAAACTATGTTGCTACATTTTGTTTGACAACTCTAAATATAGATTTTTTTTATCTCTATTATCAACTTGGAATTGAGAACGAGACTTAAATTTTTTTAGATATTCTTGAAATTTTTCTTGCAGCAGTTTTTTTACTTATTGTTCCGGATTTAGCAACCTGCATTAGAATTGACTGAAATTTTGAAAAATATTTTTTCGCTTTTTCTTTTTCCTTAGATTTTAATAAAAGCTCCATTTGCTTGACTGCATTCTTGTATTTACTTTTTCTTATCCTGTTAATCTGGGTTTGTTTCTTAACTCTTCTCACACGTCTAACAGCTGATTTAGTATTTGGCATTTTTTAGATTATATATACGGGCAATTTATAAGGGTCAACTTTATTATTTTTGACAATTAGAGCAAAAAAAAGTTGCTCTGTTAGAAATGGATGATTTAACAATTTTGCTATTGCATTTATTGCTGGAGCAGATGTCACCTTTTTTTCCATAAACGTTAAAATGTTGCTGAAATGAACCCTTTTTTCTATCACTACTAGAAAAATCCTTTATGGATGAACCACCAACCTTTATAGCGTTCGTTAAAACTTTTTTTGTAAAATTTACTATTTTTTTTAATTCAAAGTCTTGAATTTTTTTGACTTTTCGAGAGGGTTTTATTTTGCATAAAAAAAGAATTTCATTTGCATATATATTACCTATTCCAGATACAAATTTTTGATCCATTAAAACATTCTTGATCGTTCTATTTCTACCTTTGATAAAATTTTTAAAATAAGTACAATTAAAAGTATCTTCTAAAGGTTCTGGACCTAAGTTTTTAAGATGTAAATTATCTTTATATTTCTTCTTATTAAGAAATTTGATAAATCCAAATTTTCTAATGTCATTATAAATTAATTTTTTTTTTTTACTTAAAATAAATACTACGCGATCATATTTTTGTTCTTTTAAATAATTTATATCATAATAGAAGCTCGTCTTAAATTTAATGTTTTTTTGATCAGAGAAAAAAAATTTTCCTGTCATACCAAGATGTGCCAGCATTATAATATCTTTGTTAAAAAAAAATAATAAAAATTTTGATCTTCTTTCAATTTTTTTTATCTTTAGTCCAATTATTTTTCTTATTTCATTTTTATCTACAATATATCTCAACTTACTGTCGTTTATTTTTACCTTTTTTATAATCAAATTTTGGACTTTACTGGCTAAAGACCTTTTAACAACTTCAACTTCTGGTAATTCTGGCATATAATTATAATATGAAAAGTACTATTCTAGATAAATCAAAATTAGTCAATTCGGTATTTTCTAAAGTTTACAAAAAATATGACTTAATGAATGATATTATGTCATTTGGAATTCATAGATTATGGAAAGAAAAGTTTATTGAATGGATGAATCCTCGTTCAGACTCAAAATTAATTGATGTTGCGTCAGGAACAGGTGACATTGCAAAATTAATTACAAAAAGAAATGATAATTTACCTGAAATAACTTGTGTAGAACCTAATGAAGGAATGTTTGAAGAAGGTAAAGAAAATTTAAATAAATTTAAAAATATTAAATGGATAAAGGCACAAGCAGAAAAATTACCACTAGATGATAATATTTTTGATTTTTATACGATTAGTTATGGAATAAGAAATGTTACAGACATTAATAAAACTTTAAGTGAAGCGTTTAGAGTTTTAAAACCTGGTGGCCGCTTTATGTGTTTGGAGTTTTCAAAAATTGACAATGAAATACTTAATTTTTTTTACAAACAATATTCAAAAACTATACCGTTAATTGGAAAATATGTTGTTGGTACTTCTCAACCTTATGAATATTTAATAACCAGCATTGATAAATTTTATAATCAAAATCAATTAATAGAATTAATGATCAACAATGGATTTTCTAACACTGAATACCGTAATCTTTCTAACGGCGTTTCAGCTATACATTCTGGGTGGAAAATTTAAATGTTTAAAAGAGTTCTTAAATTATTCCAAATTGCAAGAAAATTGTCAGTATCTGGTGCTATAGATACTATTAATAAAGTTCATGAAATACCCTTGCCTATTAATTTATTTTTTAATTTAATTTCTATTGGATCAGGAACACATCGTTTTGATAATAAGAAAAATGAAGGAGAAAAACTTTGTGCAGCTCTTCAAGGGATGGGAACTACCTTTATAAAGTTAGGACAATTTTTAGCTACAAGACCGGATATAATTGGTGAGGCATTTTCAAAAGATTTGGAAAAACTCCAGGATAAAGTTCCTGCTTTTGATCTTTATGAGGCCAAAAAAATAATAAAAAAAGAAATAGGTGAAAAACAATTTAACAATATACTTGAAATAAGTGAACCAATTGCTGCGGCCTCCATAGCACAAGTTCATATAGCCAAAATTAAAAATGAAAACCAACAAAAGCAAGTAGCCATAAAAATTTTAAGGCCTAATATAGAAAAGCTATTTAACGAAGAATTAGATGCTTTAATGTTGTTTGCTTATATAATTGAAAATACTATTTCAAAAGCAAAAAGACTAAAATTAGTTGAGGTGGTTCATCTTTTAAGAGAAATAACAAACATTGAAATGGACTTGAGGTTTGAGGCAGCAGCTGCAAATGAATTATATGAAAATACTTTACAAGATCACGGTTTTAATGTCCCTAAAATTTATTGGAACTATACTACCAAGAAAATATTAACTTTAGATAAAGTCGAAGGTATTTCAATTAGGGAATATGGCAAGCTTAAAGAACTAGGTGTTGATCTAAAAAAATTAGCAGAAAATTTAATTCAACATTTTCTTAAACAAGCTGTAAAAGACGGTTTTTTCCATGGAGATATGCATCAAGGGAATTTATTTGTAGACAATAAAGGAAACATCATTCCTGTTGATTTTGGAATCATGGGGAGATTAGATAAAAGTAATAGAAAGTTTTTAGCTGAGATTTTGTATGGATTTATTAAGAGAGACTATATCAAAGTTGCAGAAGTCCATTTTCAAGCTGGTCTAGTTCCGCAAAACGCTTCTAAAGAAGAATTTGCCCAGGCCTTAAGATCTGTTGGTGAACCTATATTCGGTCAAACCATTAAAGATATTTCAGGTGGAAATCTTTTGGCCCAATTATTTGAAATTACCGAAAAGTTCAATATGGCAACACAGCCATCACTATTGTTATTGCAAAAAAATATGGTTGTAGTTGAAGGGGTGGCGCGAAAACTATTTCCTGAAACAAATATCTGGGAGGTTTCAAGACCTGTATTGGAAGAGTGGCTTAAAAAGATTAAAAGTCCAAAATCCACGATCGAAAAAGCTTATACGACCTCAACGGAAATTATGAAAAGAATCCCTGATTTTCCTGATTTAATGGACAGGGCTGATTATGCTCTTAAATTAATGGCTGAAGGAAAATTAAGTTTAGGAGTTGGTGGCAACACAGGCTTAGAAATGGAGCAAATGAAACTAAAAAATTTTAGGAATAATATAATTATTGGTTTTTTTGGTATTGTAATTGTATGTCTATTGGTATTTTAATCTCTGGTAATGACGCTCACAAATAAAAAAATATTGATCATAATAGGAGGTGGAATAGCTGCCTACAAATCTTTAGATCTTATTAGACTGCTAAAGAAAGAAAATGTAGAAATTAAAACTATTCTTACTAAAAGTGGTAAGGAATTTGTAACCCCATTATCTCTAACCACCCTAACAAAATGTAGCACATACGAAGATATTTTTGATAAAAATAATGAAGCAGAAATAGATCATATTTCATTATCCAGATGGGCAGATTTAATTATTGTATTACCTACAACAGCTAATTTTATGAGCAAACTATCTATTGGTAAAGCTGAAGACTTGGCTACTACCGTATTGCTAGCATCTAATAAGGATACATTATTAATACCAGCGATGAATGTAAGAATGTGGCTTCATAAAGCCACTCAAACAAATTTAAAAATTTTACAGGATTTTGGGTATTTATTTCTTGGACCAGAGAAAGGTGAGATGGCTTGTGGTGAGTTTGGTGAAGGAAAGATGTCTAGTCCTAGACAAATTTTTGTATACTTAAAAAACTATTTTAAAAAAAAAAATATTGTTAAAAATAAAAAATGGAAAGCTATAGTTACAACTGGGCCAACAAGAGAATACATCGATCCGGTTCGATATATCTCAAACGAATCTAGTGGTAAACAAGGTTACGAAATTGCTTTAGCTTTAAACAAATTAGGAATTAGTACAACCCTTATTGCCGGACCGTCGAATCTTATTTTCTCTAAAGAGTTAAAAATAAAAAAAATTACCTCAGCTGATCAAATGTTAAGTGAAGTAAAAAAATTATTACCAGTTGATTTAGCAGTATGCGCTGCTGCTGTAACAGATTTTAAACCAACTGAAAAAAGTGTAAATAAAATTAAGAAAGAAAATATGAAATTTAAAAAAATTAATGTTGTGCAAAACAATGATATCCTTGAATATATATCAAAAAATAATAAATACAGACCTCGTCTTGTAGCTGGATTCTCTGCAGAAACTGAAAACCTTACAAGAAATTCAATTAATAAGATGAAAAGAAAACATTGCGATATTATCTTTGCAAATAATGTATCACAAAAAGATATTGGATTTAATTCTGATTATAACAAAATTTCAGTAATAGATAAAAAAGGAAATGTTAAAATAATTCCTAAAAATAAAAAAAGTTTTATTGCAAATAAAATTGCAGAAATTCTATTAGATAAACTACTAATTAATGACAAAAATATTAATTAAAAGATTATCTAATAATATTCCTTTGCCCAAATATGAAACGGAAGGGTCATCAGGCATGGATTTATCTGCAAATGTAGAGAAAGTAGTTGAAATTCAACCAGGAAAATCAGTAATAATTCCAACGGGAATAGCTCTATCAATACCAAAAAATTATGAAATACAAATTAGACCACGTTCTGGATTAGCAGCTAAAAGTCAAATATCAATATTAAATACTCCTGGAACAATAGACGCTGATTATAGAGGAGAATTAAAAGTTATATTAGTAAACTTAGGAGAAAAAATTTTTAAAGTCGAAAAAGGATTACGTATCGCACAAATGGTTTTATGCCCAGTAATAAAAGCAGTCTTAAAAGAAGTTAATGATCTTGAAGAAACTGAACGTGGATCAGGTGGATTTGGTTCTACCGGTAGTAAATAAATGGAACTTAAGTTTAGTGATTTTAAAAGATTTGAAAAACAAATTATTTTAAAAAAAGTTGGTATATCTGGACAAAAAAAAATTAAAAATTCTAAAGTTTTAATTATTGGAATGGGCGGTCTAGGCTGCCCTTTACTTACTTATCTTGCTTCAGCTGGAGTTGGCAATATAGGAATAATTGATCAAGATAAAGTAGAACTTAGTAATTTAAATAGACAAACTCTTTTTAATTTATCTGATATTGGAAAATTTAAGGTTAACCAAGCTAAAATAAAAATAGAAAAAATTTATAAAAATATAAAAATTGAAAAATTTGCTAAAAATATTACAAAAGAAAATATAAAACAAAAAATAAAAAATTATGAAATTATTTGTGATGGTACAGATAATTTTGATTCGCGCTATTTAATAAACGATGAATGTAAAAAAAATAAAAAAATTTTAATATCAGCTGCCATAAGCAAATTTGATGGCCAACTTTTTAAATTTAATTTTAAAAAAAAAGGTCCATGCTTTAGATGTTTTATGCCAACAAAACCTGATCAAGAAAACAATTGCGGGTTGGAAGGTATTTTTTCACCTGTAGCTGGTATATTAGGCTGTCTTCAAGCAAATGAGGTATTAAAAACTATTCTTAAACTAAATGATGATTTAAGTAAAAATATTCTTATATTTAATTCTTTAAAAACATCTTTAAGAAAAATAAAGATTAATTCAAACCCATCTTGTTTAAATAAATGCAAAAAATAATTATAATTTTTTTATTTACTTTTTTAAATTTAATAGAACATGTATATGCAAAAGATGAGTATTTTCGAACACTTCGCTATGATTTAGTTAATCTTAGACAAGGACCCGGTAATGGTTATCCAATCAAAATTTTTTATAAAAAAAAATTTTTACCGGTGCTAGTCCAAGATACATCAGATAATTACAGAAAAATTAGAGATCATGAAAACAACTCTGGATGGATTCATACTTCACAACTAACTAAAAAAAAAGCAGCAATTGTTACGGGGGAAGATTTAATAATGTTTAAAAATGCAACTATTTATTCAAACCCTGTTGTAATTCTGAAAGTTGGAAGACTAGTAATGATAGATAAATGTAAAAATGATTGGTGCAGAGTAAGATCAGATGATTTTAAAGGATGGGTTAAAAACTTAAGTTTGTGGGGTTTGCTTTAATTAAAATCTAAAGACAATGCTTTTTTATTATTTTCAGTTAATTTTACTGTATGAACATACATCTCATGATCGATACCAATAATTATTTCATTAGATGGATCTTTAAATTTTTGAATTTGTTCATCTGTAAATTCGAAGTGAATGAATTGCACTGATGAAGCTTTGCCTTCAGCAGAAGTTCTGTCTACATCTTGCTCTGGGATTGACTTAATTTTTTCATTACCTATTTTTAAAAAAACTTTTTCTTCTATTCCTCCTACTTTATTTAAGAAATCGACTCTGCTCAATGGATTGTCTATCTCAAACATTAATGTGGCTACTAGCTCTTTTCCGTTTGGTATTAAAGGATTATAAGCAGCCAATTCATCTTTTAATTGCTCATCACCACCTTTTTCTATGTGAAGCATCTCTTGAATCTGAGCTTTCATTGTTTCATAAGACTCAAAATAAAAATTAGCGTACGGTCCTAAAGAAACTCTTCTATCTTTT
>MDTG01373971.1_pt1 | contig 16152 bp, 16 predicted proteins | sample 811421 | NCBI WGS metagenome assembly MDTG01 (sample SAMN05326645, study PRJNA326480) | marine metagenome | isolation source: seawater | place: Pacific Ocean: South East | collected 2011 | reverse complement strand
TTTAGATGAAAAAACTAATCTAATTATTCATGGTGGTATTGATGATCTTTGGTTTGATTTAAATGAAAAAAAAATAGTTGTGGTAGACTATAAAGCTCAATCGTCAACTTATCCTGTAACAATTTCTTCTTACCTCGATGCTGAATGGCATCAAAGTTACAAATTTCAAATGGATATTTACGTTCATATTTTAAGAAAAATGAATTTTGAGGTTTCAGATCGAGCATTTTTTTACGTTTGTAACGGAGAAAAAACCAATGATAAATTTGATGAAAAAATAAACTTTAAAACTTCATTAATTCCATATCGTGTAGATACCTCTTGGATTGAAGAAAAATTAATTGAAATGAAAAATGTTTTAAATCTCGATGAGCCACCTAAAGTTGAAAAAACTTGTGAGAAGTGTGCCTATTTAGAAGGTGGAAAAAAATTTTAATTAATTATCTATTACTATTCTCATCATCATTATTAGATGATTGTTCTGTATTTTCTGTTTGGTTTTCTTGTTGTGAAGGTTCTTCTTGTGTTTTAGGTTCTGGTTCTGGATCAGAAGTTGGTTCTGGATCAGGAGTTGGTTCTGGATCGGGAGTAAGCTCCGGTTCCGGTTGTTCTTTAGATTGTTGTCTACCTATATCTGCAGCTGATTGTGGTTCAGGTTCTCTTCTCATAAAAAAATAGGCACCTGCAGCAATAACTGCGATAGCTCCTAAAATATATAAAATAATACTTTGCCATCCTGAGCCCTCCTCGCTTTTAGTTTCCTCTTTTACTGGCTCTACTTCTGGTTCTTCAGGTTTAGCATCTTGAGTTTGAGCTTGTTCCTGATTAATTTCTTCTTTTGGTTCTGGCTCTTTAGCGGGTTCTGGTTCTGGTTCTGGTTCTGGCTCCGGTTCTGGTTCTGGTTCTGGTTCTGGTTCTGGTTCTGGTTCTGGTTCTGGTTCAGACTTTATTTCTGGAGGAGGAGTAATAACTTCTTCCGTTTTTATATCTTCCGCTTCAACTACTTCGTCATCATTTGGTTTTGGCGTTATTACGCCAGTAGCGACTAAAATTGCGCCTATACCAATGACGATAATTAAGTCCATAGAATCACTATATTTAATTAATTATTAATTGCTATCAGATAATTCTAAGATTATGAACGTTTTGGGGCTATGTGGATATTTAAACTTTTAAAGCAGTCAAATGTTCTTTGATACTTTCAGATAAGGCTAACAGATCATATCCGCCCTCTAAAAAGGATATTATTCTTCCTTTCGAATGTATATTCGCTAAATCCACAATTGATTTTGTTATTTGAAAAAAATCGTCTGATTCTAAATTCATATTTGCAAGAGGGTCTCTTACATGAGCATCAAATCCAGCAGATATTAAAATTATCTCAGGTTTAAATTTATCTATTGGTCTTAATATTTTGGTCTCAAATATACTTAAAAATTCCTTGCCTCTTGTTCCAGATTTTAAAGGTGCGTTAAATATATTGCCTTTTCCTGTTTCTTCTTCTAAACCAGTGCCAGGAAATAAAGGGAATTCGTGTGAAGATCCATAAGCAACTGTATCATCATTGTAAAATATTTCTTGTGTTCCATTTCCATGATGAACATCAAAATCAATGATTGCTAATTTGTTTACTTTATATTTTTTCTGTAAATATCTAGCAGTCACTGCAACATTATTAATAAAACAAAAACCCATAGCTTTTTCTGACTCAGCATGATGGCCAGGAGGTCTTACAGCACAAAAAATTCTCTCATTATATTTCATTAAATCATCTGCAGCAGCTATTCCTGCTCCACATGATCTTAAGATAGCTTTTTTACTATTAGGACAAAGCACCGTATCGGCATATGGTTCTTTTTCTACTCCAATCAATCCTGTTTTTGGTATATTAGAAAATATTTTTTCTATATGATTTTTTGGATGAACTAAAGATATTATCTTGGTTTCTGCTAATGGTGCTTTTTTAAAACTAATCTTAAAATCTTTTATTTGTTCGATTGAACTTAAAATACTAATTAATCTCTCTTTTCTTTCAGGATGGTTAAATCCATTATTTTTTAGGAGACAATCATCGTGGGTATAAATTAACATTACAAAAACTTATTTATCGACAAACTTGCTAACTCGGAGGATGATCCATTTATTTTTAATTTGTCTAATATTTTTTGAGTTTTATTTACTTGATCTTTTATCTTATTAGTGTCTTCTAAAAAGCTACTAACATGTTTAAATATATCTTTAGAATTACATTTTGATTGAAGTAATTCAGGTATTATTTCCTCTTGTGCGGCAAAGTTTACAATATTTGCAAACTTGGTTTTAACTAAACTTTTTATTATTAAAAAATTTATAAATCCCATTTTATAAAGAATAACTGATGGAATTTTTGCATTGCAAATTTCTAAAGACACGGTTCCAGACTTTGCTACTGCAAAAATAGACTTTTGTAAAATATGAGATTTAATTTTATCATCACTAATTATTTCACAATTAGAGATTTTGCTATCGTTCGCAAATGATTGAATAAGATTAGAGTACTCTATTGTTGAGTGAAAAACATAAGTCATGTCTGAATACTTTTCGTTCATTAATTTAATGAAATCTAACAAAATTGGCATTAGTGTAATTATTTCTGACTTTCTACTTCCTGGAAAAATTGAAATCAAAGCTTTATTTTTTCCAATTACTTGGTTTATATCAATTTTGCTTCTTTCTCTATTTTGTAATAACGGATGACCAACAAATTCACAGCTTATATTTTCCTCTTCAAAATATTTCTTTTCAAAGCTAAATAGCAATAAAATATGGTCTATAAATTTTTTGATTTTCTTTACTCTTCCCTCTCTCCACACCCAAACTTGTGGCGCAACATAATGAATTGTTTTAATTTTGGAATTAATTTTCTTTACTTTTTCTGCTACTCTTAAAGTGAAATCTGGACTGTCGACAGTTAACAATATATCTGGATTGTAATCTAAAATAGCTTTTACTGTTTCATTAATTTTTTTATTTATCTTGAATATATTCAACATTACATTTGTAAAACCTAAATATGTAATTTCTTTTAAGTCATATATGGTTTTGATACCTAAAGATTGAATATTTTCTCCTCCAACAGACAAATATTCAACATTACGATTTATTTTCTTTAAATCACTAATTACTTTTGAAGCTAGTTTATCTCCAGATGCTTCTCCTGTTAGTATAAATATCTTTTTCACTTATACATTCTCCATAAACTTCCACTATCAGAAATCATAAAGAGATCACCTGTGCTTTTTTGTATTTTAATATCTCTTATTCTCCCTATTTTCCCTTTAAAGATAATTTCTTCACTTAAAAATTTGTTGTCTTTAAATTTTAATTTTCTCAAGGATTGATCTTTAAGTGAAGTAATTAGTGCATTTCCATTCCACTCTTTAAATGTATTTCCTTTATAGATAGTCATTGAGCTTACCGCTATTGATGGAACCCAGTATTTAATTGCTTTTGTAAAACCTGGTTTCCATTTAGGACCAATTTTAGTTCCTGAATAATTAGTTCCACCCCAACCTAATATTTTCCACCCATAATTTTCTCCAAAATTTGTTGTGCCAAACCAATCACCCCCTCTAGCTCCGTGATTTGTCATATATATTTTATTATCGAAAGGAGAAAGAGCCATTCCCTGAGGATTTCTTACCCCTATTTGAAAAATTTCAGGAAGCCAATCTTTTTTGCCTTTAAATTTTGGGTTGTCTTTTGGAATAGAGCCGTCAAGATTGATCCTAATAATACTTCCTGGGTGTTTAGTTGGATCTTGAGCTATCATACCCTGACCACGCTCTCCAGCAGTTATATAAAGATGGCTGCCTTTAATAACCAATCTTGATCCAAAGTGATAACCTGAGTTAATTGGAGGTTCTGCTCTAAAAATATTTTTAAATTTTATATTTTGTTTATCAAAATTACCTTTTGCTACAGAAGTACTAGTTTCTCCTAGATTTCCTCTCTTTTCACTATACGATATATATATTTCGTTTTTGTGAAACAAAACATCAAGTAAGCCACCTTGCCCATCTTCTAGAACAGAAAGATTGTGTTTAATTTCAGACTTTTTTTTATCAACTAAATTTAATGTGAATAATTTTCCTGATTTTTCAGTGATTATAACGTTTACATTGTCTATAAATGATAAACTCCAAGGTTTATTTAAATCATCTGATATTTTTTCTAATTTGATTTCAGCAGATAAAGAATATGAAGGAATCAAAAATAATAATATTAAAAAAAAGATTTTTTTCATTTTACATATATGAACATTTTGTTTTTATTAGCAAAATCTATACATTTTTTTTTGTCTAAAAAAATATTTTGTTTGCTTTTTAAAACTATGCCTTTTACACCAGCAGCTTTACATTGATAAAAAGTTTTTATGCCTACAGTTGGTAAATCAATTCTAAGATCTTGTTTTTTTTTAGGAAATTTCACTAATACACCTCTATTTATATATTTTTTTTTTTTGCATTTATTTAGCATTTTTTGTGTTCCACCTTTTCCTTCTATAGCTAATACTCTTTTATCTCTCACTACAGTTCCTTGGCTAAAATTATACTGTCTTAATTTGTTAAGTGTTATAATGGCCTTTTTAATGTCTGTAATATCATCTTTGTTAGGTTTTATTTTTGTATAATTACCTTTTTTTAAAGTTAATTCAGGATTAAAAAACAAAGAGCTAACAGTTTTAATATTTTCTTTTTTAAAGATTTTTATTATCTCTTTTAAAATTGCTGCATCACCTAATTTAGAGACTCTTATAATATTTGGCATATAATAAATTCCTTTTAAATCCAAACGTAATTTTGAAAATTTCGGTTTTTCAACTTTCCCAGCAAATAAAACTTTCTGACATTTATTTTTTTTTAAGATATCAATTATTTTTCCAAACTGTCCGAGTGATACGGGAAAAAAGTTCTTATCTTTTTTAAAAACTTTTTTTTTTGTTAGATCGATTATTAGGTATTTTTTTTTCTTTTTAATTTTTTTTAATATGTATTTTGGTAAATCTGTGCTACCAAATATAAGACCAATCATAAATATTTTAACTTTGAGGTGAACAAATAGGTCTTTTTTTATCTTTTTCTATGAAATTAATTACCTCATTAACTAATTCATTATCTTTATGTTCACCATTAATTTTACTCAAGTTTTCGAATAAGTTTTTAGAAGAAAATATTTCTTTGTAGGCTTTGCCTAAACCTAAAATTTTTTGATTTTCATACTTTTGACGTCTTAGGCCAATTAAGTTAAGTCCTTGTAAATAATTTCTATTTCCAATTGACAGTCCAAAAGGTATTACATCTTTTAGTACTCCAGTCATTCCACCTATCATCGCTAATCTTCCTATTCTAGTGAACTGTTGGACAGCTGAATTGCCTCCTATCACTACTGAGTCTTCAATGGTAACATGTCCACCTAATGGAACGTTGTTTGCAATAACAACATTATTTCCAATCTTGCAATCATGTGCTACATGAGATGAAATCATTAATAAACAATTGTTACCAATAATTGTTTTTGAACCACCACCAACTGTTCCTGGATTTATAGTTACATATTCTCGTATTGTGTTATTTTCCCCTATTTCTAAACTATTTTTTTCCCCTTTGTATTTTAGATCTTGAGGTTGAGTTCCAATACTTGCAAATGGAAAAATTTTAGTGCCTTTTCCAATTTTTGTATTACCTTCTATATGAACATTTGATATGAGCTTTACATTGTCATCAAGGCTCACATTTGGGCCAATATAGCAAAAAGGTCCGATCTCCACATTTTTTGAAACTTTTGATTTAGGGTCTACTACACTTGATTTATGTATCATTTTTTTCTATCGACTATAGTTGCTGACCATTCTGCGTCGGCCATTCGCTTATCACCAACCTTTGCTATACCTTTATATTTCCAAACCCTACCGTGTGATCTTACAGCCTCTATTTCTAAATGTAACTCACAATTAGGAATTACTGGATTTCTAAACCTAGCTTTTTCAACGCTCATTAAATAAACTAATTTATTTGCATATTCCTTTGGATCGATACCGTGAGCAGTTAAAGCTGCCGCAGCTTGGCCAAAGGCTTCAACGATCAAAACACCTGGCATCACAGGTTGGCCAGGAAAATGTCCCTGAACATAAAAACCATCTTTTTTTACATACATGATCGCTGTTGCAGACTTCAATGGAACTATTTTTGTTAGCTTATCAATTAGTAACATCGGCTCTCTGTGAGGTAACAAACTCTCTATTTTCTTTTTATCTATTTCAGTTTCACTCATTTTTACTTTTTCCAATTTTTTATAAAATCTTTGAAAGGGATTGCTGGATAACCCATTACAACTTGATTATCTTCAATATCTTTTATTACTCCACTTCCACCACCTATCTTTACGTTATTTCCAATTTTAAGGTGACCAGAAATACCTGCTTGACCTCCTATTGAAACATTGTTTCCGATTGTAGAACTTCCTGCAAAACCCACCTGACCAGCTATCATACAATTTGACCCAATTTTTACGTTATGTGCTAAATGTACTTGGTTATCTAAATATGTATTCTTACCAATCTCTGTGTCATCAACAGAGCCTCTATCAATAGTACATCCGGAAGCAATTTCGACGTTATCGTCAATAATCACTCTGCCAATATGAGGGAATTTAAAATTATTATCTTTCAACGGAATAAATCCAAAGCCCTTTAATCCTATTTTGCAATCATCTTGTATAACCACATTATTTCCTACAATTGAATTTTTTAAAATAACATTTGAACCAATTACACAATTATTTCCTATAATAACATCATGCTCGATTATTGAATTAGCTCCTATGACTGTATTTTTACCTATTTTAGCATTTTTACCAACTAAAACATTATTACCAAATTTTACACTTTTAAATTTACTTTTAGTAGCTAATTTTAGTGACAAATCAGGGTAATCAATATCTGCTTGATAATACATCTTTTTTAATACTTTTGCTAATTCAAATAAAACGTTCTTAACAATTATCTTTTTTATTCCTTTTGGTAAAAATTTTTCTAATTTTTTTGTCGTTATGCAATAACTTGCTTTAGTATTTGACGCATCTGTCTTATATTTAATTGAGTCAAAGAAAGTTAAATCATCTTTTTTTGATTTTATTAAAGTTTTTACATTTTTGATTTTAATTTTTTTTTCTAACTTGAAATCTTTAAAAAGATCACCGATAAAAAAGGTTTTTTTTTTGAAAAAGATAATTGGTGGCATTAAACTTTTTAGTTTAATTTAGCGATTTTAATTTAGCGTTAAGTAGTTTTAAAATATCTTTAGTAATATCTAAACTTTCATCTGCAAGTAACATACTTTTTTTATCTATTACCATTCTAATATTTTTTTGTTGCATATAATCTTTAATAATTGGGTTTAAATTTTTTAAAAGTTCTGACCTCATTTTCGATCTTTTATCAGCAACTGTTTTCAAAAGTGTGCTTCGTTCTTTCTGAAGAGCAGAAACTTTATTTCTTAATTCATTGACTTTTTTTTTATACTCTTCGGCTGATATTACTTTTTTTTGTTTAATAATATTCTTTTCTTCTTCCTGGATAGCTTTTTCTTTTTTTTGTAGATTGGCTATTCCACTATCAAGTTTGCTTTTCAAACTTTTTTGGCCTTTTTTGCCTGCCTCACTTTGATTTAAAATATATTTGAAATCAAGATAATGCGGAACTTCTGATATTGCGTTTACTTGGAAAATAAAAAACAATACAGAAATAATAGTTATTTTTTTAAAAAACTTCATATTAGAATGTTGTTCCAAGGTTAAAATTGAAACTTTCAGTTTCATCATTTTCGTGTTTTGAAAGGTTTGTTGATAAAATAAATGTCATAGGTCCGATCGGTGACATCCAACTTGCAGCAGCTCCTGCAGATGATCTTACCTTGTATGCGTCACCTAAAGTGTCATCGTAATCAACTCCCCAAACGTTTCCAAAATCAACAAATAATCCAACGTCTGTTTTTGTCGCCTCCGGAAGTAATTTTGGCAAATTTGCCTCGAAGTTTAAGGCAGCAGCGTAATTACCACCCACGTGATCGTTTCCATCTTTGGGGCCAACTTTTCCTCTTTTAAATCCTCTAAGTCTTTTAGATGGTAAGTTTCTTCTTTTACTTATTCTTACATCGTCGTCTCCTAATCCATTTACAGAGGAAAGATAAAATTTACTCGCTCCAATTACGTTTTCTCCTACTGATTTATAAGAACTTAAAAATAATGTATTAGCTATGAAAGATTTGTCTGCAAAAATTGGCAGTTGTTGGTCGAATCCAGCTATGTATCCGTCTGTTGGCATAAAAGATCTATCTCTGAGATCATAAGTAAATCCATAATATCCCGAAAGCTCAGTGAAATCTCCGGCCTGTCTTTTTAATGAATCTGAAGCGCTATCTTGAGTCCTTAAATCGTCGTAACTTGCGTCTACACCTAATCTTGCAAATACATTTTTAAATTGTTCAAATGATGTTCCTACACCTGCATTAACAATAGTATTTTCATAACCTTGATCAGGTTTATCGCTTTTAGTGCTTCCTAGTTTGTAGCTAATAGAATTACCAAGAAAATCGTAATTTGGATCAGTATAATTCAAAGTTCCTCTCAAAGACTCTGATGTAACATCTACATCAAACGAGACATTTTTACCGTCACCTAGCCAATTATTTTCTTTTACTGTGACAGCAAAACTTCCTCCGTTTGTACCAATTCCTGCTCCAGCGCTTATTTCTCCTGTAGGCTTTTCTTCTACAGAAATATCAATAACTTTTAAATCAGAAGATGATCCTGTAGAGACTTTTTGCTCAACGGCTCCAAAAATATTTCTAGATTTGATTTTTGAAATTGATTTATTTAACTTTAGATCAGTAAAAGGATCACCTTCATCTAATAGTAGCTCACCTCTTATGACGCTTTCGTTAGTTATGTTATTGCCAAGAATATTAATTCTTTCAACCAAAACTTTTTTTCCTTCAAATATATTAAACTTAATTATTATAGAGTCTCCTTCTATAATTTCTTCAACGTTATGTTCAACAAATTGGAGGTTTTGTTTTTCAATTACTTCGTCTATATCGTCTAATAATTTTTTTACCTTAAATGGTGAGTAGTAACTTCCGACAGCTTTCTTAAATTTTACGTTTAATGAATAGAATAAATTTTTATCAAAAACTGGATCAACGTTTGTTGAAATTTTTTTAATTATATATCTGTTACCCGCATCTATAGAATATGTAATTTCTACATCTTGGCTTTTTGATTTTAATTCTGCAGATTTAGATGAAACATCGACATCATAATATCCTAAAGACTTATAATAATTTTCTAACAATCTAATATCAAGTGCGAGTAAGTTTTCACTAAATTTACTATTTTTTGAAAGAACTTTCCAAAATTTATGTTCCTCACTTGCTATAATGTCCCTTAATCTTTTTTCACGTATTTTCTTGTCTCCTATAAAAGATATTTTTGAAATTCTTGTTTCTTTTCCTTTGTCTACTTCGAAAATAACATCCAAATTATTTTCATCTATTTCTCTAACTTTTGTAGTTACACTTGCAGAATTAAAGCCAACTGAAGCATAAAGTTTTTTGATGATTTCTACGTCTGATGCTAATTTACTTTTTATAAAAGACTCTTTATTTTTTGAACTAATTAATTCTGTTATTTGTTTTTTATATTTTTGACTCGGTTCGCCGAGTATTACAAGATTATTGATAACTGGATATTCTTTTACATTAACTTTTAAAACTCCGTTGGATAGATTAATTTGTACGTTTTCGAAAAAGTTAGTTGAATAAAGATCAGTTAATATTTTATTCAAATCTTGTTCCTCATAGTTTTTATTAGTTTCGATACCACCGTACAATTTAATTGTTTCAGGACTTACTCTTTTATTGCCTAAGACCTCAATCTTTTTGATAATTTCTGCATGTAAAATGTTAAAGTAGAAACTTGTTATAAGAAAAAATAAAATTAATTTAGGCATATTTTTTAGTTAATAATTTTTTATAAATAACTCTCCTTGACCATTGATCTATCTGCAAAATTTGAACTATATTTTTAGGTTCTTTTATAGCATATTTATTGTAATTTCTATCATTCAGTACCGTCAGTATATACTCATAAAAGGAAGTAAAAGGTATTTTTTTAGCAATAAATTGATCAACTAATATTTCATTAACCGCATTGATTATAATTGGTGAAGAATAATGTTCATTTAACCGAGATTTAAGATTAATAATTGGAAATCTTTTTTTATCTACTTTTGAGAAGTTTAAACTATTAAAAAAAATTGATTTTTTTGAGTTCAATTTAGGTTTTAAGTAATCATCAATATCTATTGTTTTGTCAAAAATAGCATTTGCTAAAGGAACTAACATAGAAGTTTCGTGATAAATAAATTTATATAAACCGTTTTTAAACTCAATAACTGCGTGTACTAAAGACTCTGGATGTATGACAATTTCAAATTTGTCAATATCGACTTCAAAAAGTTTATGTGCTTCTATAACTTCAAAAAGTTTGTTCATTAAAGTAGCAGAGTCTATCGATATTTTTTTTCCCATTTTCCATTTAGGATGTTTTATAGCTTCATGCGGTTTAACGTATTTTAATTTTGAAATTTTGTGGTTTAAAAAGGGGCCGCCAGAAGCAGTTAGATAAATTTTTTTAACATCGTTTATATTTTGATTTTCTAGTAATTTCATAATTGAAAAATGTTCAGAGTCAACTGGCACTATTTTAGTATTGTGCTTTGATGCAATCTTTTTAATTAGTTTCCAGCCACATATCACCGACTCTTTATTTGCAATTAAAATTTTTTTACTTTTTTTAATAAGCTGTATTGTTGGTTCTAATCCAGCAATACCTGGGATAGCAGCAATAGTAATATCAGATTTTTTAAAATATTTATTTTTTAAATCAATGTTTTGAAATATCTTAATCTTGTTTTTTTTAAAACGGTTTTTAACTTTTAGAAATACTTTAGCATCGTTAATAATAAATATTTTTGGTTTATACTTAACGATTTGCTTACAGATCAATGAATAATTTTTGTTTGCAACTAAAATATTTATTTTAAAAAGATTTTTTTTTCTACTAAATATTTTTAGACAATTTAAGCCAATTGAACCGGTAGAACCTAAAATAGAAACATTTTTTTTCATATCAATAAAACAATAATAAAACTAAAAACCCGATTGGTATTCCTAACAAAAGACCATCTACTCTATCTAACACTCCTCCATGACCAGGCAAAAAATTACCACTATCTTTTATCGAAGATTTTCGTTTTAAAAATGAAAAAAATAAATCACCAATTTGACAACTAATTGAAATCAAACATCCAATAATTAGCAAATAAAAATCAAAATTTTCAGTTATCAAATAAAATGATAAAGATAAAACAGAGGATGAAAATAATAATGAACCAACTGCTCCTGAGATAGTTTTGTTAGGACTAATTTTTGTCAATTTAGGGCCTTTAAAAATTTTCCCGAAAACAAATCCTCCAATATCTGACACAACACAAGTTATTAAAATTAAAAATAAAATTAACTTTAAATGTAAAAAAAATGATATTGAAAAAAAATAACTGCAAAAAGTAAAGATATAAATTGTGAAAATTATATTAAATATAAATTTTTTTAATTTTTTTTTTTTTAAAAATTTTATGACTTATATTAAAAAATTCCAATAAAGAAAAAATACCTAATATCATTAAAACAACTCCTAATGCTAGATTATTAATCATTATAATAAATAATAAGATTAATAACGCTATCGAGGTAAATATTCTTTTTATAAAATTTTCAGACATATTATATTGAACCAAAATTTCTCTTAACTTTTTTATAGTCATTTACTATTTTTTTTAAATCTCTTTCGCTAAAATCTGGCCAAAGCTTATTTAAGAAATAAATTTCTGCATAAGCGAGCTGCCATAACATAAAGTTACTCAATCTTTTGTGACCTCCTGTTCTTATCAATATATCTGGATCTGGCAAGTTTTTAGTATAAAGTTCTTTCCTTAATGACTTGATATCAATTTTTTTTCTATTCTTTAATTTCTTTAGAGCATTGATAATTTCAAATTTTGAGCCATAATTGACAGCTAAATTGACAATAATTTTTTTATTTTTTTTTGTAAGATTTATGACTTTTTTAAGTGATGACTTAACTTTAAGAGGTAATTTTCTTAAGTTTCCTATGATGTTAATTTTTATTCCATTCGAAATAACATTAGTCAATTCATTATCAAAGTAATTTATTATAAGTTTAAAGAGAAAGTTAATTTCACCTCTGGGTCTCTTCCAATTTTCAGTTGAAAATACATAAAACGTCACTACCGGAATATTTAACTTAATTGAACTTTCAACAATTTTTTTAACTGTCTTAACTCCATTCAAATGTCCAAAGTTTCTACCTTTGCTTCTTTTTTTTCCCCACCTACCATTACCATCCATAATAAAGGCAACGTGGTCGAGTTTATTCATATCTGTAAAATCTCTTTTTCTTTTTCAGCTAAGATTTTATCAATATTTTCTATATTGGAGTCTGTGAGTTTTTGAATATTTTTTTCAAATGTTTTGCTTTCGTCTTCTGAAATTGTCTTATTTTTAAGATCTGCTTTTAAAACTTCGTTAGCCTCTCTTCTTATATTTCTAATAGATATTTTACTCTTCTCTCCCATTCCCTTTAAAATTTTAATTAAATCTTTTCTTCTTTCCTCGGTCAAGTCAGGTACTCTTAATCTAATTATTTGACCATCTATTTGTGGATTGATACCAAGTTCAGATTTTTGTATTGCGGAGTCAATTACATTAACATTAGATTTATCCCACACTTGAATGGATATTAGTCTAGCCTCTGGTACACTTATAGTGCCGAGTTGATCTATTGGCATCAATTGTCCGTATACATCCACTTTAATTGTGTCTAGCATGTTAGAGTTAGCCCTTCCAGTTCTTAGTGTAGATAGGTCTTTTTTAAAAGATTGGATACTTTTTTCCATCTTAGATGAATAATTATTTTCATCAAAATTTGAGCTCATTCCTAGACTCCTTCACCAACTTTGTATCTTGTAAATTTAAGCACCTTTATATCAGTTTCTATTTTATTTTCTTTAAGTATATCAGATACTTTCTTTTTTGGGTCCATTATCCAAATCTGATTTAATAGTGTATTATCATTTATAAATTTAGCAATCTTACCCTTAGATATTTTATCAGCCATCTCAGGCGGTTTCCCTGAGTTTGTGATCTCGGCTTTTATAATCTCTAACTCTTTATCTATCGTCTCTTTTTTTAATCCATCTTTTTCAATCGCTAAAGGATTTGAAGCTGCAATATGCATTGCAATTTTATTTCCAATATCATCGTTTTTACCTTTAACGATACCATCTAATGTAACAATTGAAATAATTTTACCTATGTTTTTTTCGATTGCTGAATGAACATAAAAAAAATTGAAACCATTTTTATTATCAAAAAAATTCGCTCTTCTTATAGTAATTTTTTCTCCGATTTTTGCTATTAAATTTACAAGATTATCTTTCACTGGTATGCCATTTTTCATTTTAGCCGAGTTTAATTTTTCTAAATTACCCAAAGAAAAAAAGTTAATTTCCGATATTTCTTTACAAAAAGAAATAAAATCTTTGTTTTTTGCGACAAAGTCTGTTTCACTATTAATTTCTATTATTGATACTTTGTTTTCTTTTTCTGAGACTAAGACTAAACCTTCAGACGCAGTTCTGCTCATTTTTTTTGAGGCTTTTGCAATTCCTTTTTTTCGTAAAAATTCAATTGACTTTTCTATATCGCCATTAGTGCCATCTAGAGCCAGCTTGCAGTCTTTAAATCCAACGCCAGTTAGTTCTCTTAATTTTTTAATATTGTTTAACAAGTCTTTATCTGACATTTAAAAAATTGATTTGTTTATTTTTTTTTTCTTTCAGATGTTTTTTCTGATTTTTTTTCTTCTTTAGGACTTGGTTCCTTAATAAATTTTTCTGCGTCTTTAATTGTATTCTTTAATAAATCACAATAAAGATTTATAGATCTTCTAGCATCATCATTTCCTGGAATTGGAAAGCTTATACCTGTTGGATCAGAGTTTGTATCAAGTACAGCTATAATTGGTATTTTAAGTTTTTTTGCTTCTGCTACAGCTAATGACTCTACATTTGTATCAATTATAAATATTAAATCCGGGGTTTTTTTCATTTCCGAAATACCTCCCAAAGATCTTTGAAGCTTTTCTTTCTCTTTGGTAAATTTTAAAATTTCTTTTTTAGTAAAACCAATATTTTCTTTAGATAGTTGCTCGTTTAATTTTTTAAGTCTTTTTATTGAATTTTGAATTGTGTTCCAATTTGTAAGCATACCGCCTAACCATCTATAATTAACGAAGAACTGTCCTGTTTCTTTAGCTAGGTCACTTACTTGTTCTGATGCTTGTTTTTTTGTAGACACAATAAGAATTTTGCCACCTCCAGATATAGTTTTATGAACTTGTACTAATGCATTTTTTAAAAATTCTACTGTCTGAGTGAGGTCTATTATATGTATAGAATTTTTTTCTCCAAAAATAAATTCCTTCATTTTTGGATTCCATCTTAAAGTTTTGTGACCAAGATGAACTCCAGCTTCTAGTAATTGTTTAATGTCTATTTTTGGTACGTTCATAATTTTTCCGGTTTATCCACCACAGTAACTCCATTTAAATGGACCGGGAGGGCTACGCCCTAAATAACTGTGTGCGAAATTTATAACTGATATATACAACCGAGCTAAAAAATCAACCTTCTAAACTGTTATTTTTTTGACGTATTCTTTACTTTTTATTGCTTTTAAGTGATTTAAATCGAATTTTCTCGCATTCTGAAGATTATAATAAATTTTTTCATTTTTCTTATGAATTACCAAATTAATTATTGTTTGACCTTTGTTATTTAAAAGTTTCTTGAGATCTTTAATGTCATAGTTTTCCTTAAGCTCGATTGTAACTTTTGAATAAGGTTTATTGATTAAATCCGATACACTTAAAATCTTTTTAACATTTACTCTTCTATTTGAGATATCACCAATTGAATTATCTTTTTGTAAAGTTAAAATAAATGACTCTGCTTCCCTAATTTTGTCTCTGTTTTGGATTAACATTTCTGCAAATAGGAAAAGCTCAAACTCTCCCTTATTGTCGCTAAATTTCACAATTGCAAATGGTGTTCCTTTTGCACTTTTTTTTTCTTGTATGGACATTATGGTTCCACCAACTAAAGATTCGTTTTCATTATTTTGCATAAAATCTTTAAAGGACGTTATTTTAAGGTGCTTAAAAATTTCCTCATACTCATTAAGCGGATGATCAGAAATATAAAAACCTAAAGACTTAAACTCTTCAGATAAAAGTTCTTTTTTTGTCCATTTTTTAGAATCTACGTAATCGAAACTGTTTTCAACATTAGAATTTTCATTAAAGAGACTTGTTTGATTACTCATTTTATCATCATTAATATTCTTTATTTGTTGAATTATTTTAGGTATTGAGTTTATAATTTTGTTTCTGTCCTCATCAAACTCATCAAAAGCTCCTGATTTAACTAAGCCTTCTAACTGTAATTTATTAACGTCTTTAGCATCCATTCTGTTAATAAAATCAATTAAAGATTTAAATTTACCATTTTTTTCTCTTTCATTTATTATATTAGATATTGCCTCGTAACCAACATTTTTGACTGCACCAAGACCATAATAAATTTTGTTCTTTTCAGTTTTAAAATCTGCAAAAGACTTATTTATAGAAGGTCTTACGATTTCAACTTTAAGTCTTTTTAATTCTTCAACGAATTCTCTTAGTTTCGAGGTATTAGTTAATTCTGTTGACATTGTTGCGGCTATAAAATCTTCCTTGAAGTAAGTTTTTAAATATGCTGTTTGATAAGCAATTAATGCATAAGCCGCAGCATGACTTTTGTTAAATCCATATTGAGCAAAAGGTTCGATTTTCGTAAAAACAAAATTTGCAACGTCTTTTTTAATTCCATTTTTTATAGCCCCACTAATAAATCTTTCTTTTTGTTTATCTAAC
>MDTG01131664.1_pt1 | contig 16156 bp, 12 predicted proteins | sample 811421 | NCBI WGS metagenome assembly MDTG01 (sample SAMN05326645, study PRJNA326480) | marine metagenome | isolation source: seawater | place: Pacific Ocean: South East | collected 2011 | reverse complement strand
TTTAGGAGCGGAAGACTTAAATTAGGAAACAGGCCTAGAATTCCTGCCCGCCGATGCACAGGCTCGTGAAAGGCAGGCGGGGTTTGTTTACTTTTTTCATCAATGGAAAAAAGTAAAGACAGAATCGTATATACTAGTTCGTTTTGTGGTTCGTAATTCAAATTAGTTGAATAAATAGCATTCAATTAAATCAATGCTTGAAACTAAAAACAAGTAAGCTTATAAAATTTCTTAGAAGCAATGAATCACTAATCATTCTCAATTTAACATTAAACTTTAGTCATTGAGCATTAGCAATTATTACAAAATTGTCTTGATTCTAGCAACTCAGCAATCTTGCATCTTGATTCTAAAAAACTACCTTTGCTAAAATTTAAAAATTTACTGAATGTCTAAGAAAATACAAGAACTGGAACCAACAATATTGTGGAAAAACTTTGCCGATTTGAATGAAGTTCCAAGGGGCTCAAAAAAGGAAGAGCGCGTAATTGCTTTTATGCAGGATTTTGGGAAAAAGTTAGGTTTGGAAACCTTAACCGATGAGACAGGAAATGTTTTGATTAAAAAGCCGGCGACTTCAGGGATGGAAGACCGCAAAAAGATTGTACTTCAGTCGCACTTAGACATGGTTCATCAAAAAAACAATGATACTGAATTTGACTTTGATTCAGAGGGTATTAAAATGTATATTGATGGTGATTGGGTAAAAGCTGAAGGAACTACACTTGGAGCAGATAATGGCATTGGTGTGGCAACTATGATGTCATTACTTCAATCAACAGATATTCCGCACCCTGCTATGGAAGCTCTTTTTACGATTGATGAAGAAACGGGGATGACAGGCGCTTTTGGTCTCAAGCCGGGTTTCTTGGAGGGAGAAATTCTCTTAAACTTAGATACTGAGGATGACGATGAATTAACCATTGGTTGTGCCGGTGGAGTAAATGTAAATGCTGATAAAGATTACGAAGAAGTAGAAGTTCCTTCGGATTTCCAATCCTTTCAGTTAACAATTAAGGGCTTATCCGGTGGCCATTCCGGTATGGAAATTCACAAAGGTTTGGGAAATGCCAATAAGTTGATGAATCGGTTGATTTATCAGTTAGTGGAAGAGTTTGAGTTGGGAATTCAGCAGATTGAAGGCGGAGGCTTGAGAAATGCCATTCCTCGAGAATCAACGGCAATTGTTGCCGCATCTGCTTCTAACAAAGATTCATTTATAAAAATTTGCAAGCAGTTTGAGAGTGAAATCAAAGATGAATATGGAGTAACTGATCCACATTTGTTCTTTGAAGTAAAAGAGGTGAATTTTGATAGCAAAATGTCGAAGTCGATTTTTACAAAGCAGCTTACGGAAGCGATTTATGCAGTTCCTGTTGGCATTATTCGAATGAGTTCTACCATGGAAGGCTTGGTGCAAACTTCTAATAATCTAGCTCAAGTGAGCATGAAGAATGGTCATCTTCGCTGTTTGTGTTTATGTGGAAGTGCAATTGAAACAGAAAAGAAGGATGCTGTAAGGGCTATTCAATCAGCTTTTACAATAATTGATGCAGACTTTAGTACAGATGGCGATTATCCGGGTTGGGTTCCTCGTCCGCAATCAGATATTGTAGAGCTGATGAGCAAGATGTACGAAGAGAAATTTAATGAAAAGCCAAGAGTAATGGCAGGACATGGTGGGCTTGAGTGTGGAATTATTGGTAGCAATTATCCTAAAATGGACATGGTGTCTTTTGGACCAACCATAGAAGGACCTCACTCACCCGATGAAAAAGTTAAAATTTCTTCGGTACAGAAATTCTGGGGCTTTCTATTAGATGTATTGAAAGCCATTCCAAAGGCAGAATAATTGTCAATTTCTGCTTATTTTTCGGCATGCAAATTTTAATCGTAGCAGCAACAGAAGGAGAGGTAAAGCCACTATTCTCTCATTTGGGAAAAGCCGTTAGTAATCAAAAGTATTACTACAATGGACTGGTCGTTGATTTTTTAATTACCGGAGTTGGAATGACGGCAACTGCATTTGCATTGGGTAAAACCTTGTCGAATAAAAATTATGATTTAGCAATTAATGTAGGAATTGCAGGTGCATTCGACCGAAATATTCAGTTGGGTGAAGTAGTGGAAGTAATCACGGATTGCTTTCCGGAAATGGGAGCAGAAAACGGCAAACAATTTTTAACTTTAACAGAATTGCAGTTGCAAAAGGCAAATGCCTTCCCTTTTGAAGAAGAAAAGGTTGCCGCAGAGATGCCGGAGAGCATGTTTGTGAATCAGCGTTGGCGGAAAGTGCACGGAATTACCGTTAATACGGTTCACGGTGATGAAGAGTCCATTCGTCGTATTCCGAGTATTTTTAAACCCGAAGTAGAAAGTATGGAGGGAGCTGCCTTTTTTTATGCTTGCCGTATGATGGACATACCCTGCATTCAGTTGCGAGCAGTTTCTAATTACGTTGAAAAGCGCAACAAAGCTGCTTGGAAAATAAAGGAAGCCATTCACCAATTGTCGGAAGAAACGCTTTATTTTTTGAATGAACTGTAAAGATAACTCATTGTTATTTAAAATCATTCAACCTTTTTTAGAACAAAACCAATTATATAGAACAAAGCTTTTTAGTTATGCAAACAATCAAAATAGGTTATTCACCTTGCCCAAATGATACTTTTATTTTTGATGCAATGGTGCACGAAAAAGTGGACACTGAAGGGCTGAAATTCGAAGCAGTTTTGAAAGATGTAGAGGAGCTCAATCAAATGGCTTTCAGAAATGAGTTAGAAGTAAGCAAGCTGAGTTATTTTGCTTTGGCAAATCTCTTGAAAAGCTATCAATTACTAAATAGCGGGAGTGCTTTGGGAAGTGGAGTAGGTCCTCTGTTAATTGCTAAGCAGCACATGACTGAAGAAGAGATTGACGCCGCCAGAATAGCTATTCCAGGTAAATATACCACGGCTAACTTTTTACTTTCATTGGCTTACCCAAGAGCAGAGAATAAGTTAGAAATGCTATTTTCGGATATAGAAAATGCCGTCTTAAATGGAAATGTGGATGCGGGTTTGATTATTCACGAAAACCGATTTACCTACGAAGAGAAAGGTTTGGTAAAGTTGATTGATTTGGGCAATTACTGGGAAGAAGTTTCCGGAAATTTAATTCCACTTGGAGGAATTGCTGTAAAAAGAGAGTTAGATCAACCCACAAAGGAAAAAGTAGACAGGATTATAAAAAGAAGTATTGAGTACGCTTTTAAGCAACCCGAGTCTTCTAGAGAGTATGTAAAAACTCACGCTCAAGAAATGAGTGAAGAAGTGATGCAAAAACACATTAATCTTTATGTAAATGATTACTCAGTAGATTTAGGGGAAGAAGGAAGAGGAGCTGTCCTTCAGCTTTTTAAAAAGGCGGAAGAAAAGGGCTTAATTGCTAAAATTAAGGAAGATATTTTTGTTTAATTGGTCACTTTTCAATGACTTCCATTATAATTCTAAAACCAATTAGCGGACTTGGACTTTCAGCTTTATTTGAAGCGATTAGTTCTTTTATGCTTTTGTCGTTTTTAACATTCCAATTTGAAGCAATTACCTGCTCACCTTCGTTCAACCATTCACTTACATTGCCAACTAAATTGTAAATTGGAGCTTCGTATTTTTCTCTAAAAAAGGCTACCGGGCGAGCAGGGTAGTCATTTACAACTTTAGACATATCAATTTCTGCCAATTTCATAAAACTTTCCGGACTTGGTTTTTTATTAACATGAATTTCTTTTAGCTTTTTTTCCTCATCGTTTAACTTCCTTTTTTTACAAGGGTACTTTTCAGAATAATGCAGTTGTTCCGTTTGAACATCAATTTTATTTTTCACTTTCTTAAAGGCTTTCATCCATTCTTTTTCAGTAGGTAGTCGAAAAACTACTTTTTTATATTCTCTGTCTGAATTGCTATTGTACTGTTCGGTTAACCATTCACAATATGTTTTAGCCGCTTCCTGACTAATGTTAACTACCGGGTGGTTTTCCCACTTTTTAGTGGAGTGATACAAGTCCTTGTTCATTAAACCCATTGGTAGGTTCATTTCATTATCTACCCATAAATTGTTTTTAATTGACAAACTTTCCATGCTAACATCACCTGAGTAGTATTCTAAAAAGGAATTGTAATCTTTATTGCTAATTTCGGTTATACTGATAAAAGTGTTTTTTGAAAGAGGATAGTAATTTTCTTTATTGAGTTTATCAATGTTCTGGGCGTTAATGCTTAGTTGGTTGATAAATAGAAAGATTAATATGACAAGTTTGGTCATCTTGTATTCTCGTTTGTTGGAATGAATTTTCTTAGTCAGAACAAATATATTCAATTAAAGAAACTTCATTTAATTAATACTCCTCCTTTTAGCATTAAAACTTTATTTTGAAACTTACATTTTTACTGAATTTAAATAATACTATGATTGTAGTTACCGGAGCAGCGGGCTTTATTGGCAGTTATTTGTGCAGTTTTCTCAATAAAAAGGGAAAAGAGGACTTACTTTTAGTAGATGATTTTTCTTTTGAACAGAAAAACAAAAACTTAGAAGAGAAAAAGTATTTGCAAAAAATGGAGCGTAATGAATTTTTAAACTGGTTTGAGCAAAATGCGACTTCTATAGATTTCGTTTTTCATATTGGAGCACGTACGGATACTACGGAGTTTAACAAGCAAATTTTTGACGAATTAAATGTAGAGTACACCAAGTCGATTTGGAATACTTGTACTAAGAATGATATTCCACTGGTTTACGCTTCATCTGCGGCAACTTATGGTTTAGGTGAGTTGGGCTATGTCGATAGCCATGAGGTGGTGGAACAGTTAAAACCACTTAATCCTTACGGAGATTCAAAAAATGAATTTGATAAATGGGCGTTAAAACAAAAAGAGCAGCCACCTTTTTGGTGTGGACTTAAATTCTTTAATGTTTACGGTCCGAATGAATACCACAAAGGACGTATGGCTTCAGTGATTTTTCATGCATTCAATCAAATTGAAGAAAAGGGAAGCATGAAACTCTTCCAATCACATCATCCGGATTATAAAGATGGGGAACAAAAAAGAGACTTTATCTATGTAAAAGACTTGGCAAATGTTTGCTATTGGATGATGGAAAATCAACCGGAAAGTGGTTTGTATAACTTAGGCTCCGGTAAAGCAAGAACATTCTTAGACTTAGCAAAAAGCACTTTTAGTGCGATGAATAAAGAAGAAAACATTAGTTTTATTCCTACTCCGGAAGACATTCGCGATAAGTACCAGTACTTTACTGAAGCCGATATGAGTAAATTAAAAAATGCAGGCTATACAGAGGAGTTTACTTCATTAGAAGATGGCGTAAAAGATTACGTTCAGAACTACTTGAGCGAAGGTAAATACTTTTAATTATTTTGAAAAAGCTAAGTTCAAAACTTATTGAATTCGCAGGGCATGGCATCTTTGCCACCCTTTTTGTTATGGCAGTGCTTTTATACAAAGAGCGCCTTTTTGCAGATGCATCTCATTATGCTTTTCACACAATAAATTCAGGTTTTTTTCATGTTGAGCACGGGCGAATTGTATTGGCATTGTCTCAAATTGTGCCATTGATTGGCTATTATTTACACTTGCCTTTACAATGGCTATTAGTTTTAAGTTCAGTAGGGCATGAAGTGTTTTACTACGGTATTTTTCTATTACTTTTTTATAAGCTTAAAGATATTGAAGCCTCTATTGCGCTTTTAATGATTCACTTAGTTGGCCAGTTTTGGACTTATTTTGTACCAATGCTCGAGATATCTTATGGCTCAGCATTGGCAATATTATTTTACTCTCTTTTGAGAAAAAATAAATTTAAAGATGAGAAGTGGTGGATACTGCTACTTATTATTGAGTGGTTTATTATGTTTTCCCATCCACTTAATGCTTTGTTTATACCACTTATATTAGTGTATGACTTTTTAAGAAGAGGTTGGCAACACAGAATTCATACGAGTGGATGGTTCTTTTTTGTAATTGCAATTATTGTTAGATTACTAAACAGTGACTCTTATGATCGAGGAAAGGTAGATATGGCTTTAGAGAGTGTGAGCTTAGGTCTTTTTTCAGGTGATTATTGGATAGAAGTTTTCGAACTGTTAATTACATATTATTTTGATATTATTATCTTTTTAGTTATAAATGTAATAGCACTTTTTTTTAAAAAGAGGTTTTTTTATTTGGCTTTACTATTTACTTCAACAATTTCTTTACTTTTTCTAGTCTCACTTATTTTCCCGATTAACCAATATGGTTATTATTCAGAAGTGTTACTATTATCAGTTGTTTTTATAGTGATCTTTTATACATTTTTTATAGTATTTGAAACAGTAAATAAACAAGTTAAAAATATTATTGTAAGCATAGCAGTTTTAATAGCAATTGTAAGACTGATATTTATTTTGGATTCAGGAAAGTCAATGGTTCAACGAATAGATCAAATTGATAGGCTTGTAGATTACACTCAAACAATTGAAAGCAGTAAGTTTTTAATTAGAACAGAAAATTTTGAAAAGAAATACTCTTTAATGACATGGGCTAATCCAATTGAGGCACTTTTATTTTCAGCCATAGACGGCAAAAATGCAACAAGAACAATAATATCTGAAAAAGATTTAAATTATCAAGACAACAGCAAACTAATCAATGATACAAGCTTTATCTTTAGAATGTTTGAGCTTGAGCCGCATTCATTTTTAAATGAGCGGTTTTTCAAACTAAATAAGTCGCCATATATAGAGCTAAACACCTCAAAATATGAAGTTGAAGCTAGTGAAATAAAAGATAGTGTTTCAGTTTCTTTTTTACATGCAGAGAATGGTCTGACTTTTCAGAAAGGGGATACCGTTCTACACCAGGTTTTAATTACAAACAAAAGTGGATATAAAATACCCTCTGCTGTTGAAAGACAAACTTTTATAGCTTGCCACTGGTTTAATGAAGATGGCTCTGTTTACCGATGGGATGGTATTAGAACACTTTTTGAAGTTGATATTATTAATCAATATACACAAGATATAAAATTGGCTATACCTGAAGAGCCTGGAAACTATTTCCTCCAAGCGGATATTGTGATAGAGGGAAAAATGTGGTTTGAATTAAAAGATAAAGTAAAGGTTGTGGTGAATTAGTTTAATTCTGCTTTCAAATCCATTAAAAATGATCGGATTTTTTTAAGTGACTTAAGCATTTCTGCTTCTTTTTCAATCGCTTCTCCTTTTCTCTCAATTGTTTTTTTGCTCCTTCAAGTGTAAAGCCTTTTTCTTTTACTAAGTGGTAGATTAAGCGAAAATTATCTACATCTTTTTGGGTAAATAAGCGGTTTCCCTTTTTGTTTTTTTTGGGCCTTATGACGCTGAATTCTTTTTCCCAAAAACGGATGAGTGAAGCGTTAACCTCAAACATCTGACTCACTTCGCCGATTGAGTAATATAATTTGCCGGTTTTCTCGTTCAAGTTCACAGCTTTAATGCAATTAGTCAAATGATTGAGTTGGTTGGGAAGCAAATTCAATCATCTTTTCATACTCCTCAGGAGTTAAGTCATTAAAGTAGTAGTTGATCGGATTTACTTTTTCTCCATTTTTGTGCACTTCATAGTGCAAGTGAGGAGCCACAGAAGTTCCTGTACTCCCAACGTAGCCAATTATTTGTCCGCGTTTTATTTCCTGTCCTCTCCGCACATTAAACTTGCTCATGTGGGCGTAGAGTGTTTGAAAGCCATAACCATGGTCAATTACTACATGATTTCCATAACCTCTGTTGCTTCTCGTTACTTCTACTACTTTTCCATCGCCTGTTGCATAGATCTCAGTCCCTCTTTCCGCAGAAAAGTCCATGCCGGTATGCATTTTTCTTCTTTTGTAAATAGGGTGCATACGCATTCCATAACCGGAAGCCATTCTTTTCAATTCTTTATTAGAAACCGGCTGAATGGCAGGGATAGAGGCTAGCATTTTTTCTTTATTGATTGCCAATTGATATACTTCATCATAAGATTTCGACTGTATGTATAATTGCTTTGTAATTTGATCTATTTTTTTGGCACTTTCAATAATTAAATCGGAGTTTCGATAACCTTCTAACTTTTTGTAGCGGTTAACTCCACCAAAGCCCGCCTCTCTAATTTCCTTGGGAATCGGTTCTGCTTCAAAAATTACGCGGTAAATATCATCGTCTCTTCGCTGAATGTCATCCAATACCACGGCAATTTGTTCCATGCGTTTGTCCAACAATTCATATTGAGCTTTTAGCTGGCTGTTTTCTTGTTTCAGTAGTTTTTCTTTGGGAGAATCGATAAATGTCGAAGCAGTTAAGTAAATTACTCCTCCCATGAAAATGCTTGCAATCAAAAAGGTAGACGCTCTAAATATCCGCTGTTTCCAATCGAGTTCAATTTTCTCGTAACTGAGCGTTTTCGTATTAAATCTATATTTTGTTCTAGACAATTTGCTGGCTTATTTGGTTAAATTTGCTGCCTTTGTAAAAAAGACCATGCGAAGATAAGTTTATTATGACTTTTCATCAAATGCAAATTTGCAGTACAATTGTTAATTTACCTTAGTTAAGTTTAAAAGTTTTCAACAGCAATGACTTCAAAAGAGATTAGAGAAGCTTTTTTTAAATTCTTTCAAAATAAAGAACATCAGTTAGTTCCTTCTGCGCCAATTGTAGTAAAAGACGACCCAACCTTAATGTTTACCAATGCCGGAATGAATCAGTTTAAAGATGTTTTTTTAGGCAATAAAGTGGCTAAAAACAGTAGAGTGGTGGATACTCAAAAGTGTTTACGAGTTTCCGGAAAGCACAACGATTTAGAAGAAGTTGGAGTGGATACTTATCACCACACTATGTTTGAAATGTTGGGCAATTGGTCATTTGGCGACTTTTTTAAAGATGAAATGATTCCTTGGGCTTGGGAGTTTTTAACGGAAGAGATTGGGCTGGCAAAAGATCGATTATACGTGACCATTTTTGAAGGCGATGAAGAAGATGGCTTAGGAGAAGATACGGATGCCTATAATGCATGGGCTAAAATATTACCTGCGGAAAAGATTCTTAAAGCAGGAAAAAAAGACAATTTCTGGGAAATGGGAGAAGTAGGGCCTTGTGGTCCTTGTTCAGAGATTCACATGGATATTCGCGATGAAGAGGATAGACAAAAAGTAGATGGAGCAACTTTGGTAAATCAAGATCACCCTCAAGTAGTGGAGATTTGGAACTTGGTTTTTATGGAGTTTAACAGAACCAAAGATAAGAGCTTAAAACCTTTACCCAATAAACATGTAGATACAGGAATGGGTTTTGAACGTTTGTGTATGGCAATTCAGGGAGTTAAATCGAATTACGATACAGATGTATTTAAACCTTCTATCAATCATTTAGATAAAATTGCGAATAAGAAGTACACTGCTTCTCAAAGTAAAACAGATATCGCTTTTCGTGTTATTGCAGATCATATCAGAGCAATTGCTTTTTCCATTGCCGATGGGCAGTTGCCTTCCAATACAGGAGCAGGTTATGTAATTCGACGTATTTTGCGACGTGCAGTGCGCTATGGCTATAGCTTTTTAGATTTAAAAGAGCCTTTTCTTTACAAAATGTTGATCCCATTAAAGGCAACTTTAGGAGAAACATTTGATGAATTAAATAGTCAGCACCAATTAATTGAAAAGGTTATTTTAGAAGAAGAGCAATCTTTTTTAAGAACTTTAGAGAAAGGTATTCAACGTTTTGAAAGTTATTGCGAAGAAAATCCAAAAATAATTAAAGGAGGTTTTGCTTTTGAATTATACGATACCTTTGGCTTTCCAATTGACTTAACCAATTTATTGGCAGAAGAGAAAGGTTTAAAAGTGGACATGCCTGCTTTTGAGTCAGAGCTTAAGCAGCAAAAAGAGCGTTCTCGTGAAGCGACTAAAGTGGATACCGGCGATTGGGTTGAAGTGTTTAAAGACGATAAAGAAGAGTTTATCGGATATGACCAAACTTCTGCTAAGGTTAAAATCAGTCGCTACCGAAAAGTAAAACAAAAAAATAAAGAGTTATTTCAGCTTGTTTTTAATCTTACTCCTTTTTATCCCGAAGGCGGTGGGCAAGTTGGAGATACAGGTTATATTGAATTTAACGGTGAAAAAGTAAGTATTCTCGATACCAAAAAAGAGAATTTATTAATTGTTCACTTTGTAGAAGAGCTACCTACTAACTTAGAAGCTGAATTTCACGCTCAAGTAAATGAAAGTAAACGTAGAAAAACGGCGGCTAACCATTCTGCTACACACTTATTACATCAAGCTTTACGCGAAGTTTTAGGTAATCATGTAGAGCAGAAAGGCTCATTGGTTCACCCGGATTATTTGCGATTTGATTTTTCTCATTTTCAAAAAGTTAGTAAAGAGGAGCTAAGAGCAATTGAGCGCTTTGTGAATGAAAAAATTCAAGCTAACATTCCACTTAAAGAAGTGAGAAATATTCCATTGGAAGAGGCTAAATCAAAAGGTGCCTTGGCGCTTTTTGGCGAAAAGTACGGCGATACAGTGCGCATGATTCAGTTTGGAGAAAGTGTTGAGCTTTGCGGTGGAACGCATGTTTCTGCTAGTGGTTCAATTGGGTTGTTTAAAATTATTTCAGAAAGTGCAGTAGCTTCAGGAGTTCGTAGAATTGAAGCTCTTAGTGGAGTGGAGGCACAGAAATTATTTTTTGAGCAGAGTGATTTATTGGACGACCTAAAAGAGCAGTTGAAAAATCCTAAAAAAATTGGTCAAGCAGTTCAAAACTTATTAAAGGAAAATCAGCTGTTACAAAAGGAAATCGAACAATTTAAAGCAAAAGCAGCAGGAGATGTAAAGGGTGACTTAATCAATAAAATAGAGAAGAATGGAGATGTAAATGTTTTGATTGAAGAGGTTGATTTAGATGCCGCCTCAGTTAAAAACATTGCTTTTCAGTTGAAGGCTGAAGTAGAAAACCTCTTTCTGGTCTTGGCTTCCAAAGCGGGTGGCAAACCGACAGTTTCCGTTTTAATAAGCGATAATTTAGTAAAGGAAAAAGGTTGGAATGCCGGACAGATTGTTCGTGACTTGGCAAAACACATTCAAGGTGGAGGAGGAGGACAGCCGTTTTTTGCCACCGCCGGAGGTAAAAATCCTGAAGGAATAAAAGAGGTGTTAAAAGCTGCGAGAGGTATTGTTGATTAGGTAGTTGCTATGCTTGAATAGTATAGTTCAGTGTCTTGAATTTAGAAATCAGAAGAAAGTAAGCTCAATTTGAATTATGGAGTTAGATATTCAAAATAAAAAGATTGAATTAATTCAATGGTTAACTACTTTAGAAGGCATGTTAGTTATTTAGAAAATATTGGAGTTAAAGAAAAAATCATTGTTGCCAGTTATGACGGCAGATGAATTTTTAAAATCTTTGAATAAAAAATAACTAACCCCAATACCAATGCATTCCCCGACCAAATGTACGGGGTGATCTGAACAGCTTGTTCCGATTCATCGGAAAACCAACATAATTACTTCTCTGTATAATTGCTCAGAAGCTCAGTTTGGTTTTTAAATGATTTAAAAATAATTATTTATAAATATTTAATAAATGTTTGCAAACATTTAATGTAATTGGTTTCATTGAAGCTGTTTTAATTTTTGGTATGTTTGATGGTTAAAATTAATTACTGAATTTCAGGACAGTAAAATTTAATTTTAAACAGACATAAGGTAAATAAAGCACACTGGTGTGTTTTAGCCAATTGTTGTGGCTCATAAAAAATGACAATCGAATAAATGATAGAAATCCAATTACCAATTCCTTGGGAGAATAAAAAGATAGAATTTGAAAAAATTCCTAATCTTATGTTTTTAGTCGGACCAAATGGCTCAGGAAAAACAAGGTTTGCAGAAAAATTAAGCCAACACCTTCCAAGTTGTAGAACTTTAAGTGTGGATAGATTATCGGGAATGTCAGCAAACCATAAAGGTTATGATACCATTTTTGGTACTGATACATTTGAAAAAGGCTTTAATAAGGAGCAATTTGGGCAATATATTACAAGCAGTACAAAACTTGGGTACGGTATTGATGCTTTTGTTTTACTTGAAGAAAAATATGATTTAAGAATACAAATAGAAGCAACTCTTTCACAGCTTTTAAACCGAGAGATTCGAATGGAATGGGATAGTGGAAGATTACAACCTATAGCTTATAACAGAGATACTGAAAAATCATATAAACTACACAAAGAAGAATGTCACGGAATTAAAGAATTACTGATTTTACTAACTCATTTGTATGATGACCAGTACGAATCATTAATTATTGATGAACCTGAATTAAACTTACATCCGCAGTTTCAATCGTATCTTATTCAAGAAATTAGACGAGTAGTTAAAAATGAAAAATATCGAAAGAAAAATGTTGTTTTAATTACACATTCCCCATTCATTCTTGATATAAAAGATTTAGAAGATTTAAAATCAATTATTTCCTTTAATACTAAATTTGATGTACCAGCTCATTTAATGAATCTAGGAGATGAAAAATTGGCTCAATTTGAAAATTTGATTTCTCAACTAAACGTACATCACAAACAATTATTCTTTGCAGATAGTCCGATTTTTGTTGAAGGCATTTTTGATTCTATATTTTTTCACTCGATACAAAACAAAAGAGGTGTCTCTTTTGAAGGTGCGGGAAGTTGTATTATTGATGTTGGTGGTAACAATCAGATAGTAAATTATTATTATTTATCAGAGTATTTAGGAAAACGTTCATATTATGTATTCGATTTAGACAGCTTATTTACTTATAAACTTAGGAAAGGTGCTGACACTTCTGATTTGATAAAAGATTATTTAAGTTCTATTGGAGCAGGTGAGAACTTCCAAAGTGCTGTTACTGACCTTGAACGAAATTTAAAACAACATATTGAAAAAATCAGAGATAATGAAGTACCTGAAAGCTTATCTGATTTAAAAGAGTTCATTGTGAAATCTTTAGCTGAAAATAATTCTGATTCTTGGAAAAAAGCTAGAACAGCTTTTTTAATTCAATTGAACACTAATAAAGATTCATTTCAAGACTTCATAGAAAACAGGTCACTCATTTTTATAAAATCCAAGATAGATAGTCTAATTAATTCATTGAAAGAGAATCAGGTCTATCTATTATCAAATGGAGCACTTGAAAACTATTTTCCTTCTTATCAAGGAAATAAATATAAAATTCAAGAAGACTTAAAAAGAAAAACTTTAGAGGATGAACTTCAGATAATCAATCAGTTAAATGATTCCGAATTAAAATCTAGATATAATGGTTTATATGAGATATTGCTTGACTTCCCTTCGTCAAGTAAAATTGATTATAAAGTGCAAATAAAAAACCTATTATCTGACCTAATTTTTAATATTCAAAAGGGAGCTAACAATAAATCTTTTAATTCTAAAGAATCTATAATTAACTATCTAGGTAATGAATGGAAAGCAATTTCTAGAGTCTTAGAAATAGAAAGCTTTGAAATAAAAGAGGTTGGTTATTCTTGTAAACTAAAAATATTTGACAATTGGGAATTGGGTGAGATTATTTATGAATTTAATGAAGATACTAATCCATCTAAAATTGAGATAAAATAACGAGCCACAACAATGTGTATAAGTAATAGCGGTTTAAGTGTTAAAACGAAAGATAAAACATATAATAAAGGTTAGTGCAAAACCGAAAGGTTTGTGAGTAGAAATCCGCTACTACTCATACACGATACCGTTGTGCAAAAATTAAAAAACTACTTCTAAATTTAATTATATGAGAATTCAAACCTTATTACTCATAATTGGCCTTTTAGTTAATTCTATTATCCAAGCTCAGAATGATTCTATTGAAGTTTTTTTTGAAACGAATAGTGCATTAGTTAAACAAAATCAAATTATAAAATTAAATTCAAAGCTTCAGGACTGTAAAGTAAATGAAATAAATGTTTCAGCATATTGTGACTCAACAGGATCAGTAAGACACAATCTTAGATTGAGTAAAAATAGAGCAAATAAGGTTAAATTGAATTTAGTAAAATTGGGAGTAGACTCGAAAAAAATTCAAACCTTTTATTATGGCGAAAACTTTCAAAATGTTTCAAAAAATTTAGCAAAAAATAGAAAAGCTGTAGTCAAGTTTTCTTGTTATAACAGCCATATGGAAGCAAAAGAAAATGATATTTCTGAACTGTACGGTAAATTTAAAAGTAGTCCACAAGTTTTCTGTATTAACAGTAATAGAGATACAATTATTCAATGTGAAAAAGGTACTGTAATCTTGATAAAGGCTAATTCATTTGAACTTTCGGAAGAGCAGATTAAAAATGGTTCATGTATTGAATTTGAAGTAAAAGAAGTTTTTTCAAACTCAGAAATAGTCCTTGAAAATTTATCTACTACTTCCAATGGGGAAATATTGGAAACTATGGGTATGATATACACAAACGCAATGTTAGGGTCAGATACAATAAGTTTAAAAAAAGATTTGACAATAATTTCCCAACAAGAACAAGAAATAGAAGGTGCTAAGATTTTTGATGGTTCTCGAAATACAACTGATGGGCAAATAAATTGGGAGATAGAAGAAAATAGCATTTTACGGTCTTTTACTCTAAAAGAGGTTGCTTATTGCATAAACTCTACGCCTCTGTCAGATACTTGCTTGCCTTTTAATATGGGATGCTTGCCTGCATATGACAGCTATTGTAGAAATAAATGCCTAAACAGATTATTACATAACTGCAAAAGATGTAAATTTTTTAATTGTCGATTAAAACGAATTTTTAAACCTATTCAAGGAACATTCAATGATAGCATAAAAGAATTAAATATTGAACTCAGAAAGTGTCAAAAAATGTATCGCTATCTAAACAATTTGGACAGAGAAACTAGACATTTAAATTACCAAGTCCCGATTAATTATATAGACTTACTGAATCTTTTTAAAATAAAATACGATGTTTTACCAAGAAGCAATGTCGATAGCATAAGTAATACCAATTCACTAAATGAAAAAGAAAAACAGAAAACAGAAATTGAAGCAACAATTGAAGCGATTAGACTTTCTGACAATTACACTCGATCAGGCACTCAACTAAAATCTGAACTAATTGTGGATTGTAATAAAATTGACTCATTAATGAATTTCTATAAAGTTACAAATCGAGAAGAGTTAAAAATGATTCTCAACAAACCTCTTTTTGATGAATTTAACGTCACGAATCAGGCTGACCTAAGAGAAGCCATGTCAAAAGCAAATTTAGATAGTTTAGAAGTCGCTTACCAAAATCGCAGAATCTCTTATGAAGATTTTAAATTCTATATTTATAACACAAATAGATTAGGTTGGAAAAATATTGATCGTTTTGCAGATATTAAGGAGAAGGATAAAACAAAAATTAAAGTTTTGCAAAAACCTACACCACGAACTGACTGCAAACTGATTTATAAAGAAAGACGATTTGTACTTCCACCTATTATTGAAGAGAACTATTTTGCATTCGAAGGTATACCTAAAAATGAAAAAGCATGGCTTGTAGGATTAAAATATTCAGATGGTATCCCATTTCTATCATTAGAAGAAATAACTATTGAAAAAAATGCTGAATATAAATTTAATTTCAAGAAGCAAACATTAAAGGAACTGCAAGAAAAACTGAAAATAATTGATTTTTAAAAACAAAAAGTAGCTTTTGCTAACACGCTGTATAGTGCATTGTGGGTAAGGCAGTTTAGTTAGCTTAGTAGTTATTTGATAGTCGCAAAATCCGCTAGCAGGTTTTGTAAAAAGAGCAAAGAAACAAAACCGCCAAGCGGTTTTTGCTAAGTGCTAAATTGAAATAGTATTTTTATCAAAACCACAACGCACCATACAGTAAACGTTATGCTTAATTGGAAAATGCAGAAACATTTACTTTACCTAACATCGTTTGCATTTCTCTTCATACAAATATCTTGTGAAGATGCTAAAGTGTTTGCAGCATTTACCGGGACTTTGATAAGTGAACAAGGAGAACCGGTTGATAGTGCATTAATTGATATTTTCATAAATGGCAAGTTAAAAAAGATAGGGCAGTACGGCGATACATTA
>MDTG01220970.1_pt1 | contig 16160 bp, 14 predicted proteins | sample 811421 | NCBI WGS metagenome assembly MDTG01 (sample SAMN05326645, study PRJNA326480) | marine metagenome | isolation source: seawater | place: Pacific Ocean: South East | collected 2011 | reverse complement strand
TTTCAATCTTTTCAGCATATTCAAATGAGTTATCTTCAACAAAGGTGAGCTTAGGAAGAAACTTAATATCTAGCCTTTTAGACAAGGCTTTTCTAACAAGATGTGAGTTCTCCGTCAAGATCCTTACTGTTTCTTTAGTGTCAATGCCACCTAATGGAATTACATACACTCTGGCCGTTTTTAAATCAGGAGTCATTCTAACTTCAGTAACAGTGATTAATTTTGAGTTAATTAAGGGTATTTTAGCTTCATTTCTTATGAATAATTCTCCTAGATTTTGCTTAACAAGTTCTCCTACTCTAAGCTGTCTTTGACTATATGTTCTTTGTGATGATTGATTGCCCATCATTATTTTAAATCGACCTTTGAATTTCCTCCGATAAATAACACTCGATCACGTCTTTTTCTTTAAAATCAATAAAATCTTTTATACTAATACCACACTCTAAACCAGTTCCTACCTCTTTTACTTGATTTTTTTCTCGAAATATTGATTGTATTTCTCCCGTATACACAACTACACCATCTCTTATAATTCTTGCTTTTGATTTATTTTTTATTTCTCCACTGATAACTTTTGAGCCAGCTATTTTTCCAGCAGAGGAAACTTTAAAGACTTTAAGGATTTCAGCGCTTCCTATAACTGTTTCTTTGATATCCGGCTCTAGAAGCCCAGACAAAGATTTTTCTACGTAGTCTATTGCTTCATATATTATATTAAAATATCTAATTACTACTTTTTGTTCCTCGGCTAATTTTTTTGCCTCTCTATTAGGTTTTACATTAAAACCAATTAAAATTGCATTAGATGCTTTTGCTAGAGAAACATCTGTTTCATTTATCATTCCTATATCAGATAAAATAATTTTTGCTTCAACTTCTTTATGCTCGATTTTTGTTATTGCCATTTTTAAAGCTTCGCTTGATCCTTGTACGTCAGATTTTATTACAATATTTAGTTCATCTTTGTCTTTCGTGTTTTCAAACAAAGTCGTTTTGTCTTTTGCCAAATTGTTATTTTGATTATTATTTGTTTTCCTAAATTCTGATAACTTTTTAGCTTCGTCCTCATCTTTAGTTACTATAAATTCAGCTCCTGCATACGCTGTGTTATTCATTCCAAGAATTTCTACAGGCATCGACGGTAATGCTTCGTCCACCATTTTTCCCTCGTAATTAATCATAGCTCTGATTTTACCCCAAGTATCTCCACAGATAAAATGATCACCTCTTTTTAACTTTCCATTGCTAATTAAAATAGTTGAAACGGGTCCTTTCCCTTTGTCAATTTTGGACTCTATCACTACACCTCTTGCTTTATCACTAAAAGAAGCTTTTAAATCCAAAATTTCTGATTGTAGAAGAATGCTTTCTTTGAGTTTGTCTAAGTTCGTTTTTTTGAGCGCTGAAACTTCTACGAATAAAGTATCTCCGCTTAAATCTTCAGCAATCAATTCATATTGCATCATCTCATTTTTAATTTTACTGATATTTTTTTCAGCTAAATCACATTTATTTATCGCCACAATTATTGGAACTTTTGCTGCCTTAGCGTGTTTAATTGCTTCGACCGTTTGAGGTTTTATACCATCATTAGCTGCAACGACTAAAACAACAATATCGGTAATTTTAGATCCTCTTGCTCTCATTTCCGTAAAAGCAGCGTGTCCGGGTGTATCTATAAATGTAATAATCTTTTTATTTGCTTTAACTTGATACGCTCCAATATGCTGTGTTATTCCTCCATGTTCACCTGAAACAACATTAGTATCTCTTAATGCATCAAGTAAAGATGTTTTTCCATGATCAACATGCCCCATAATTGTCACGACTGGAGGTCTATTTTTAACATCTCCCTCAAATTTTTTCTCAGAAACTTTCATTTCTATCGAGGGCTTTTCTTCTAGAATTGGTGTATGACCAAATTCTTTTACAATATACTCTGCTGTATCTTTATCAATATTGTGATTAATTGTAGCTACAACTTTCATATTGAATAAAAACTTTATAATATCATTTGATTTTTCGGCCATACGGTTTGATAGCTCTTGAATTGTAATCTGTTCTGGAATTTTTACTTCTTTAATAACTTTTTTAAATTCTTTTTTTTCTTCTCCCTCCGGTTTTTTTTTCTCTTTTAATCTTGCACGCTTTACTGATGCTAAACTTCTTTGTTTAATTTCAATTTCCTCTACATTCAAAGCTCTTGAGACAGTAAGTTTAAAATCTCGTTTGTCTACAGGACCTTTAAGTTTTAACTTACTTTTTCCAGCTGGTTTATTCTCTTTTTTAATAAATTCTTTAGTTGCCTGTTGTTCTATGAGTTTTCTTGTAAAAGTTTTCTTTTTTATATTAGAATTGATATTAAGATTTGGTGCAGAGTTTGACTTATTATTATTATTTTTATTTATTCTGAATGATTTTTTTTTCTCAACTGAAAATGATTTTTTCCCGGAGGTAGTTATTGATGAAGTATCGATTTTCTTCTTTAAATCAGACGAAATAGTAAGTGTCTTTTTTTTATCTTTATCCATAGCATTATTTGAACGCAATCTCTCTGGCAGCCATTATTAAATCGTCTGCTTCTTTTCTTGATAATGAAAATTCCTCTAAGTATCCTTCTATTCTAATTTTTTTTCCTTTAATTTCGTCATAACCACCGATTAATTCGTCTGAGGATAGATCTGCAAAATCCGAGAGTTTTTTTATATTTTTTTGACCTAAAATAACAAGCATGCCTTGTGTCATACCTTTAAGGCTAATCAAATTATCTTCGACTCCTAGTTCTTTTAATTTTAAAGAAACAGCCTCTTTTTCTTTAATGAGTGTTTCCTTTGATCTGCTTATTAATTCTTTGGCTGTTTCCTCATCTATCGCATCTATTTTTGAAATATCTTCTGGGTTCGCTAGTGCAATCTCATCAATTGAGACAAATCCCTCTGAAACTAAAAGTTGACCTAAAGTTTCATCAACTTCTAAGTTTTTAATCAATGTTTCTGTTCTTTCTTTGAATTCCGCTTGCCTTCTCTCAGAGTCTTCTTTTTCAGTTAATATATCAATTTCAAAGTTTGTTAATTTAGATGCCAATCTTACATTTTGTCCTCTTCTACCAATTGCTTTACTCAGGTTTTCTTCTGATAAAATTATATCAATTCTTTTATTATCCTGATCTATAAGTACTCTTTGTATTTCTGCAGGAGATAATGACTCTGAAATCAAAGTAGGTAAATCTTCTGTCCATTTAATTATATCAATTTTTTCACCGTGTAATTCATTTACAATAGTTTGTACTCGACTACCTCTCATACCAACGCAGGCACCTACTGGGTCAATTGATGAGTCCTGTGAGTGTACACATATTTTTGCTCGGCTTCCTGGATCTCTGGCAACAGACTTAATTTCAATTGTTCCCTCATAAATTTCTGGGACTTCCTGAAAAAATAATTTTGCTAGAAACTGAGGATGAGCTCTAGACAAGAAGATTTGATGTCCTTTCAATTCTTTTTTTACTTCATAACAATAAGCTTTAACACGATCTCCATTTTTGAGAATTTCTCTAGGTATCAACTCATCTTTTTTAATGACTCCTTCTGCTTTACCTAAATCAATTATTACATTACCGTACTCTAATCTTTTTATAATACCACTTAATATTTGGCCTTGCTTATCTATAAAATCTTCATATTGTCTATTTTTTTCAGCTTCTCTAACTCTACTACTAATTACTTGTTTAGCGCTTTGCGCAGCGATCCGACCAAAATCTATTTGGGGCAACTCTTCAAAAACTTTCTCACCTACTTTTAAATCTTTATTCTTTGGATCAATTTTTAGTGCTTCTTCCAAAGTGATCTCTCTGGCTGAGTCCTCGACTTTATCAACAATATCAAGAACTTTATGAATTTTTATATCTCCGCTTTCTCTATTGATTACTACTTCAATATTATTATCGCTTCCAAATTTTGTTAGTGCTGCTTTTTGAATGGCGCTTTCCATTGATCCTATTACAAGTTCTTTATCTATCGACTTTTCATTAGCAACTGCTTCAACAATCCTTAAAAGTTCTAACTTATCTAATCCTCTATTTAACATTTTAGTGCTCCTAAAAAAAAATGGGCAAAAGCCCATTATTGAAATATTAGTAATTTATAAGTTTTTAGAAGAAAATTAAGGTTTTTTCAAGATCACAATTTAAATAAATCAGTATTATCTGTCTTTTCCCAAGTAAATTCACCTTTATTAGTAGGCTTTCTACCAAAATGTCCATAGGCTGAAGTGATTTCATATATTGGATTATTTAGTTTTAACATTTCCCTTATTCCTCTTGGTGATAAATTAAAATTATTTTCAATAATTTTTTTTACTTCATTAATTTTTTCTTTATCTTCATTAGCAAGTTTTATAAAAATTGATAAGGGTTTTGATACTCCTATTGCATAAGCTAACTGAATTAAACATTTTTTCGAAACACCTGCTGCGACGATGTTTTTCGCCAAATACCTTGAAGCATATGCGGCTGATCTATCAACTTTTGTAGGATCCTTTCCAGAAAATGCTCCCCCACCATGCGGTGCTGCACCCCCATATGTATCAACAATAATTTTTCTTCCTGTTAATCCAGTGTCACCATCTGGTCCACCAATTATAAATTGGCCAGTTGGATTAATATAAATCTCCTTGGGATCAAGATTTGTTAAATAATTTTCTGGTATTGATTTTTTAATGTAAGGAATAATTAAGTCCCTTACTTTTTCTTGATTAAGATCTTTTGAGTGCTGAGTTGATATTACAACTGATGTTACTTTCACTGGTTTTTCATTTTTATAAAGCATAGAGACTTGGCTTTTTGAGTCAGGTTCAATTCCTTTTAAAATTCCTTTTTTTCTATCATTAGCCATCAATCTTAAAATTTTGTGAGAATAATGTATTGGTGCGGGCATTAAATCTTCAGTTTCATTTGATGCATAACCGAACATTATTCCCTGATCACCAGCGCCCTCATCTTTATTATCTTTAGAGTCGACACCCATTGCTATGTCCGCTGATTGTTCGTGCAAATGAGTTTGGATATCTGCAGTTCTCCAGCTAAAACCTTCCTGATCATATCCAATATCTTTTATGCAATCTCTTACCTTGGACACTATTTCTTCTTTATCAATTTTTGGTCCTCTAGTTTCTCCTGCTAAAATAACTTTATTTGTAGTTGTCAGTGTTTCACATGCTACTCTGGAGACAGGATCTTTTGAAAGGTAAGTGTCAACTACCATGTCTGAAATTCTATCGCAGACTTTATCTGGGTGCCCTTCAGAAACTGATTCGCTTGTGAATAGATAACTGTTATCTCGCATTTTTTTTCTTGTTAATTAAAAAGACTAAAAGATATGTAATTAAAAGTGTAAAAAAGATCAAATCATTTTTAATCTTATTTGATTTTATTAACGGAACATTGAAATCTATATTCCCAGCTTCATTTCTATTCAATTGTTTAATAATACTACCCTTATTGTCTATAATAGCGCTTACTCCTTTATTAGATGATCTAAGAAAAAAAGTATTATTTTCAATTGCCCTAAAAATGGATTTAGCAAAGTGTTGGTTAGGGCCAATTGATTTTCCAAACCATCCATCTTCTGAAATATTAATAATAAGGTTAGTATTATCTTTAGATTTTTGTATTAATTCAGTAAAAATAACTTCATAACATATCAATGGTAAAATATTTACTTTGTCGATTGATAATGTAACGTTTTGATTGCCTTTTAAAAAAGATCCGTGACCTTCTGTAATTTTCTTTAAACCAAAGCTGTAGAATAATTTTTCGAAAGGTAAAAATTCACCAAAAGGTACTAACTTTATCTTGTCATAACTATTGACGATCTCAAATTTGTTATTAATCATAAACATGCTATTAAAAAAATTTCCTGATTTTAAATCTAATTTATTCGCACCAAATATTATTAAATGTTCATTTGAAAAATTATTTATTATTAATTCTCTAAAAACTTGTATCTCATCAAAGCTATATCCGCTGAAAACACCTTCGGGCCAAATAAAAAGTGTTTTTTGATCTTCCTTTGGTTCGCTATACCTTATCAGCTTTTCAAATCTTTCCTCTATTTCTACTAAATCAAGGTCGTATCTTAGTTCAAAATTGGGTGATATAATTTTTACAAATACTGATTGTTTCGTATCCTCTAAAAATTTTGAATTGTTATTAATTTTGAAGTTTCCATAAATGTATATAGATAAAATAAATAAGGTTGATAAAAAAAAATAAAGTATTTTTTTTGTCATATTTATTTTAAAAAAAACTACTATAGGTAAAGTAAATATAGTAATGACGATTAAATTATACGAATATAAACCTATTAAATTTAAAATTTGTAAAATTTCAGTTGCCCAACTTATACTATAAGCCCACAAATTCCATGGAAAGCCAGTAAAAACTTTTGCTCTTAAATAATCTGAAAAAGCTAAGCTAGCGCAGAAAATAGCCAAAGAAAAAAAATTAAATTTTAAATATGGGCCGACAAGTAGAGTTGTGAAAGCAGAAAATAAACTTAAAAATAAAGGTATCAAAATCAAAGCAAATGGAATCAGAACTTTGAAGTTTTCGTCGAATGTTAGTGAATTTGTAATCCAAGAAATGCCGCTTAAATAAAAACCAAATCCAAAAAATAATCCTACAATAAAAAAATTTTTTTTATATGGCTTCTTTCGATAAATACTTTTAGATTTTTTATTTATGTAAACTAGTAAATAAAAGAGAATAGGTAAGATAAAAAAATTTATTATTGTGAAATTAAAAGGTTGAAAAGATAGTGTAGATAATAACCCAATGCTTAATGGTAAAAAATATAGAATTAGAAAACGATTACTTGATAACTTTTCAACCATTTATATAGTTAATAAATCTTTCTTCTACCTTATTCATTTTAAAAAAATCTTTATCTTTTTTATGGTCATAACCAAATAAATGCACTAGACCGTGCACCCATAAACGGTCAAATTCAGAATGAAAAATTTTAATATTTTCTTTTTTAACTTTGTTTATATTTACAATTATATCACCTAAATAAATTTCTGTTTCTTTTTTCATAATTTTCTCAAGATCTTTTTTAGCATGAAAAGGAAAGGATAAAACATCTGTTGTTTTATTTTTTTTTCTAAATTTTTTATTTAAATGTTTTATTTCTTTGTTATTTGAAAGCAAAAGAGTACAGTAAATTTTTTTCTTCAAAAAGATATTATTTTTTTTATTTAATTTATTGATTTTTTTATCAATGTATTTAACTGGATTTTTAAAATAGTTATGCCAGTTTTTATTATTTGTAATTACATTAATTTTTATCATCAGTGCTTTTGTTTTTATAAGCCCTAATAATTTTTGAGACAAGTGGGTGCCGCACAACATCATTATGATCAAATTCTATCATCTTTATTTCTTTTATATCTTTTAAAATATTTTTTGATTTTATTAATCCTGATTGAGATTTATTTATTAAATCAACCTGACTAGGATCTCCGTTCACAACTAATTTTGAATTTTCACCTATTCTCGTTAAAAACATTTTAATTTGTGTTTCTGTAGCATTTTGAGCTTCATCTAAAATGGCAAAGCAATTTTTTAAAGTCCTACCTCTCATAAATGCTAGTGGTGCAATCTCGATTTCACCTGAGTCAATTTTTTTATCAATTTTATCTGCACCAAATAATTCGTATAATGCATCATACAAAGGTCTAAGATAAGGATCGACTTTTTCCTTCATATCACCCGGTAAAAATCCTAATTTTTCTCCCGCCTCTACTGCTGGCCTAGAAAGTATTACCCTTTCTATTTTTTTTTCCATAAGTAAAGTAACAGCTACTGAAACTGCTAGAAAACTTTTTCCCGTACCAGCTGGGCCAAATGATAATACAATGTCATTTTCTTTAAGAGCTTTAATATACTCTGATTGCTTTTTTGATCTTGCAATAACAGATTTTTTTGGTGTCTTTATAAGTTGGCTAAAACTTTTAATATTAGATACCTCTGTTTCAATATTTTTCTTCACAGATAAAACTATATCCTCTTTTTCAATAATATTCGTGACTAAATATTTATTGATTAAAAATTTTATTGCCTCACTAAATTTATTTAAATTTTCTCCTTTGCAGGTAATAGAATTTCCTCTAAAAAAAACCTCAGTATTTGTAAGTTTTGATAAATTTTTTAAGTTTTGATCGAACTGACCTACTATTGCCATCAACATTTCATTATTTAATATTGAAATATTTATAGTTTCGTTATCTATTTTTTTTATAATGAAATTTTCTTCTAATCTACTTATTTCTGACATCTATTTAAGCCGCATAATTTTTTTGATTCAAATTGTTAATTAAATAACCATAAAGAGTATTGTGATTGACTTGAGAAATTTTAACATTTTCTAACCTACCTACCAAATTATTTTTACTCTCAACGATAACAGAATTAAAAAATTCATCTCTTCCGAAATACTTATTCTCGTTTTTAATTTTGTTCTCAAACAATACTTTTGAATTCTTATTAATCAAACCTTTTCTATATTCTGCTTTAATTTCACCTGCAACATTTTGAAATTTCATTAGTCTATTCTTAGCTTCTACTTGATCTATCAATTTTAAATTAAAAGCAGGTGTTCCTGGTCTTGGACTAAATATAAAAGAGTATGAATTAATAAATTTTACATCCCTCATTAGATTAACCGTTTGTTCAAAATCATTAATTGTTTCACCAGGATAACCAATAATGAAATCACTTGAAAATTTGATGTTTGCTCTTACTTTTTTCAATTTTTCCACAATCTTAAGATAGTGTTCGATTGTATGATTTCTGTTCATCTCTTTTAATATTTTATTTGAGCCACTTTGAATAGGTAAATGAATTAATGGCATTAATTTTTCACAATTTTTGTGAGCCTCAATTAAATCCTCTGAAAAATCTGTTGGATGAGACGTTGTATACCTTATTCTTATTAAATCTTTAATTTTGGACATTTCGAAAATTAAATTTGATAGCTTTTTTTTTTCAAACTTATATGCATTGACATTTTGTCCTAACAATGTGATTTCTTTGGCTCCATTTTTTACTAATTGTTTTGCCTCTAAAATTATTTCTTTAGTTGACCTAGAAAATTCAGCTCCACGAGTGTAAGGTACGACACAAAATTTACAGAATTTATCACAGCCTTCTTGAATTGTTAGAAATGACGAAATTTTATTATCAGTGTTTTTGTGAGAATTTAAACTGTCAAATTTTTCAATTACCTCAAATTCAGTATAATTAATTTTTTTAAATTTTTCTTCTAACTTTAAAATTATACTATTTATTTGATGGTAAGATTGAGGTCCAATTACAGCGTCAATGTATTTTTCTTTTTTAAGTAAAATTTCTCCCTCAGCTTGGGCAACACATCCCGCGATAAGAACGATTGGCTTTACTTTATTTTTAAATTCCTTTTTAACTCTTCCTATTTCATGATAAACTTTATCCGTAGCTTTTTCTCTAATATGGCAAGTGTTTAAAATATAACATCTAGCTTTAATTAAGTTTTCAGTTTGTGAAAAACCTATTTTTCTTGTCAAATCTAAAATACGATTACTATCGTATTCGTTCATTTGACAACCCAAAGTTTTAATAAAGATTTTTTTTGACAATTTATTTTTTTATTTTGGAACCATAAAGCTCTAGCTTATGGTCAACTAATTTATAACCTAATTTTTTTGCAATCTTTTCTTGAAGTTCTTCAATATCTTTATCTACGAATTCAATAATTTCACCACTGTTAATATCTATGAGATGGTTGTGATCATCATTTATCTCATATCTAGCTTTACCAGCTTTAAAATCATGTTTAACTAATATTCCAGCTTCTTCAAAAAGTTTAACAGTTCTATAGACTGTTGCTATACTAATTTTATTATCTATTGAGGTAACTCTTTTATGTAACTCATCAACATCGGGATGATCTTTTGACCCATACACCTCTTTAGACTCAGAAATTACTTTTGCAATAGTTTTCCTTTGATCGGTAAGTCTTACACCCTTTTTTAAACATTTTTCTTCAATAGAATTCATTTTAGTGAATTTAACTTAAATATATTGGTTTAATCAATTTATTTTGTAACAATCCTCTAGATATTAAAAGTTCAATGTTTGTAAGGTCAAATTGGGGTAAATCTGAATTATCAAATGAATATAAATTAATATATTTTGTTATTTTCATACCTTTAGCTACTGAAAAAGAAGCTCTTATTGAAGAAAAGCTTCCTGGTCCCCTATTTACAATTATAGAAAATTTATCATCTATTATTACTTTGTGTTTTTTAAAAAGATTTAATATGTTCACAACTAATCGATCATTTTTATTAACTTTTTGATCTAATTCATAAATATGAAAATTATTTTTAACACGCAGTCCGATCTTATCCTCTTTACTACCTATGCAATTTAAAATCAAAAAATCTTTTATCATCTCAATATTTATAACTACTTTAACTTTTCAAAGCCATCTATATTCAAGTTCTTCAAATAAAAATATTAATGATTACGGTATAATTTCATTAATGTATCATCGTTTTGAAGAAAATAAGTACCCTTCAACTAATATAAGAATTAATGATTTTAAAGAACATATTAAGATTATTGAACAAGAAAATATTAAATTTATAAATCCGAAAAATTTTGAAAGTGAACTGGTAAACAATAAGTCACAAAGGAAAATTCTTTTAACTATCGATGATGGTTTTCTTTCATTTTACAAAAATGCTTGGCCTATTCTCAAAGAAAAAAAAATACCTTTTATTTTATTTGTAAGCACTCGTGAAGTTGGTGCTTTCAATTATATGACATGGGAAAATATTAAAGAATTAAGTAAGGAAGATTTTGTAGAAATAGGAAACCATAGTCATACTCATGAATACTTAGCAGATGAAAGTAATGAGTTAATTAAAGAAGATATTGCGAAGTCTATTTCTATTTTTAAAAAAAATTTAGGAAAAAATTCTGAATTTTTTTCCTATCCTTTTGGTGAGTACAGTAATGATTTCAAAAAAATAATAAAAGATTTTGGTTTTAAATATGCACTAGGTCAACACTCTGGAGTTATGGATGAATCTAAAGACTTTTACGAGTTACCTAGATACCCAATTAATGAAAAATACGGTGAAATTAAAAGATTTAAGTCTTTAACTAAAACTTTACCGTTTAAATTTAAAAAAATATATCCTGATGACAGGTATCTCTTACAGAGTAACAATCCTCCAGATATAAAAATCGAATTTTACGAAGACATAAAAAATCTCAGATCTGTAAACTGTTACTCTAACGAAGGAAATAGATGGAGACAATCAAATATAAAATTTCAAAATCCGAATACACTTCTAATTAATATCGCTGAAAAATTTGTAGGAGAAAGAGGTAGAATCAATTGTTCTTTGAGAGATCCAAGTGGTTTATGGAGATGGCTTGGAATTCAATTTGTAATAAGTGAAAAATAATTTACGAGGATAATTCGATTTTTTTGACCGAACTAACTAATTTTACTGGCTCAAAGTCCATTAATCTATTTTGCTTTATAATCTGATTAAGTATTTTTGTGTATTCAGATCCTGTTTGAGCATAATTATTTAATGTTTCTGTTAATTCCAAACCTTTAATTTTTTTGTTTTTATCTCTCATAGAAAATCTTTTTTGTCTAAATTTTGAGTAACTTTTGTGAGTGTTTAGATTATTTTGATAAGCTTTTACTGATGCTCTTAGGATTGGAAACTTTAAGATTTTATGGTTTTTGTTACTTTCCCTATCTAATGGAGCTATTCCTTGTCCACTCCATGTCCACTGACCAAATATTGCATTCCCCTCTAAAGCAAATCTTGATGTTCCCCAGCCACTTTCTTTTGCTGCTTGGGCTAATGCAATTGATGTTGGAATTATATCCATCCTAACAATTAATTCTTTGATATCTCCTTTTTTTACTTTGTACTCCAATAGTTTTTGTCTAATCCATTGTTTTTCCAAATCAGTGGTAAATTTTTTATCAGATAAAATTATTAATTTTTCTCTATCAGCTAGTATTCTCTCATTTTCTGCTACAATTAAGGGCAGAACAATCTTTATAAATGTTTCTTTTTTAAGTTTTGTGCTCTGTAATGCGTCAAGATCTCTTGGAAACTGAGTGAAATAAATTGGTTTAACTAACTTTTGTGATCGCACTTTACCTAAATCGTATTCCACATCTTTAAAAAGATTTAGGACTGTCTCTGTTTTTAAGTTTAAGTTTGGTAAAATTACTTCGTCAACATTCTTTCTTTTCACCTCAAGTTTAGGTTTTTTTTCAGTTTTTTTAACTTCTTTTTTCCTCTCTGTTTTTTTAATCTCAGGTTTTTTTACCTCTTTTTTAATCTCAGGTTTTTTACTCTCTTTTTTAATTTCAGGTTTTTTTACCTCTTTTTTAATCTCAGGTTTTTTGACTATTTCACCATTAGAGAGATAATTAATACCACTAAACGTTACTGTTACTAGCACTGCTACAGATGTAATCGCAATTATAACTTTTTTAGCTCTTTGAGGTTCTATTTGTTGTTTGTAAATTCCATGAAATAATTCTGTAAATAAATTTCCGAAAAATTCATAAATAACTTTTCCTAATTTTGGAATAATATTAAGAAAGTTTAATCCTATTTTACCAAGTTGATCCCATAAATCTTTAAATGCTCTTCCTATTTTTCGATTAGTATCTAATTTAAAATTTTCTAATTTCCTTAAAGCTCTGTTTTTATCTTTAATCTTATTTTCTTTGTATTCTAATAAATTAGATTTAATCTTTCCTGCAGGTTTGACAAAATTATCTCTAAAAAAATTTGATTTAAAATCTTTTGGAATAATAATTTTATTTTTTTTAAGAATAAGTTCAAGCTGTCCTGAAGTTAAATTTTTTCTACTTTTCTCGTAATCCTTTATTTCTTTAACATCATAAATGTAAGCTAATTCTATAAGTTTGTCTCTGTAGCTCAATTTTTTTTTCATTGTACTGCCTCTACTGACTTTACCTCATTAACGTAGTGTTTTAATAAGTTTTGAACTCCTTGCTTTAAGGTCATTAAAGAACTGGGGCAACCTGAACAACTTCCCTGTAATTGAACTTTTACAACACCATTTTCAAAAGATTTAAACTTTATATCTCCACCATCTCTTGCCACGGCTGGGCGGATTTTAGTGTCTAAAACCTCAATAATCCTATTCACTGTTTCATTGCCGCTATCAGTATTTTTTCCTTCATTTTTAATATTTTTTAGTATCGGCTCGTTATTCTTTTCAAGGTAATCATTTAAGTGTGAGATCACCATTGGTTTTAACTCATTCCATGAGACTTCTTTAGTTTTTTTAACTGAGAGAAATTTCTCTGATAATAAAATCAATTCCACACCTTTAAAGTTTAATAATTCTTTTATGAAGGGAATTTTGATTTCACTTATCCTATCTTTTTTAAATTCCTCAGTGCCAATAGTTGACAATGTTTTTTCAGACAAAAACTTTAAAGAGTCAGGGTTTGGTGTGTTTTCTATTTGTATCATTAAGGGTTTATATTATATCAAGCCTACTTTTTCACGTATATTCTTCAGGTTTTCCTCAGCAATTATATTGGCTTTTTCAGTGCCTTTTTTTAGAATATTTTTTAAATGTGACTTATCTTTTAACAATTTTTGAATTTCTTTACCAACAGGCGTTATCTCACCAATTAAGACTTCCGTTAATTTTGTTTTTAAAAAGGAATATTCTTTACCTGCCATTTCAGAGATAATTTTTTCTAAAGTACTCTTTGTTAATTCAGAGTAAATCGTTAAAAGATTTAAAGCCTCAGGTTTATTTTCTAATAGCTTTATATCATCGGGAATTGAGTCTGAGTCTGACTTGGCTTTTTTTATTTTTTTGTTAATTTCATCGGCAGTATCTTTTAAATTTATTCTTGAGTAGTCAGATTCTTCAGATTTACTCATCTTTTTTGTCCCGTCTCTGAGGCTCATAATTCTCGAAATATTTTTGGATATTAATGGCTCTGGTAGAGGAAAAAAATCTTTACAATTAAAATCATTATTAAATTTTTGAGCTATATCACGAGATAATTCTAAATGTTGTTTCTGGTCTGCTCCAACTGGAACATGAGTAGCTTTGTAAAGTAAAATATCTGATGCCATTAAATTGGGGTAAATATAAAGTCCAACACTGGCTTTTTCTTTATCTGATCCTGCTTTATCTTTAAATTGAGTCATTCTATTTAACCAGCCAATTCTTGAGACACAGTTCAAAATCCAAGCAAGTTCAGCGTGACCAGATACTGAAGATTGATTAAAAATAATACTTTTATTAGGATCTAGACCAGTTGCTAAAAAACTTGCCGTTGTTTCTAACACATTATTATATAAAAGGTTTGGCTTTTGAAAAACAGTTATAGCATGCAAATCAACAACGCAATAAATGCATTTCATCTCTTTCTGCAGTGAAACGAAGTTTTTAAGTGCTCCTAAATAATTACCTAAATGAAGATTTCCTGTAGGTTGAACTCCTGAAAAAACTAATTTTTTGTTACTCATTTAATTTGCTTTATAATTTTTAAGTTTAAATATTCCTAATAAATAACATGATAATAAATAAAACATACCCACAAAACTAACAATTAATATTAAGTAAATAGCTTTAAAATTATAACTGTAATCTAAATAATTTTTGAACTTATCTAAAGAAAATAGCAGTATGGACGACATAATCATTGTTGAGATCAATATCTTAATAAAATTTATCATTAATTCATTTTTCAATAGTAAAATTCTTTTACAATTTAATAGATAGACATAAATTAATACTCCAAACCAAGTTGAAATAGATGTTGCAATCGGGATAATTATGAATCCAATTTTGTTAAAAAAACTTACACTAATTGAAATGTTTATAAAAACAATAAATATGGAAATATAAAAAGGTGTTTTAGTGTTATCTCTTGCGAAAAAAAAATTAGATAAGATTTTTATTAATGCAAATGCTGGCACCCCGTATCCAAAGTACTTTAAAGCAACGCTAGTCATTTCAACATCATTTACAGAAAAAGAACCGTATCCAAATAATCCATTTACTATCTCATTCGAGGCTAAAATTAACCCAAAACTTGCAGGGATTGAAAATAAAAGTGAGAGTTCAAAAGATTTATTTTGAATACTAGAAATTTTTTTTTTATCTTTCATTTTAAAAGCTTTAGACAGGACTGGTAATGAGACTGTTCCAACTGCTATTCCTGCTATGGCAAGATTAATTTGATAAATTCTATCAGCGTAATATAGGTAAGATACTGCGCCAGCTTGAAAAGAAGCTATTATTGTTCCGACTAAAATATTTATTTGAGTAACTCCTGAGGACAGAACACTAGGCAAAAGTTTTTTGAAAAAGAATCTTACTTTACTGCTAAGTTTTAAGTTAAAATTTAAAGAAGGTTTATAAAATTTTTTTGTTACATAAATTAAAAATAATAATTGGATTATTCCTGCTATAGTTACTCCATAAGAAAGAAGTTTTGCATAATCTAATCCTTTCATAAAAGAGTAGATCAAACTTAAAATTAAAACTACATTTAGAATAATTGGTGCTGCCGCTGCAGCAGCAAATTTATTATTAGAGTTTAGTATTCCAGCAAAAAAAGAGGATAGACTAACAAATAATAAAAATGGAAATGTAATTCTTGTAAGTTCAACTGCTAAATTAAATTTGATTTGATCTTCAAAAAAACCTGGTGCAATTATGTAAATTAAGTACGGAGTAAAAATCTCTGCTATAGTGACTATAAATAATAATATTAGTAGCAAAGAACTTACGACATCGTCAGCAAATTTTTTTCCCTTTTTTTTATCCTCAATTTTTACAGAAGTGTAACTAGGTATAAACGCTGCATTGAATGTCCCTTCAGCAAATAATCGTCTGAAAGTATTTGGTAATCTGAATGCTACAAAAAAAGCATCAGCATATATTGTCGCTCCAAGAAATATCGCAATTAAAATATCTCTTAGATAACCCAAAATTCTACTAATTAATGTAAAAAAACTAAATACTGTTGCTGAAGATAGTAAGTTCATAAATTCTTAATTAGGCCATAAAT
>MDTG01417427.1_pt1 | contig 16163 bp, 14 predicted proteins | sample 811421 | NCBI WGS metagenome assembly MDTG01 (sample SAMN05326645, study PRJNA326480) | marine metagenome | isolation source: seawater | place: Pacific Ocean: South East | collected 2011 | reverse complement strand
TTGAATATACAGATAATATTAGATTACAGAATCTTAAATGGGGAATAGTAGATAAAATAAAGAATCCAACAAAAGGTTTCGAAGAATTTATCTGGAAACATTTTAATTACAAGAAAAAAGAGATATTAAATGTTGTTAAAGAATGGCTAGATGAAACAAAACATAAAGAAGAAATGATAGAATTAAGAACAGAGTTAATTGAATTACTTAATCAGAAATCAAGTGATGATTCAATATTGTCACTATCTTCTAGTTCAGATGATATTCAATCGAAAGATAAGCCGATAGTAAATTTAGAAAATTCTAAATATGATTGCAAGTTGAGCTTAACAGATTCTAATAAAGAAGATTCAGAACTATCACCAGACTCAGAATTATCACCATACAAAAGTTTATCTGGAGAAGATCAAAAAAAAAATTATTTGTTATTTAAAAATTCTCAAAATTCAGGATCAACTAATATATTTTTTGAACCGAAAACTCCTCCATATTCACCACCTAGTTCACCAAAGTACTCTCCTCCAAAATATGAAGAAGGAACAACTCAAACTGAAGATAAAATTAGTGATGAAGGAAAAGATTCATGGGATCTTTAGAATAAGATAAATTGGATCAGTTTAATTTCTAAGATTATAATAATGGAAATTGAATCTATAAATTATTTTAATAATATTAATAAGAAAATACCTAAAAAATATAAAATTAATGTATGTAATTCATCAAAGGATATAGGAATTATGATAAATTATTTTCTAAAATTTATAAATAATAATAACCTTAAAAACAGAACTATTTCGATGGACTTTGAATTTAATAATTGTAGCTTTAAAAAAGGAAATGAATATAATGAATGTATGAAAAATTCAATTGGTAGTAAAGAAATAGCAATATTTCAAATATTATTAGAAGATGATGAGGTAAAAAATGATGATGATATTGTTAACATATATTTATTTTATCCTCCTGACTTGAGTGAAGATCAAAAAAAAATATTAGTTAAATTACTAACTAAACCAGATATTAAAAAAATATTACATGGTGGAGAATCTCTTGATATACCATATTTATTTAATATATTACTAAAAAATGAAGATGATAAAATTAAGTTTTGTTCAAATTTATATGATACTAAATATATTTGTGAATATTATCATTTAGTGAAAAAAACAAAAGACAAGTGTAAAATTTATTATTTTCTAAAAGAAATGGAGATAATTGATGATAAACAATTTAATAATCTTATTAAAAATGAAGAGGAAATGGGACCAATATGGTATATCAATTTAAATATTAGTAAATTAAGTAAAAATGTTATACTATATAGTTCATTTGATGTATTATATTTAAAAGAACTTCTTAGTAAATTAATAAAAGTAAATTCATTAGAAGAGATTAATATAGTTAGTGAAATGAGTTCAATCAATTATATTTACAGATTAGCATTTCCAGAAAATCTGGAATATATAGATAAAATTAGTGAATTTAATGTTCATTTCTTATATGATAATAATAAAGAAGGAATAAAATTTTTGGATATTTATGATTTGTATTATTATTGGTATGATGATTATTATAATATATTTTCTAAATTAACTGAAATTAATTTTTTTAAGAGATTAATTCAAACAATTATTAAAATTAATATTTATTCACTCTTTACTAATAAAATAATTACTAGTAATTATGGAAATTTTACATCATCACTAAAAGATAATGATAAAGTATTAATAAAAGAAATTGAAGATTATTATTATAAATTTTATGTAAAATTAGAAGGATATGTAGGATTCCAGAAAATACTTAGTTTTATTGAAAAAATAAATTCATCTATTAGAAAGGACTTTTTAAATTAAAATTTTATTTTATGCTTTTCTAATTATTAAGATGAGACTTATTAATAAAATAATTTTCTAATTATTCATATATAATATAAATGATGAATAATTACAAAAAAATATACCTAAACAATATTAATCAAAAAAATTTTCCTAAAACGAATGATAATATCAATAATAATATTATAAAATATGGAGTATTATGGGCTCCTACAATAAATATTGGAGATGATATTCAGACACTAGCTGGTATTAATTTTTTAAAAAAAAATGGAATAAATGATTATGTTTTTATTAATAGAGAAGAGTTAAATAAATATAACGGAGAACCAATTAAATTAATTATGAATGGATGGTACATGCATAATATTAATAATTTTCCTCCATCTAATAATATTTACCCTATTTTCATAAGTATACATGTTGCAGATAAAAATTTAGTAAAAAACAATGTTAAATATTTTAGAAAGTATCAACCAATTGGATGTAGAGATGAATCAACAGTGAAATTATTTGAAAGCTTTGGTATTAAAGCATATTTTTCAGGTTGTTTAACTCTGTTGTTTGACGATGTTTTAATTAAAAATTTAAAAAATAAAAACAAATACTTGGTTGATTTAGATTCTAATGTTGAATATATTGATAATGTTAATTACATTAAATCTAATTATTCTGAATTTTACAAAATTAAACATGATTATTCTTCTGAAAAAATAATTGATCAATTATTAATAACATTTATATTTGATAATAATTACATTAATATATTCTTTACAGTAGCTAAAAGTATTATTCTTTCTGAATATAGTAATTATAAATCGAAAATAGTTTTTTTAATAAATTATTTTGGGACTAATAAAGAGATTAGATATATAGAATATAAATTTAATAAAATTTTCAAATGTAAAAATAAAATTTATATAAAGAATATTTTGGAAGAATATCCTGATATAAATAATGAAATTAATAATTGTTATGATTTTAAAAGTGCAGCTTCGCAAATACAAACAGCATCAGTTTATTGTAGATTTTATTTAGATAAAATTTGGGATAATTTTAATGGAAATTTATTATATTTAGATCTTGATTTAATAGTTAGAAAACCTGTATCTGATTTATTTGCTTCACTGGATGACAAACATACATTATTTGCTTGTGATAATATGTCAATAAATGAATGTATTATTGGAACAAGTAATTTTAATATAGACTTCAATCAAATTATTGAATCAGATAATGAACTAAAAAAAGAATTAAAAGAATTAAATTGTAAAGTAGGTAAAGAAGAGTACGATAAAAATGAATTAGGATTTAACGCTGGAGTATGGGCAATTAATCTTGATAATTTTAGAAAATATAGGTATTCTGATATATTAAAATTATGTATGAAAGTACAATCAAAAAAGAAAATATTTAAGCATAATGATCAAGGAATTATGAATTTGGTTTTTTATAAAAACTTTAAAATAATAGATAAGCGATGGAATGTGTATGATTATGGACACAATTGTAACTATACATTTTTTATAAATAATTTATTTGAAAAATTAAATAATAATTTTGATGATGCATATATAATTCATTATAGTGGTCCAAAAAAACCATGGTTAAAGAATAATGAAAATTATTTTACTAAAGGTGTTGAATTATGGGACTATTTTGAAAAATTCGATGTAAATTATTATCAATCATATTTTACAAGTATTAAATTAAATGATAGATTAAACACAGCAGAAAAAATATTAAATAAATATAAAAATGCTGAATTAGTAATAACAACAAGATTACATGTAATATTGCCATGTAGAGCTCTTAACACAGATGCAATATTTGTTCATTCAAAATATTTTAAAGATCCAAGATTTGATGGTTTAAGAGAAATTATAAATGGAGATACAGAAATAACTGATAAAAAAAATATCGAAAGAGATTTGAAGTTAAAAGAAATTAGAGATAATTTGCTATCAATAAAAATCTAATTATGGTAGATAAAAAATAAAAATTTTATTAATATAGATTTTCTTAAATTTTCTAAATTATAGTAACTGGTATGACTAACATCATATCTATTGTGCATAATCAATTAAAAAGGGCTTCTAATAAAGTCAAATTTAATAATAATTTATTAAATATATTATCAAAACCTATGAATGAAATTAAAGTTAATTTTCCAGTAAAGATTAATGATGAAGTTAAGATGTTTTCTGGATACAGAATTCAACATAATAATTTTCTTGGACCATTTAAAGGTGGTTTGAGATTTAGTAACCACGTGTCATCTGATGAAGTGAGTGCTCTCGCTCAATGGATGACATATAAATGCACACTTTTAGACATTCCATTTGGAGGAGCTAAAGGAGGATTAAAAATAGACACAAATGAATATACAAAAGAAGAATTAGAAAAAATAACAAGAAAGTTTACACAAAGTTTATACCCATACATTGGTTCTAATAAGGATATTCCAGCACCAGATGTTAATACTAATTCACAAACAATGGATTGGATGATTGATGAATACAATATTATTAGTGGAAGTAATCCACAAACATGTAATATGAAAAGTGTTTTTACTGGTAAATCAATAAGTAACGGAGGAAGTCATGTAAGAGAAGAATCAACCGGTAGAGGAGTTGCAATTATGGTAAAAGAATGGGCTGATAGAAACAATTATAATCTACAAGGGAAAAATTATATAATTCAAGGATTTGGAAAAGTAGGATATAGAGCTTGTGAAGTTTTGAGCACATATGGAATGAATCTTGTTGGTGTTGCAGATCATACATGTTATTTACATTCAAAAGAAGGATTTAATCCTTTTAATTTAAGAGACCATATTATTGAAAATGGAACATTAGATACATATGAATATGGTAAAAAAATTTCAAAAGAAGAATTTTTCAAATTAAAATGCAATGTTGTAATTCCTAGTGCTTTAGAATTACAAATTGATAAAGAAATTGCAGAACAAATGGATTGTGATTTAATTGTAGAAGCAGCAAATGGTCCAATTGATAATGAAGCAGAAGATATTCTAAATTCAAAAAATATTCCTATTATACCTGATATTTTAGCTAATTCAGGAGGGGTCTTAGTATCTTACTATGAATGGTTACAAAATAAAAGAGATGAATATTGGGATGAAAAAGATATTAGATTTAAATTTGATAAAAAAATGGAAGATACTTTCGATAAATTATATAAAATATCAATTAAAGAAAATTGTTCATTAAGAGATGCTTGTTACATCTATTCTTTAGGAAGATTAGAATCAAATTACCTATCAAGAAATTAATAAAAAAATTGACTATAAAACATTTAAAGAATGAGATCCTATAATATTAAGAATGGCAGAACAGACCCTAAGTGTGAACGTTAGTGTCCAAAAGGACAAAAAGAAAAACATTAGAAAAGCAGGAAAAACTCTACTAATTAAACCAAATGATGGAATTGAAATTGATGAAAGCTGGTTTAGTGATTTAGTTGGTCTAGTATCAACATCTAAGACTGCTAAAACGGGTTCTTATTTCTTAACTTTCGATAATGTAGGAAATTCTCTTGAATCATTGAAAGTACTAAGAAAGAAACATGAAGGTAATCTACTTGTAAAGTTTGCTCACTATAAAGTATTCTTTACTATGACTGGTCTTGAAGATGATTCTGATTATAACAGTATCAAGACCAAGCACACAAAATTTATTGAAGAAAATACAGACTCAAAAGTTTTATACTATAAGTTGTACAGAAATAAGTCTTATCTTGGTTGTGGTGATGTAACAATTGATACTAAATCTGGTCTAGATTCACTTCTAGACAAGGAAAAGTTTAAGGATTTTGAAATTAGTGGAAATACAGGAGTATTCTACAGATACAATAGCAAGAAAAACAACCTAGAAGAAAATGATTCTGGAGATGTCGCTGAAGCAAGTGCTTAATTAGATTTCTTTTCACTCAATTCTTTTAATAAGTAATATATTCTATCTATTTTTTCTTGAATTTGAATTAAAATTAATGGTAAATTATTTGAAAAATTATCTTTTGTCAAAGACATGATATAATTCTTCCACTCTTTCATTTCTTTATCGTCACAAGGAGCACCTAATACAAATACTGTATCTATCATTAAATTGATAATACTAATCAATTCTTCAGACCAATCTCCAATTGTTAACATATCAATAATCTTGTTATTATCAAATTTACTATCAAATGACTTTTGATTTTTTTGTGGAACTAAAATAAGTAATCTATTATTTATATCTTTGATAAGATCAAAAATAGGTAACATATTTTGAGATTCTACTTCTTCACATAACATATTAAAATATGCTTTTTTCATTGTAGCCGCAACTTCATTATTAATTATTTCATAACTTTTTGTCATTTTTTCAATAATATCATGAGAATTTTCTTTAATATATTCTATATCCAAAGAAGGATCAGTTAATTTAATTTGATGTAATAAATCATTTTTTTGTTCTTCTAGAACACTTAACATTTCATCTTTACTTTGTGCATTTAATTCTTTAAAAATTGTATCATCATTTCCACTTTTAATCTTTTCAATGTGTTCACATCTATTATTATAAGAAATTAATATTGACTCTATAAGTTTAGATTTATCATAATCTTTCCATTGATCAAAAATAATTTGGAAATTGTTGAATAAAATTACTAGTTTTTGGGATGAATTAATCTCATTTTTAAGATTTGCTATTTTATCAGTAATTTCATCTACCCATTGAACTAAACTTTTATCAACATTATTCATTTGACTTTCTTCACCAACAAGATCTTCTTGAAAGAATAGTAAAAGTAGTGATGTTAGAAATACTTTTGGTTTCAATTGAACATTGTCAAATGATTTTAATAATTTTTCAGTTGATAATATCATATCTTTTTGTCTAATTAGTTTACTAAATTTACCAAAATCTACAACATCATCAGATTTTTTTATTTCATTTGAATCTGAATTATGATCAATTATTTCTTTCTTAATATTTTTTTTTAATTTAATACACTCAGTAAGATTAATTTGTGCATCCAAAAAATTTGTTAAAAATAAATTATAATTTTTTATAATATTTGAATTTTTAAAAAATCTTTGGATTTTCTTTGCACTAAAATCTAGCAAAATATTATTAACTTTGCTCATTAAAATAGATACGATTAAAATTATTTTGAATGATTTTAAATAAAAATCATTTGATTGATTTTAATTTAAAATCTTTTGATTCATTAAAAATGAACCTATCTATTAAAAATATTCTGATATATAAATTCCTAAATCAATATTATAACTGTTCCTCAATATTAAATAGAAATCCAATATTAAAAGTAGAATAATTTTAAAAATGAATGCTTCAGCAACAAAATGATTAGCTTTTAAGATATTTCTTGCGTGATAAAAATAATTCTTAAATTTATAATTGCTATCAAAATTACATAATTTATTATTATAAACAGTTGTTACACACCTATTATATTTTAACCACAATAATACTACAATAATACTTACTATAAAATGAATATGTGGACTACCTAACAAAACAGATCCTGTCAATATGTAAACAGACAAAACATGATGAGCTAAAAGTAATAATTTACCATCGAATCTTGAACATAAAGTTACATCAGGATCTATAAATGATTCAAGCATTACAAGTAAAATAAATATAACTAAATTAAATCTATTCATTATAACATTAATTAGAAAAAATCTTTAACAAATACAAAATATTTAAATAATTTTAATCAAAATCAAACCTTTCAAATATTCTATTAGATAATGCATCACTTTTTTCATTTTGTTCTAATTTAAAATCTCTTCTAGATGCAGTATTATTATCATCAAAATTTATTCTTAATTCATTTTGATTTTCTAAATAATTATTTTGAATAATATTATTATATTTTTCTCTTAGATTATCATTAGTTAACACAAATTTTGCAGTTTTTAATAGTTTTATTTCATTTTTAGTTTGTTGGTTATATTCTGTCTCTTCTTCATATTTTTTAATTCTTTCCTTATAACTTTTTATAATTTCTTCTTTACTTGATTTTATTTTACAACCAATAATAGAATAAAAATCATTATCCATCTATACAAAAAGATAATATATATCTTTACTTTCAAACTTATTAAATAAAATATACATTCATTTTAAATTATTTTTGGACAGTAATCTTTTCTACATACAAATTTTGCTTTATCAAAATTATCATTTTTTAAATTATTTAAAACCATAAGTATTTTCTTTTCAAATAAAACTGAATTTTTAGATTTGTCCAAACTTTTTCCTAGTAAATAAAATGGTGATATAAAATTACATATATTTCCTCCTACTTGTTTATTATCACTAGACTTATTTTCTTTATTATTAAAATAATTTTCATGATTACATTCTTTTTCTAACAATAACATATTATTAAATAATATTCTATAATCGTCATCAAATAGTTCAATCTTATGTTTTTTTAATAAATTCTTAAATTTTAAGTAGTTTATCATATATAAAAAGATAGAAATAAAAATTATTGAAAATAAATATTTAAGAAAAGAATCTTTATATATATAATGTCATTTTTAAAAAGTAATTCACAAGTGAATAAACTTTTCAGTAGTTTAAACAAACAAGACGAATTTGAAGTAATGTTTAATAATTTTAGAGATGATAACAAATTATCATTTAATAAGTTTACAAATGTTTTAAAATACTTGAGATGGAGAAGTGATATGGATAAAAAGAATAGGCTTGATTTTCATGAGACATTGGACGTTGTATATAATTATGCAAATAATGATACTTACAGAGTTTCAATTAGTGATAATGAAAGAATAAATAATTTTTTAAATTTTGTTCATCTTAGAAAAAACCATATTATTTTTACAATATTATTAACACAATTTGTAAATGACAAGAATTTTGAATTTATTAAAAAAACAAAAGACCATAGAAAAAAAATAGATTTTAATGAATATGATATTAGGATCAGAACATCAACAGAAGCACCAATTGATAATAAGTCAATTAATAATTTGGCAAATTTACCAGCATCTGAAGATAATAAGATATTATTTAGATATAAAAATAGAATAAGTCTTGTATTAATTGATAGTTCTACAGAAAAGTTATCTATTGATATCACAATTGTAAAATGTTCAGAAACAATTGATGAATTAATTGATTCAGATAAAATATTTGAATTAGAAATTGATTATTCAACAAAAGGTAAACCAAATGATAAAACATTAGAATTAATATTAAATGAAGTTACAAAAATTAAACAAGTATTAGAAGAATCAGAAGAAATAGTTAGTAGAAATGAACTTGAAAAAATATCAAATAGATACAAGGATCTTGTTTATGGAAAAAATAATGAATCATTTAAAAATCTTTATAAAATGCAACCAGTATCAACTGAAGTACAACATATTCTTGATAAAATTCCAAACAAATATTCAGCAACTGATAAAGCAGATGGTGAAAGTTTTATATTATACATTACAGATCAATCATTTTATCTGATAAATAATAATTTAGTAGTAAGAAAGTTACCAAATAGATTACTTAAAAATTTTAATTATAAACTAAAAGGTGATACTATTATTGAAGGAGAATTAATACATTTAACATCACAAAATAAATACTTGTTTATGACATATGATTGTATTTTCTATGACGGTAAGGATATTAGAAGTGAATCAGACTTTAATATTCGTCTAGAAAAAACTAGATCAGTAACTGAATCACTAACATCAACGAAGTTTAAATATGAAGAATACTCACCAGATAAAAAGAATCCTTATAATATAGATAAGCAAAAGAAATTTTACCAAAATAAGATTGAAGAATTTTATAAAAATTTAAATGATAATATTTCAAAGGCAGATCAAAATGATATTGTTTTTTGTACTAAACTATTTTTCTTTCCAACAGGAGCTTTAGATTCTGAAGTATTTATGTTATCAGAGTTAATTTGGTATAATTGTACCGAGAATCAGATGATTAATTGTCCTTATACATTAGATGGAGTTATTTATACAGGAATAAATCAAAAATATACTTCAGATAAAAGAGAACAAAAATTTCCTATCTATAAGTTTAAACCTCCTGAAATGAATTCATTAGATGTATATATTGAATTTCAAAAAAATTCAGAAACTGGAAATTATTTTGATATATTTGATAATTCTTTACCAGATACTATTGATAATCAAGTGTTTAGAATTACAAACTTTTTCGTTGGTGATTTAGTTGGTAGTAAAGAAGTTCCAGTACCATTTATGAAAGAAGAAAATAATCATGAGGTATTTTTACCTATTGTAAAAGGTCAAGTAAGAGATATTGAAAATAATATTGTTCAGAATAAAACAGTAATTGAAGTAATATATAATAATAATCTTAATGTTCCTCATCAATATAGATGGACAGTCTTAAGAACAAGATATGACAAGACAGATTCGGTTCTAAGATTTCAGAAAAGATATGGTAATTTTAACACATCTGCAGTTAGAATTTGGAAATCAATGATAGAAGCAGTTACAATTAGAGAATTGAAGAATCTTGCTAATCCTGATACATATTATAATCAGAAAAAGTCACTTGAAACAAAAATTACTAGTTCAACAATTACTACAGATAGACAACAAGATAGATATTACCAAAAGATGACTAATATTGCAAAGATTATGAGAGAATTTCACAATTGGATTAAATCATCTTTAGTATACACATATGCAAGGAAATTAAAGTATGATAAAAAATCAAAGTTACAAAGGTCTTCTGTTTTAGATTTTGGATGTGGTAGAGGTGGAGATTTAATGAAATGGTATCACTCTAAAGTTGGATATTATGTTGGTATCGATCCAAGTTACGAAGATATTCATTCAACAGTAGATGGTGCTTATAGTAGATATAATGATATGAAAAAGAAATTCCCAGACTTTGGTACAATGATATATTTACAAGCTAATCCTGCATATTTACTAAATGAAGAATCACAATTGAAAGTTTTTCCAAATATGGCTAAAGATAATTTAAAGGAATTTAATAGTGTTTTTAAGAGTAATGAAGTTAAATTTGATATTGTTAATTCATCATTTGCAATTCATTACTTATTTTCTGATGAAAATAGTGTAAACAATATGACTAAAAACATTGGTAATTTGTTGAAAATTGGTGGATTTATTATTTGTGAATTATTTGATGCTGATCTTGTAATGAAGTTATTAAATGGAAATGATACATACACATCATATTATACAGATGAAGATGGTAAAAAAGTAAAATTCTTTGAAATTATTAAAAAATTCCAAGGTAACCATGATAATAAGATTGGACAAGCTATCGATGTTTATATGTCATGGTTTCAAGAAGAAGGTACCTATATTACTGAATATCTTGTATCAAAAGAACTAATGGTATCAACTATGAAAAAAGCTGGATGTTACCTAGTAGATAGTGATACATTTGGTAATATTTACAATTTAAATAAAGATTGGTTTGCAAGAGTTGCACCTACAGAAGAAAATAAAAAGAACAAAAAGTTTTACGAAAGAGTAATTAAATATTATGGTAATTTAGAAGGAGCTGATAAGGAAAGTAAAACATATTCATTTTTAAATAGATTCTATATATTCAAAAAGATTGAATAAGATTACTATTACCAAATAGACTTTAATTTATAATGGAAATACCAGATTCAATTAGTAAAAAAATAACTTTTAATGATTTTATAATACCATTAAAAGATACACAGATTCAGATACCAGATGTTGGTCCAGCAGTATTACTGGATGTTATTAATGAAAGTTTATTTGCGAATAATCAAATTGATTTTTCTAGAATAGAATTACTTAGAAATGGTTTTACACTTAGATATAAAGATCAAGTATATTTTATTACTAGCGAAATTAATAGGTATGTAGAATTTTTATCAAAAAATAAATTTAAGATAGATAAAATATCTAGCATTTGTCCTATTAATTTTCATATTTTAACCAATGAATTTACCAATCCAGAAAATGTATACAAAAATATTTATGAAAAATTATTTAGTCTAAGAGAATTTATTATTAGTAATTCAATTCATCTTTTAAATTTTTATTGGCCAACATTCTTTAAAGGACTTATAACTAGTTTTATTCCAAATCCTATGATGATGGTATTAATATTTAAAAGACCTACCGGTAAATCTTTAATTTTAAATATAATTAATATTGATGATAGAATAGTGCTTTTATCACCAGACAAAGTAAATGAAATTCTAGAAAAAGATCAAACTGATAGGATGAAAGTAACCGATGAAGAGTTAAATCAATATATAATTAATAATTGGAATGAAGTAATTAATATGGATGATGAAAAAGAATTTATAATTAATAACTTATCGTTAGTAACAGGATCGATTGATATGGCAAAATATATTTTTGAATCTAATAGAGTAAAAGAAAAGTATATTATAGATATTAATGACTTAAATTATATTATAAATTTTTCATCAGTAAAGGCGAAGAAAGAATACATTGAATACTTTTGTTCAAATTACCATAAATTATTTATTAAAGAAAATAATACAATATTATTAAATTTTGAAGGTTTTAATAAATACTTATTAAATCTTAATCCTTTACATTTAAATTCATTCAATGATAAAGAACAAATAAATGAAATGTATTACAATATTACCAACGCTCTAGTAGAATGTTATGAAAAATTATATCATTTTCAAAAAATATAAAACTAATTTTCAATAATAGGTTCTAATAAAGATTTATACTCTTTTGATTTCTTAAATTTATTTCCTTTTCTTTTAAAGCTTTTTTTTAATTCTCCAACGGCCTTAATATTTTTTTCTTTAGTACTATTCCTAATAAATTCAACTCTACACTTTTCGACTTTAAAACACGATTTTATAAATTCCCTAAAATTCCAATATTTATCATCAATTGTAGAATAATAAATAATAATTTTTTTATCATCTAAATCTATCATCGCATCATGAAATGATACTCCAAATTTATTATCTGGAAATTCTTTTTGTAGTAGCTTTCTATATCTAAATAAGACATAAGATTCAAACAAATACTTATTATTATAAATATTATTATAATTATCCAACATAGATAATCTATATATTTGTAATCCTATTTCTTTACTATTAAATGATTTAATTTTAATAATAATTCCTAATTCTATAGATTGTCCTATATAAACAATTACAGTATCATTCATATTGTAATCAACATCAGACTGAATTTGACAAATTACATTTCTATCTTTTAGTTCTACCTCATATGCATAGAAAAATGAATGGAATCCTGGATATATTGGCTCATGTATAAACATTGGTTTTAAGTAAGGATAATTCATATTTAATTGTATTGAATAGGTACAATTAAATATTTTTCAATTTTTATTAATATTTATGGATAAAAGTTAATATGAATAAATGGATTTAAGTATGAATAAAATGTTGGAACATAGAAAGTATTCATTGTGTATAAGTATGGATCATAGTAGTAATTTGAAATTGGTGAGAAAGTATTTGGTGCATAGTATCTTTGAGTACTCTTTCCTTTTTCTTCTGTATCAAAGAAATCATCTTCATCTTCATCATCATCAAATGGATCATGTTTTTTACTTTTTTTACCTTTACCTTTACCTTTTTTAGCTCCTCCTTTTTGTTCTAATCCAGAAACAAATTTGGATAAATTTTTCTTAAATTTAGAATATGTATTTTTTTCATTTTGGATAACAACTGGTTCCAAAGAAAAATCAACGGTATTATCGCTTCTAGTTTCTTTTACCTTAAAACTATAAAATTTTCCTGCTCCTGAGGTACCTTTTTGAATTGTAAAATAAAATTTTGGTACATTGTTATTAAAATGTTCAGAAAGATTCTTATAAAGATTTTTAGCAGCTTCTAAAGAGTTCTTAGCTTTAACTTGAGTTTTTAAACTTCCTTCGATATGAGGATTTACAAGTACATAAGAATTAGACATTATATATTATTATAGATTTTTTTTTTGAATCAAATCAATTTTAATTATCCAGAATTTTAAAAAAATATTAATTTAATCATCTAAATTTTAAATCTATATTTAAATTCAAAATAAACGATTTCTTTTTAAAGAGATTCTACATTAGAAAATATAATATGGTTAAGGTAATAGAACTCAAAACAACTCAGTCCCCAGCCATAAGAACTTTAACAGATACTCTAAATTCTCTTCTTACTGATATTAACATTACTTTTTATCCAAATAACCCAAAACAAAAAAGTGATTCTAATGAAGAACAAACAGAAGAGGATTCAGAAGTTAATAAAGTTTCGCAAAATGGTGGTGTTGTTATTAAAGAGGTTAATAAGACTGTAACAGTATTGGTTTATTGTAAACTTGATGGATTTGAAGAATATTCTTATAATTATCATAAGAGTAAATTAATGATTGGTGTTAAGCTTCCAAATTTATTAAAATGCTTAAAATGTATGACACACTTTGATACTATGTCTTGGATTATTGAAAAAGAAGATATGAATAAATTAATTGTAATCTTAGAAAGTAATGAAAGACATGAAAAAAAAATTTTTAAATTAAATTTAATGGATTTAGATGATGACAGATATGAAATTGAACCAGTAGAGTTTCCTTATAGTATTACCATGCCATCACAAGATTTTCATAAATATTGTAAAGATATGACGTCAGTTATGGCTACAAAAATGGAAATTCAATGTACTAATAATATGTTATTTTTATCTGGAAAAAGTGATATTGGTTCAGTTGATTTTCAGCTTGGAGAATGCATAGGAGGTTTACAAATAGATGTAAATACAGATAAAAATGAAATTGTACAAGGATTATTTGAATTAAAATATCTAACAATATTTACAAAATGTACTAACCTCTGTAATGAGGTTAAATTATATCTTAGAAATGACTACGCATTAGTAGTAAAATATCAAGTTGCTGCATTAGGAGAAATTAAACTAGTTTTATCTCCTAGTGAACCTGAAAATTAATTTTACTTAGAGAATATTATTAACAAAGTCTTGTATAGAATTTGTTAATAAATAAATTAAATCTGATTTTCAATATATTGTAAGATTTGTTACAATTTTTCCTACGGAAATAAATTAATCACATTTACATAGTAAAAAGATTGATCACATTCACCTTGGTGAAAAGATTGATCAAAGATCACGAAGATCACAAAATAACAACATCTATTCATATTCTGGCATATGAGCAATATAAATTATATCTAGACCATACTTTTTAAGTATATCTTTGTTAATTAAATTTAAGCTATTGTTTTTACTACTTTTATTCCATATTTTAATTACTGAAAAATTACTTTTCTTTAAACATACAGATAGTCCAACTATATCATTAGCAACAGATATTAATTTATCAGTAACTAAATAACAAGATAAATCATTCCATAACTCTTGTGATTGATAATCTGAAATTTTAAATGACCAACAACCTCCATATTTATTTGATTCATCTTCCCATAGTGGAACAATATTGTCTTTCATTAAGAAAAAATGCTTATTATTTATTCCACCTAGTTTATCCCAATTATTATATAGCTTCCAGAAACTTTCGACATCATTTATTGTATACAATTTTTCGTAACCATCTATAGTCCAATTATCTTTTTTTGAATGGTACCATAAATTCCATTCATTATTAAATTTCATATTTTGACTATTAGTATCAGAACTATTTTCCATTTAAATAATAAAAGAAAACTTATTTAAATAAGTTTCTATATATAATTGTAATGAACACTTTAAAAAGTAAATTAGTTGATCTAAGAAACTTTTATCAAAATCAAGTTAATACAAATATATCATCAATTTTAATGAAAAATAATAATTTGTCTTCTCCATTATTTAAACCATTCTACTTAGATTTTATTAATTATATTCCATATTTTATTTTGAGAGCAATTTTAAATTTTTATAATATTGATTATTTATATGAAACAGATGGCATAATCAAAAATTCAAATAGTGAAACAAATACTTTATGTCCAATTATAATGTCATTTGAATTATTAAATGATAGGAATGAACAAATACTAAATCTTAAAAATATTACAAAAAATTATTCAAATAATATAAAAATAGAATATGTAATTAAAAACGAATATCTTAAACTTTCACCAATTGAATATAATTTTTATATAGGAACATTTTCCCTTTTTTCAGTATTGAATAATTATAAAAAACTAACAGATGATGATAAAGATCAAAAATTAGCTTTAGAAAAAGCAATTACCGAAGAAAATTTAAAAATTAATATTAAGTTAA
>MDTG01369279.1_pt1 | contig 16163 bp, 26 predicted proteins | sample 811421 | NCBI WGS metagenome assembly MDTG01 (sample SAMN05326645, study PRJNA326480) | marine metagenome | isolation source: seawater | place: Pacific Ocean: South East | collected 2011 | reverse complement strand
TTTTTCCTTTATAAAGGTTAATGATCTTGTTCCCATAATTTTTAATTTTAATTGGTTAATATTTATTTAATTTAATAAATGTTAATTGTTCTTTTTTCCAACCCTCCTTAATACTTTTTTTTAACCAAGTATCTCTACAACCTGTATAACCTAATAGAAACTCTCCCATTCCTATCACTTTCCAATAGTGTGTTTTTTCCATAACTTTATTTATTTAATTCGTTATACTTATCTTTTATTTCAAATAATAAATCTTTTGAATTTATCAAACCACTTAGATCTGTTGTTTCTTCTATATCATCTAAAAGAATTATTAATCTTTCTAATATATCTTTTTCCATAATTTTATTTATTTATTGTTTCTCCATTTTGCCATTTTCCACATTCTTGGCAAGAATTGTCGCATATTATATACTGATGGTAAACTAATTCTTCGCTACCACAAAATTTACATTTTTCTTTTTCCATAATTTTATTTTTTAATGTTAAATAATTCTGTTAATTTCTCTCTTATAATATCTTGTGCCTCAAATTCTTTTTGGTTTTCAGTGTCAGTACAGTCAGGCACTAAGCCATCTGTTACCATATTATCTACAATTTCTAGTGCTATATCAGATATGTCATCTGGATCTAAACTGTGCTTGTGAATTAATCCACTTAGTCGTTTGCTTGTTGTTTCCATAATTTTATTTATTTATTGATTTGACTTTTTAATTTTTTTTTACTAACTTTTCCCACTTATTGATTTAGTTCATTTAAAAACATTTTTAAATAACTCTCTCAATCTCTCTCATTCAGTGAGTATAACATTTTACTATTACGCCATACCTACGCTTTGTTCATACTCTAAACTCTCCACTAGTTGCTCTGTTGACAATGTAAATAAGAACATTTTGTAATCGTTATTAAATTGTTCTCTAACGATCTTGGGTAGTCTTTGTCTTTTGGTAATTCTTAGTAATTCGTTTACTAATTTAGATTTGAATGTCTGTGTTTCCATAATTTTTAATTTAATTGTTAATATAAATCTTTTATTTTGTGTCCATTTTTATAATAATACTTAGAGTATTTATTTTTAAATAGTTTAATTGCTTCTTGCTTAGTGTAATATAAGTAACTCATACTTTTATATTCGCCACCTAATAAGTCTTCTATAACTAAATACCCTTGATTGTTTCTGTATATATTCATAATTGTTTACTTTTAATTGGTTATTGTTTCTATTGTAAATTTAATTAATGTAAAGTTATTTTCCAAACTTTGTAAAGGTTTTTTTTCATTTATTTTGTGCTACCTCTGTAAATTTCTTTCTTTAATTCTTTATAGCTTCCTATTGATACACTTAAAAAGCATAGAAATAGAATAAGAAATACTGTCATCATTACATTACTTATACCTACGATCAAAAAACCTATTAATGATATATTAGTTAATACTAGACTTAACGATAGTAGTGTACTTAAAATTATTTTTTCTGTATTCATTTTATTTTATTTTTATTGGTTATTATTATTTATTGACTTTGTAGACATTCTTTACAGAATCCAAAATCATCTACATTATGTGTATTTTTTGCGTTACACTCCCAGCATTCCCAAGTATCTATATTTAATTCTTTTGCCTTACCTCTAAAGAAATATTCATTACTGGTTATCTCTTTATTTTTCCATAATCTTTGCAGATTCTTTTTATTATTATTTTGTTTCTTGAATGGAAATTTTATATATCCATATTCTCTTAATTGTTGTATTTCGTATTCTGTGTGTTTTGACTTATCCATTTTGATCAAATTTTAATTGGTTAATATTATTTATTTTGTTCTATTATTTCCCAGTCATATCCCTCTAGAAATTCTATACATTCATCTATGTCTTCAATATATCCTTTTCTTCTTAGGCCATCAAGTGAACTATATTTTTCTGTATAATTAGGTGTTACTTCTTGGAGTCCTTCGTTCTGTCTTATTTCCTCTGCCCAATCTCTTAACTCTTGCTCTGTCTTTGTGTGTGTTTGATTTGTGAAAGCCAAGCCCTCTGTTAAATCGTTTACGATATATTTTTTTTGTGTGTTCATAACTTTAAATTTTTAATTGGTTGTAATAGACAAAGAGAATGCAATTGAGATTTTATGCTAGATTGAATTTCTACTCTATTGAGTCGCATTATTGAGATTTTGCTATTGAATCTTTCTCTTTGTTTCTGTCAATTAGACTTCATCAGTATTACTTTATTTCTTCAAGTTTGTCAAATAGTTTTTCAAGTTCTCCCTGAATACCATAAAAACTTTCTTTGTTTTCTTTAGTTGCATGAAGTGACGCAAGTAATTCACTGTCTATATCCTTTGGTTCATATCCTAAATCTTGAGCAAGTTCCATTGATTCAGATAAACTTGTGTCGTTCTCCATTAAATACTTCATTGCTTTATAATAGTAAATTATATCTACATCTAATAGACTATTTTCGTTGATGTAATCACATAAAGAATCTATATCATAATCAAGTAAATCAATGCCCTCATTTCTTAAATCTATATCACAAGTATTCTCTATTAGTTCATATATACTATAACAAGTATCGTATATTTTTTTAGTGTTTTTGTGTGTTGTTTCCATTGTGTCAAATTGTTATATTAATAATTGGTTAAATGTATTAGTGTGTTATGCCTTAGCTTTTCACATCTGATTACATCACAAATGTACAACAATTCTTTACAATGTCAAATATATTTTACATAAATGTTGATATTAATTAATTTAACAGAGGAAAATAGTTATTAACAATTAGAATGTTTATAAATAATTAATAAAATGTTTGGATAAATGGGATTAGTTTAGTAGTTGTGTGCGTGCGTGCGAAAATAGTAGTTCGCAGAAACGAAAACCACAACCCAAATAAATAGTTTAGGGGAGGGGTCAAATATATTGACTTGGGGAACGATAATTTTGTTTTGCAATATGTATATAATACCCACCCTCAAAATTTCTGAAAAAAATTTTTTAACATAAATATAATATTAACGAAACCCCCATGTAATACTAGTTTATTATATTACGTGTATGAGAATAGATGTGTCTAAAATATTGTATGTAATTATAATGATTGTGGTTTATGTAATTGGTGTTTAATTCAGTAGTGAGCTTTCGCCAGAAGTAACGCCAATATAAGTAATGTGTCTACCAATTCCAGTGGCTGAGTTTGGTGATATAGTAGTATAACCACCTGAAGATATTTCTTTTGATATGTGGTCTATAATTATTGTTGTGTATTTTTGATCTACAAGTAAATATACTTGATCTCTATCTACAAGGTCTCCCTCAGTATCAAATTGTATATAAATAATAGCCTCATCAGAAGAGAAATAAAGATCTGTATTATCAGGAAGGCTTTGTGTTAAAGAGTTTAAAATTATAGAGGCTGTACCTATAGGTCCATTAACATTAATATTAGCGTCAGGATGAACCCCCCTAACAGTGCCAATAGATCCACCCACCCCATCTAGTGTTAATGTCTGACCTCTTAGTAGTCCTGCAGTGGTGGTAGTAGTACCATCCACTACTATTTCTATTGGAGAGCTTGTGGCAGTATATCCAGCAGCATTGTTTATATTTAAATTAGTATCTCTGTTTGGAGAGTATCTTATAGACCATAGTTTTTTAAATGAGTTTTTAGAAAAAGAATAAGATGATCGTCTGGTATATTGAGATGTACCAAGAGTTGTGGTGTTCTCTAAATAATCGCTTGACACAAAATTAATTACTCCTGCCATTGTTTACCACTTTTCTTTATTAGCCCAGTATGCTGCAGATGTAGGTCCTTTTGCTATATTTTTACCATGTCTAGCTTTAAAAGATGCTCTTCTTGCTTTTTGTTTTGATGACTCCCCTTTTTTAGGCTTACCTGCTGTGGATACTCCCTGCTGTCCAAAACGAATAGTTTTAGTACCACCATTTTTTCTTACTACTACAACATGGGATTTGGTTGGGTGGTTAGGTGTTCTTTTAGGTTTATTAAATCCACTAACTCCTATTCTTTTTAATACGCCTCCTTTTTCCATTTTACCTTGACTCTTTCTAATGGCCTCTTCTGTTGGGGCACCTTTACTTCCTTTCTTTCTCATTTTCTCTCCTGAGCCTGCAGCTATTCTTTTTCTCTTAGCGTGGATTCTATCCCATAAACCTATTTTTCCCATATTGTTATTTGTTGGGTACACCCCCTAATTAAAGGGGGTTACCATATTAATATTATTTTTTGTTACAATCTTTGTTGCAGTTTTTACCAGCGAATTTTTCAACTCCACTAATACCAAAGCAACCAAGTACGATCCAAACAAATGAATCATACACAAATTCGTTTATGACTAAATCGCTACCAGTCCATCCTGTTATCATGTCTGCTAGCATAATCATACACATAATTAGAAACGCAATAAAACCTACTATAGCTTTTTCGTTCCAGTTGTTGTCATCTTTAAAAATGTTCATAATATATATATTTTAGTATTGGTTAATAATTTTTAAATAATCTTCCTCGTTCCACCAAGGTTTATCTTTATTATCTTTTCTAATTAGATAATCTATATGATCTCTTGCCATTTCTTGACTTTGAAATCTATCTCCATATTTGGCTTTTAACTTTTGCATTTGTTTTTGTATCTTGTCAGACTTAAACTCTTTCTTTTTTTCGTCATCAACCATATATTTATTTAAAATCTTCATTTGTTTTATTTTATTTTATATTTAACTTTCCCATCTTCTATATATAATCCATTAGGCTCTCTTATTTCTTTCCCTAATAAATCGTATATTCTATTGTCTCCTTCAGACTTGATAAACTCAGGTATATTAGATGTACAAGGAAGACCTGTATCACAATCTAAATACTCTGTGTTAATTATTTCTACATATTCTATTATAGTATCTGTAGTAAAAAACTCTATATACTCTGTTTCTATTTCTACTATTGTGTCAAAAATAAACACATCTACATACTCTATCACATCTATAAACATAGTGTCCAATGCTCCTTCCATCCATAATGTGTCTGTAACAAATATCTCTTCAAATATAGTTTCGTACTCAATCTCTACTATAGTATCAAAAACTATTTGAGTTATGTACTCTGTATTATATATAGTGTCTGTTTGGAAAATAGTCTCATATATATAAACAGGTACATCTACATATACAGTGTCACAATCTATTGGAGGTGGTATACAATCTAAAGGTAAAGTAGGTACTACATCTTCTCCCTCATCGCTGGAATCGACACAATCGACCCACCCATCGTTAATCCAAGATGTTTGCACGCACCCAAGTGGTGCATATTGAGTCCAGTTAGATGGGTCATCACCACAATAAAATCCATTTGCTTCAGCACAATCTAAACATAGTTGTTGATAATCGTAATCCTGTCCAAAAGCAAACGAGCTTATGAAGGTAAGTAATAGTAGTAATCTTTTCATCCTTAAAATATTAAATAGTTAAACCCAAATTTACACTCATATAGTGGTTTCATCCAAAACCTCTGGTGAGTTCCTTCAACAAAGATACCAAAATGTTTATTGATACGCAAACCAAATACTAGTCCAGTATCCCATTCCATCCATTCTATTGATTCTTGATCGTATTCAAAAGAATATTCATCCAGTCCATAGTGATATGGTAATACGTTAGCCCATGCGTGTAACCAGAATTTATCTGTGTACTTATAATAAGCAGCCCCAAGGACTAGGTTCAAGTCTTTTTGAGTTCCTAATTTATCTAATTCTCTTTCGTTAAATGATGCTACAGCATCTCCAAAGTAATGTTTAAAGAACTCATCATTAGATGTAGCTATTAATTCTTCATTGTTAAACCAGTGCCACTGACCTTGTACATACTGAGTAGAGTAACCAAAATCGCCAGCAAGCTGGGTAAAGGTAGATTCACCTGGTGTCCAGAAATCTTCTATTGGATTTATACCATATGGATCATGCATACGAAAACATATACCTGCAGTAAAATCCCAGTTACCTTTAGATATTCTATATCTAGTATCAAATGAATTGTATTTTAAATCCACTCTCTGGTTATCTACATACTGTAATTTAGTAACACATTTCTCTCCTAAGTATCTTAACCAGTAGTTTTGATTGATAAACTTTTCTCCTCTTTGTCTAATAAAAGAGAAGTTTGCTAAGTACTCCCATCCCAATGCATTACCTATTAAAACATTGTCAGCAACTGCTTTCTCTGTTCCATAATACCAAGTCTTCACCTTATACTCATAATCCATTCTGGCGATTTTTCTTATCCCAAATGTTAGATTATAATCGTATTTATGTATGGTAGTTACATCCTCATAACCCTTATCTATAGCTATATAGTCCTCTCTCTCAGTAAAAGGAGATCCTACAGTAGCTGAGGAGTAAAAAGTAGAGTATTTAAAAAAATTTTCAATTTGTGCTTGGGCACAAATACTTATTAAACATAAGATTAGTATTATTCTTTTCATAGTATTAAAATTTGTGTAAATATAGGGATTTTTATTTAATCAACTCCTATTACTTTATCTATATTAGCTGTTGCTACATCGTTTACTTTTGAGATATTTGCAGGTGCTACTCCATTTACTGTGTCCCCATATCCTGTTGCTGCTAATGTGTAATCTATTTTAGGATCCCTACTAGTGCCAGTATAATTTGCATAGTACCCACCTGTGTCTAGAAAAGCATTTACTGTTAATGCACTATTTAGATAATCATTAATATAGTTCATAAAGCAAATAATAACAACGTCATTATTTTGCATATCAGCTAAAAGATCGCTTGTTGCAGTAAAATCATTGTAACCACTGGTGCTCCAGGTGTCAGATGGTGGCTTGAATATATTAGAACCATAGGTAGTTGCACTACCAGCTAAACTACTACCAGCTGACCAACCAACAATAGCGTCAAAATCAGCTTTTGCTAAAGCTGTCCCCCCATCTCCTCCAAAAGCAGTACTTTTAACAGCTATAATACTTCCATCATTTTGTGAGACCCCATATATACTTAACGTAGCTGAAGCAACTGTCCCAGTTATACCTGACGTGTCAAAAACAACAAAACTTCTGTATACACCATATGCAGTCCCACCCCTACCAGCAAATCTATGAACTTGAGTAAAAGCAGATGATGACTGACTAGTGGTACTAATATGACTACTAGAAGTTGCGTCCCTAGCGTTAGCCCAAGAGGAATGACCAATATTTATTAATTGCCCATCATTCGATGTTCCACTGCTACTTGAGTATATTACTGGCATTAAAATTGTTTTTTAGGTAAATAATAAGTATTAGAATTAAAATACATATTATCTACTGGGTTAACACTAACAGGTTCATATGTTGTGCCATCTATAAAAAACACATCATCTGAATCAGTAAAATTATTCCACCAGGTAGCCCTTCCTCCAGATTTCATTAATGTTGGCAAAACTGTGGTAAAGTTGTTGTTATCATCATCTCCAAAAGTATCATAAAACACTCCATCATAAGTAGATAGAGAATCTTTTACACTATACCAATCACCTTCTATTATGGTTACATTAGGCTTGTCTTCAGCCCATACTTTGGCTTTCTCAATTATTTGTGGGTGATTTTCTATGATAGTGTGTGAATTTATATCATTACTTTGAATGTGACCTGCTGATATTCCCATGCCAAATCCTATCTCTAGTATATCACCCCCATTTTCACAAACATAATCTGCTGATGCTTTCATTATATCATCCTCCCAGTCCATCATAACCTGAAAATCTACACCTTCTTGTTGGTAATAAACCTTATCTGATTCAAATATTAATGTTTTATCCTTGTAACTCATGCTATGCTATTTCTACATAAGTTTTGTCAGGGTCAAAATAAACTAATACATCACCCCCATCCTCATCGATAGCATAACCAACTATTCTTACAATATCACCAGATCCTGATGGGGCTGTGAAATCAAAATGTCCAGCTGTTGTTGATATATATAAAGGTAATCCAGGCACATTAGTGGGTTTATTTAATATTTCTGTAGAGGCTACCCTGACAAATCCTTTAAGTAATACCCCTACTGTTTGAGGGTCACCACCTAATCCAACACCTAACAGAGGGGATCCAGATGTAAGCACAGTGTCAGCATCTGCTTGAAGCCATTGGCCATTGGTACGTAAGTAATATATTTCAGAGCCATTAAGGGAAGTACTACTTCCTGGTGAATATTTTATTATTGTTCCACTTGCTTGGTCATCTGAGTAGGTTGTTTCAAATGTTGTTCCATGAAAATCATAGGTTTTATTTATTTTGTTTTCAGTAGACGTTACATTAACTTCTCCATCAGCACTTATGGTTAAATCAGCTTGAGTACCACCACCATCTACTGTTGATATAGTTGTTGCCCCATGCTCAACACAAGATATTTTAAAAAAATCAGTTACACTATTACCACCCATTTCGTTTAAAATAAGGTAACTATTTGTGCCAGCTGTTGCACCAAATGTAGCCATAGGATTATCTTCATTAAACACCTGTATATCAAACTGCTTATTTGTGTCATCATCAGGTATTTCTATTACCACATTACCATCTGCCTTTAAAGTTAAATGAGCTGCCCCAGCATCATCATCTACTGTTGATATAGTTGTTGCACCATGAGTTGTTGTTGCTATAGAAAATTTATCTCCTGTATCTTGGTCAGATAAAAGTTCCAATGTAGATATATTACTTGAATTTGTAAAAAGTAAATATTGCTCAACATCAAGGGTATTTGCACTAGCGTAGGTTGTTAGGCCATTAGCTGTTGAACCATTTAAAGTGGTAGCAGTTGGAATATCAGAGGTCATGGCAACTGTACCAGAGGCATCAGGAAAAGTGATTGTCCTGTCTGCTGTAGGGTCTGTAATGGTCATGGTTGTTTCATGGTCATCAGGAGAACCTTCATAAAAAAGAAAATTTGCAGAGCTTGGTTGAAATTGTGTAGCAGCAATAGTAGATGACACTGAAAGAGCACCAGTAAGAGCAACTAAACCAGTTGTTATTTGTAAAATTGCACTGGAACTAGGGTCAACACCTGTTCCTATTTTTAGGAGTGAGGCACTAGTTTGGGCTATATAGAAATCATCTCCAAATGTTATTTGTCCTGTTGTGGCTGTAGTTCCACCATCTTCTTGTGATTGCCCAATTAATAAATTACCTGAAAGATTTGTGTTTTGAGCATAAACTGTTCCCCACCTTGCTATACCCAAGGAGCTACCACCCACTGTGTTTACAGCACGAATAAATAAGATGTTGGAACCAATATCTGGATTAGTACCACTAAACTTATTAAACCTAGGAAGAAAGTGTTTTGCTCCCATATAATAAAGTTTTTAAAATATCTCGAAACCAAACGTAATGGTTAGGTGATCGTTTCCAGATTCACCTGACACATCAGTGTCTTCTCTAGCTATAATACCAAAGTAACATCCTGTTTGTGCTGTTTCATGGTCAGTTATAGTTTGGTCAACTGAAGATGTAAGTATTAAATTTATATCTGTAAGTGTAGTAACTTTACTTGCTACAAGATCAGAAGCACTTATTGATTTTGTTCCAGCAGTAGCAGCATCACCCTCAACAGACACAGAACCAAGAAATACGTTTGTTCTTAAATTAGCATCTGTAATATCAACAACACCATCATGAGTTCCAAGTTCAGCGTCACCATCTGTATTTTTAACAAAAATAAGATCGAAGTTTTTACCTAAATCTGCTGCATCAATAACAGCAATAGATTTTAACATAACTGATTCCCCATCCCTAACAGGTAGTGGTAGTCTTGTGAAATCCCCCATAACATCAGCATTAGCAAAGTCTGCTTTTACTATGGTTGGTGTTATTGTAACTGTACTATATCTCTTAGCCATTTTATATAAATTTTTATGATTATCGTTTAATTATTGTCAAATATAAGAAATATTTATTTATATTTGTGAATCAATTCAATTAAATGCAAGAAAATAATTACCTGAAATATTATAGGGATACCCTATTTTTCTTCAGGGACAATTATAGTTTGAAGGTTTCAGACATCGAGTTCTTGTTTTTTGTGTACGATTTAAAGTATTTTACGAATACTGATGTAAAAAACAATTATAAGTGTTCGTTAACATTTCTAACAAGAAATATGCCTGATTTAATGCAAAAAGGTTATCTTGCAATATATCAGGAGAGAGCTAGGTATAGGGCAAGGAAGTATATGATCTCTCAAAGAGGTAAATTATTAGTAACTAGGTTCTATAGAATACTAGAACAAAAAGAACCAAAAATATAAAAAAATGAGTATTAGAGAGGGTTTTAACGAAATATGGAAAACATTCAAAACAGGTAAAGGATACGAACAAAGATTAAGAGAGAGTAGAAGGGCGTATGAGGAACATAAATATGGAGATAGAATGAGAAGGCACGCAGAGAATAGAGAAAAAAGAAAAAAAGAGGAACAAAGGAAACTTATGGAAAAAAAGCGTAAGGACCTACAAACAAAAATAAAGCAAGATTTAGCTAGAAAAAAAAGAGAAGATAAAAAGAAGCAAGAAAAAGAAGAAAAAAAATTCACTAAAACTATATCCCCTAAAGGTAGCAAGATAGATGACATGTCTTTTGGCGAGGCATTCAAATCAAGTAAATCTGCTGGTAAAAAAGAATTTACTTGGAGAGGTAATAAATATCACACTAGAACAAAAGAAGAAGAAGCGTCTAAAAAATTCGAAGAAGGTGGAGAGGTACAAAGACACCAAGCTCCAAGTTTTGGATCTATGTTTGATGTTGGGTCTAAAATGAAATTAAAATTTGGTGGTGGAGCAGCATCTGAAAGGGCTAAAATGCGTCATGAAAGAAAGATGGCTAGACAAGGAGCAAGAGCTGATAGAAAAATGGTTAGAACAGAGGGTAGGCAAGAAAGAAAGGGAGATAGACTAGCAGGTAGACAAGAGGCAGGGTCAAGGAGACAAGATAGAAAAGACAGAAGGTTAGACTCTAGATTAGGGTATTACGAAGAAGGTGGTAAAACTCAGATTAGAAAAACAAAAGAGGGAGAGGAGTTTGAAAAAATAAGCAGAAAAGATAGAAGGAAACTAAAAAGAAGAGCACAAGTAAGAACTACAACAAAACCAAACGATCCTGAGGTAAAAGTTAAAAGAACAAGTAGAAGGGATTTAAGAAGAAACGATCCTGGTTTTAAAAATTTACCTGAGAGTCAGAAAAGAAAAATGACAGGTTATGAAACTGAACACTTGTCTGATTATATAGGTGATAAAAAAAGAATAGATGCTTCTATTAGAAAAAGATTCATTGGAATGAAAAATGATGAATCTAGAAAGAATTTAAGAGGAAGAACAGTTCACCAAGTTTTGCCTGAGGGTGTTGTATCTAAAAGAAGAGAAAGGCATACTGAAAAGAATCCAGGGCTTTTAGAGGAAAATATAGCAAAAGGTAGACACCTTTATGCGTATCCTGAGAATAAAGCTGTTAGTGATCCTAATATAGGTGTATATGAGACTAAAGAAAGTCAAGAGAAAAGAAAAAAGGCAAGAGAAGATAAAGAACTAATAGATGATGGAAAGGATCCATACACAGGTACAGTAAACCCTGAAACAGGAAAAACTTACACCAAAGATGAGGCTAAAGAAGCTAACATAAAAAGAAATCAAAGAAGACGAGATAATACTAGAGAACCTAAAAGGGAGACAGAAGCTATTGATGATACTCTGAGAGATTCTATAGGAACATTTCCAGGTACTAGAGAGGACACTATGGACTTTGAAGAAGGAAGTGGGCCAGAACAAAATATACCTAAAAATGTTGATGCATACAGAAGAAGGAGATATGTTTTTAATCCTAAAACAGGGGTATACACTGAGAAAGAAAAAAGAAAATCAGGTCTTGGTTATAAAAAAACAGGAAGAGAGTATGCAGATGAGGAGTATATACAAGCTGCTAAAGAAAAGAAAGATATAAGAGAACGTAAAGAATCTAAAGAGCCAACAAGGCAAGAAAAGAAGGAGAAAAGGAAACAAGATAGAAAAGATAAAAGAGAAAGAATAGAGGCTCAACACGCTGAGTTAGAGAGACAAGACGCAGAAAGAAGAAAAAAAATTCTTGAAGAAAGAAGGAATAAAAAGAAAAATAAGAAAGGGAATGTACCTGACTCTACAGATAATGAGTATAGAGGTGGTGGTACTTTAATGAGTAGATATAATAAGAAGTATAATACAGGTGGTGTAAACCTAGGGGGAGATGATGACAATGATAAAATTCCTAATTCAGTAGATGCAGATGCTGCTAATCCTCCTATGATAGGCCCTACAATGCCACCTAATAATAATCAAATGTCTATTAGTGGTAATAATTTAGGTGAAATAAAAGACCCATTAGCAAATGATGAGCCAGAACCAGATAATTTATTTGAAGAAGATGTAAATATAGATAATACAAGTCAGACACAGGATCAAACAAACCAAGGTGATATGAATCAACAAGATGATTCAATGGACCAAGGTGGGATGGACCAAGGGCAAGAGCCTGCAGGACCAACGAGAGCTCAATTAAGACATGAGAGAAAAATGGCAAGGCAACAAGCTAGGGCAGACAGAAGAATGGTTAGGACAGAAGCGAGACAACAAAGAAAAGCTGATAGGTTAGCTGGAAGAATGGATAAAAGAGCTAGAAGACAAGATAGAAAAGACCAAAGGCAAGAAGCTAGAATAAGTAAAAGAGAAGACAGAAGAGCAGAGAGACAGTCTAGAAAGTTTGATAGACAGCAAAACAGAAACATGAGAAGAAGAAATAGAAGAGGTAATTTTCATGAAGGTGGAATGGTAAAAGGAAAGAAAGGTGCTGGACTTGGTATTGTAATAGTAGTTGGTAGAAAAAGTAATAAAAAGGGAAAATAAAATGAAAGTACTTAGTAAATATATGTATGGAGGAAAGAGTACTTATAAAAATGGGGGTATTCCAAGGCGACCACCTAGACCTAATTATGTACCAAATCCACGTGAAAATAGCGAAGTAGGAAAAGGTTTAAGTGCAGAAAAAATGAGAGCTCTTAGAAAAATGACAGATAAGAGTTTTGACGAAAAGGCAAAGAATTTTGAGTATACACCACAAACAAAGCAAAGAAGATTTGTTGAGTCTCTTAAACCTCAAACAGTTATAGATAAAAAAAAATCTTCGAAGAATATGGAAAATGGGGGTATTAATGCACCTAAAGGTTTTCACTGGATGAAAAAAGGAGATGGTAAGTATAAAATTATGAAACATGGTGATAAGCCATTTAAGCCACATGAAGGTGCTAGTTTAAAGGCTAAGTTTCCTGTTCAAAAAAAACACAACCCAAAACAGGATGCCAAAATGGCCAAAAGAAAATATGAAGAAGGTGGATATTTAGGTTACCAAAAACCAGAGGAATACAAAAACATAACTCTTAGACCATCTGAAATTCCTATGTTTTCTATACCTGAGACTTACTCAGACTTAGATAAAGGAAAAAGGAGAGAAAAAAGAGAAGAAAGGTTTAGAAAGAGGTATAAGAAAAAATTGGATAAAGCATACGAAGATGCTGCTAAAGAAAGGGCTAATGAGATGGAGGATCTAGAAGGAATGAATGAAAGACAAAAGAGAAGATATAAAAGAAAGCAGGCAAGAGAAGAAAAAAGATATTCTAGAAAACGAACAAGAAGGGAAAGAAGGGCAGATAGAAAAGATTATGGTAGGCCTGATGATTATCTATATGGAGTAGCTCCAGGTCGAAATATGCAAGGTTCTTATAGGCATGGTAGGTTTTACCTGGACCCTGAAACAGGGGAGCAAATGTTTAAAACTAGAAAGTTCAGAGGAAAAGATGAGCCACCTTCTTATACGAGACATGCTAATATACGATACTCAGATAGAGTACATGAGGAGGGAGATAGAGAGGCACATGAGAAAGGTAAAAAAGCATTAGAAGAAGATTATGGGATCATAGAAGAAAGAGGTAGACACAGGACTGACAGGAGAGAAGCTAGATATAATAGAAGACAAAGAAGAAGGCAACAAAGACAATCAAGAAGAGAAAAACGAAGAGAACGAAAATATACATAAAAATAATTAATTAATTAAAATAAGCGTCAAAATGAAAATTTTAAAAAAATATGCAAATGGGGGATCTACTAAAGGAGATGGAACCCCAAGAAAACCAATCCATATAAGGAAACCTAAAGAAAGGGGTAACCCATTTAATACTGGTACTGGTCTAAGAAAAAGAAAAATGTCTGCAGATACAGAAAGAATGAAAAAAAGACAAGGCCCTATAAAACCTGCTGGCCCACCTGCAAGAAAATATATGGGTGGTGGAAAAATGAAAGAGTATGCTAATGGTGGAACAGAGCCACATAACTCTTTTGACATGAGAAGAAATAAAAGAAACAAAAGAAGGGAAAGGTTTACAGGAGGTTCAACAGAACCATCTAACTCTTTTGAAATGAGAAGAAACAAAAGAAGCAGAGGAGGATTACGTCCTATAGGTCCTGCTGGTCCTGCCCCAAGAAGAAGAAGGCCTATTGGTCCTGCTGGTCCTGCCCCAAAAATGATGGGTAGAGTGAAGCGTGAAAAAAAATATGAAAATGGTGGTTTAAACCCTGATATAGAAAGAGCTAAGGCTCAAGAAAGGGAAAGAAGCAAAGAGGGAAAAAGATTTGATAAAAAGTTTAGTAAAAAAAGAAAGCAGTATGATAAAGATATAAGAAAAGGAAAAACCAAAGAAATGCCACATGAAAGAACTTTTAAGTTTAGAAAAAAAGGAGAAAGTATATTTAAAAAAAGGGGTAAATTTACTGTAGAAACTGCAAGAGAAAAAGGAAAAAGAAAGCATGATGAAAGAATGCAGCATTTAAAAGATACTTATAAAATGAAAGAAGGAAAAAGGGGTAAAAGATTCCAGGGTGGTGGAACTATAGGTAGAGCACCTGGTGGCCAAAAGGATGAAAAACAAAGAGAAAGAATGAGAGCAAGGCTTGGTGGAGGAGCTGATAACCCAGGTAGAGGAGGAGTTAAAGGAATGGATACTGCTAGCTTCAAAAAAATGAGAGAAGCAAGAAGAAGGAGTGCGATTAAGAAAAAATTCCCTGGAGGATTAAAGTCTAGATAATGACAAAGGAATTTTCAGAAGATAGCAAATTTAAAATCAGTATTAAAACCCTTGCTTGGATAATAGCAGGGGTGGCTGCTGTGATAGCAGGATACTATGGTATGCTATCCAATATAAACTCTAAATTTGTAGAACTTGAAGTAAAGGTTGAAGAGGCTTTAGAAAAACCTAGACCAGGTACAGGAACCTATACAATAGATATGGGAGATCCTGCAGCTTCTCAAACTTGGCCACCTACAAGGATGGAGTTTAATATGAAAGATGAGATGGCTAGACAGAAGATTGATAATATTATGAAAGACATAGAGGATCTTAATGAAGAAATTAAAGAATTAAAAAAATGAAAAACTTAATAATAATTATTTCATTACTAATAGGTTCAGAGATTTGTTTTAGTCAAGAGTTTATAAATCCTGACAATTTCAAAAATAAGGTAGCTAAAGATATTGTTGTTGTGGAGTTTTATGCTGGGTGGAATGACGCTAATGCTGCTAAGTATGAACTAACTGATTGTTCGTACTACTTAGTAGATATATCGCAGTATATGGACTTACAAATGAAATTTGATATAACAGCAATACCAACTGTAATTGTTTTTGAGAGTGGAGAGGAAAAGATTAGATTTTTACCAAATGTAATGTTTAAATTAGACGCAGATAAAAAGACTGTACAAAAAGATATAGATAAACTAATGTTAGCAAAATTTAATTAATATGAACTGGATAAACTCATGGAGAAGTGGTAATAAAAAGAATAAGATTGCCCTACAAATAAGATTTGGATTCTTTACTATATTTGAACTTTACTTTTGTGGAGAAAGAGTATGCAGTAAAGACTGCAAAAGATTTAGATTAATATTGTTAAACTTTGGATTTGAAATATAAAATATGGCAACATTATCAGGACAAACTATAGCAGGAAGATTTACTAGTTTATTAAAAACTAATAGTGATTCTACATTAACAACATCTGTTACTGCACTACAAGATGGTGCTGGTAATGAT
>MDTG01139264.1_pt1 | contig 16163 bp, 10 predicted proteins | sample 811421 | NCBI WGS metagenome assembly MDTG01 (sample SAMN05326645, study PRJNA326480) | marine metagenome | isolation source: seawater | place: Pacific Ocean: South East | collected 2011 | reverse complement strand
GCTCACTGAATGCTTGTTCTTTTTTCCAGAAAAAGGCTACGAATAAACATATTAATAAGCCTCCAATAGGTAATCCTAAGTCACTAAAGATATAGTTGAAAATGCCAATTAAGCTTGTTTCGAACGCTATTATCACTGAGACAATAGTAACCCCAACTCCTACAAACCAAGCTGCTTTTGAGCGCTCCATTTTATGCTCATCGATAACATAAGAAACCGGTACTTCTAATAGTGATATCGTTGATGTTAAAGCGGCAATACTCAACAATAAGAAAAAGACTACACCAAGGCCTAAACCGACAATTCCCCCAATTGTATTAAATAGAGCCGGTAGAATTTGAAATACTAAGTCAGTACTTGATGCAAGTTGATCACCTACAAAAATTTCTATTCCAGCACTTCTTGCAACATACATTGCAGGTATGATTAGAAGCCCTGCCAAGAAAGCTATCCCAACATCAGCTAGTGTTACATATGCAGCTACTTGTGGAATATTTTCTTTTTTACTCAGGTAAGAACCATAAGTGATTAGTGCGCCCATTCCTAGCGACAACGAGAAGAAAGATTGACCCATAGCAGAGAAAATCAATTCTGTGGTTATGCGTGAAAAATCGGGAAGTAAATACTCTCTAACCCCATCCATTGCTCCATCCTGTGTGAACACATAGAGAATCATTGTAATAATAATTCCGATAAGCAAAGGCATCATTGTTTTAGTAGCTTTTTCGATACCTTCGCTAACTCCACTGGTAATAATCTTAATGGTAGCTAGCATGAAAATCACCGCTAAAAGGGCGTTTTTCAATCCATATCCTGTATCAGTAAGTACTTCAGCTATTTCAGTCCAACCTAAAAAATAAAAAATTTCTTCGAATGCATAGCCAAATGCCCATCCAGCAATTACAGAATAGAAGGAGAGAATCATAACACCACAAATCACACCCCATAGTCCAACTAAAGGGAAAAATTTATTACTACTTAAGACTTTAAATGCTCCAACCGGATTTCGTCTAGATGCTCGTCCAATACTCAATTCAGCTACCATTACTGGAAAACCAATTAAAAATGTACATAACAAATAAATTATGAGGTAAGCGGCACCACCTTCTGTAGCTACCTTAGTTGGAAAGCCCCAAATATTACCTAAACCAACTGCAGACCCAGCCGCTGCTAATATAAAACCTAATCTTGAATTCCAGGATCCTCTTTTAGTTGAAGTTTGTGTAGCCAATGAAATCTCCTTTTTAGATGATTGTGCTAAATTATTACTAACTTATAATTTAGAAATTTCTGTTAAAAAGTATTCAGTGTACTTATCAGCGCCTTTGTCGTAGAAGGACACCCGCGGAATAGGGTACCAAATAACTGTGTTCTATATACTTTCCCTTAGGTACAAGTTTCTCTGTGAGTAATAGTTCCCATTTACCCTTGGGTAGAATAATTTCATGCGACTGGTTTCTATTACAGTTAATAGATATAAAATAAGTGTATTGACTGTCAGTAAATTCACCATCAATTGAAAAAGTTATATGTAATGGATCTTGATAGACTTTAAACACAATTGCTTCAGGAGAGGAATTCCTTAGGGCTTTTTCCGATTTTCTAAGTTCGATTAGCCGCTTATAGTATTCAAAAATTCCTATTGAGCTCTCTATTTTATCAAAATCTAAATAATTCACATTACTGTCTTTGTTATAAGAATCATGATCGTAGACCGCATCTTGATGTATTGTAGCAGGTTCTAAAACTTTACTTCTTGCCCATTCCTGACCAGCATGTAACATACAAACCCCTTGGCTTACAAACAGCATGAACCCAGCTAATTTTTGTAAACGAATTACATCTTTTTCGTGTGCATCTTCGATAGCATGCTCATTGTCCTGCTCATTTTCGTGTTCATGGAAAACATTACTATTTACTTGTTGATGGTTTTGATCATGTTTTAGTGCCAAACGTATAAAATCACCTAATGTATAGCCATCATGACTTGCAACATAATTTACTGAGTGGGATGATTTATGATATAAACCATGTTCATCTCGTAATAAAGTACCCCTAAAAAAATTTTCAATGGTATATCGGTGTACACCTTGAGGCCACTCACCAAATAATATCCCTCTTTGATGAATTGGATCATAGCCTTTAAAAAAATTTCGAAATTTATCATTCCATGAAGGCCAGTCACGTTCAGAAAAACCAGTAGGCTTGTATTCACCACCCCATGGCTCTGCAATAAGTGTTACCCCTGGATGAATATTACGAGCTAACTCAGTTAATTCATCAACACACGCCCAGTCTAGTATACCGGCTAAATCGAACCGAAAGCCATCTACTTTGTATTCGGTAAGCCAATGCTTTATGGATGAAAATATCAGATTCTTTGTTGCTTGTTTAGATGAGTCCAAATCATTACCTGTCCAGGATTCATTACAATAATTACCCTGATGATCTAATCGATAGTATCCACTTTTATCGGTATATTTTAGCGGATTTAAATCGTATTGAGATGCATGATTATATACAACATCCATGATGACCGCTATACCTTCCTGATGGCATGCTTTAATAAGTGATTTTAATTCATAATCAACGTTTGTATTTAATCCTATATGGGTCAAATGTTCTGTTGTAGCTCCTGAAGCATACAAAGTTTCTGGAGCATGGAAGAATGATGTCATATAACCCCAGTAATTAATAAAGGTTGGATTCCATGTATTTTTCAAACCACTCTCTATACGTGTATTAAAGGGGGGTTCGTAATATGCAAATTTTTGAAGGGGTAGGAATTCAACTGCATTTACACCTATGTTTTTAAGATGATGCAAACCGCCTTTTCTAGCCTCGACAAAATCTAGATATGAGCCACAATTGTTCGTTTTTGCAGATGAATGTGCTACTAAATCTTTTAAATGAGCTTCGTAAATAATTAAATCACTTGGGTCATCAATTAATACATAAGTACTATTACCCCAATTAAATGGAGTAGGGCGTTTTATTAATGCCTTATAAAACCCCAAGTAATGGAGGGTGTTAGCAACATGATGGGCATAAGGATCAGCAATTTCATGGTCAGTTGCTTCGAAAAATGATGAGTTAGAAGGTCCTTGAATAGAATATGTATACCAAAAGTTTTCCCACTCAAATCCATTTTTAAAATATTGCCAGATACCATCATCAGTATTCTGCATAGGTATTCTTATAATCGCATCCTGATCATACCTATTATATACACATAAACTTACTTGTTGAGCTAATGGTGCTCGCAAAGCAAAATGAATTCCATCTGAATTAAACGTGCATCCAAGTTTATATGTAGAATTAATTGACAAAATAATGGATTAATAATTCCGCATTTAAGATAGAATGCTACCTTCTTCTGCATCGGATTGTACGAAATGTAAACTACCATCTGATGACTCAGCCATTAGGATCATGCCTTTACTTTCAATACCCATTATTTTACGACTTTCTAAGTTACAAACAACCGTAACTTTTTGTCCAATTAACTTGTTATTATCTACGTGCTTTTTTATGCCAGAAAGTATTGTTCTTGTTTCAATACCAATATCTATCTTAAAGGCTAGTAGTTTATTTGATTTAGGCACATCATGTACCTCCTTTATGACACCAACTCTAAGATCAAGATTCTTAAAATCCTCAAAGTGAATAGTTTTTTTCAGGATAGGGTATTCAACTTTTAGCTCCCTTGATTGATCCTTTAAACTATTTTGTAATTTATCTAGTTCTAGCTGTATAGATGCATCCTCAATTTTTTTGAATAGTAGGGTAGTATGTTGTAATGATTGCCCTGTAGTTAACATTGATGAGGATATATCAGTCCATTTAATTGATTCTGCTAAACCGATTTGACGTCTCAATACCATCATACTTTCGGGTAAAACCGGCTCCATTAGTACCGATAATGCAGCTACTACTTGAATACTAACATGAAGTGAATTAAAGCAAGCAATTTCGTTGGTTTTTCGAGTTTTCCAGGGCTCGCTGTCTGTGAAATATTTATTTGCTAAACGAGCTAATTGCATACCTTCTTGCACAGCTTCTCTAAATCTAAAATGTTCATAAGCACGTTCAATTTTATGCTTTTGAATCGTTATAGCCTCAAGCATCTCTAAATCTAATGGTTTAGGATCAACTAGTGGTGGCACCGTAGAATCAGCATATTTTTCGATAAAAGTACTTGCGCGGTTTACGAAATTACCTAAAACAGCTACCAATTCGTTATTAACTCTATTTTGGAAATCTTTCCAAGAAAAATCTGAGTCTTTCGATTCTGGCAGGCTCACTCCCAAAGCGTAACGTAAATAATCGCAATCAAAATGTTCCAAATAATCATGAAGCCAAACCGCCCAACCCCTAGAAGTAGATAATTTCTTACCCTCAAGATTCAAAAATTCATTAGCTGGTACGTTTTCAGGCAGTATAAGGTTGCCATGTTCCATGAGAATTATAGGGAACATGATGCAATGAAAAACAATATTATCCTTTCCTATAAAATGATACAGTCTAGCCTTATCATTCTTCCAATAGTTTTTCCATGCTTCAGGTTTATTGGATTGCATGGCCCATTCTTTGGTGGCAGATATATATCCAATAGGTGCCTCAAACCAAACATATAGAACTTTACCATCAGCACCCTCTACAGGAACGGGAACCCCCCAATTAAGATCTCTTGTTGCCGCTCTATCATTTAGGCCTTCTTGCAACCAACTTTTAATTTGACCCATTACATTGGGTTTCCAATCTTTACGAGTCTTTAACCAAGATTCCAATTTATTCTGCATTTCGCCTAAAGGTATGTACCAATGTTGTGTTTCTTTGCGAATAGGGGTTTCCCCACTTAATGAACTTACCGGTTTTATTAATTCTGTTGGATTGATGCTGTTACCACATTTTTCACATTGATCTCCATAAGCTTCACCGTATCCACAATTTGGACATTGACCTTTAACATATCTATCAGGTAAGAACATTTGGTTTGATTCATCATAAAACAACTCTTCAGATTTAACTTTAAAAAAACCCTTTAAATTTAATTCGGTAAATATTTCTTGAGAAGTATTGTGGTGTACACTGCTGCTGGTACGACCATAATAGTCAAAGGAAATGCCCATTTTTTTGAAAGTTTCTTTGTTCCATTCGTGATACCGATCTACAATATCTTGTGGAGACACGCCTTCTTTTTCTGCAGCTATGGTGATGGGCACTCCGTGTTCATCTGATCCACAGATAAATAAAATATCTTCGTTTTTTAAACGATTATATCGAACAAAGAAGTCTGCAGTCAAATAAGCACCAGCTAAATGACCTAAATGTAGAGGTCCGTTTGCATATGGTAGGGCAGAGGTAACTATAATTGGAGATGAATGAGTAGACATAATATAATTTTTGCTCAATCGTAAAGATAAGGAAGCTAAGGGATAATTTGGTAATTAGTCCAAGTAGTATTCAATTTCTAAGGAATATTCTACCGAAAGCTGCCTAAAGAGATCTAAGCGATAACTAGGAAACTTAGTCTGCCCTAAAGCAAGCTCTTGAATAACTCTATTGCTAAGCATGTACGATTGTACATGTTTCCCATATTTTTTGATTAATCTATCCTTAAGTGGGCCAAAAACCTTCTTTTTAGCTTCTTTTATAATTTTTTGCTCTTGCTTTAACTTAGTATAATCATAGGAGGTAAGAGGAATATTGGCCGGCTTCAAGGCACTTAAACCATCTTTGATAGCCTCCTCTAATGCTAGTGATAGTTCTTTTGATATTTCATCCCGTATGGTACTTTTTCTTAATAAGTAATGCACTGCGCGTTCATTATTCCAATTATCAATTAAGCAATGTTTTTGAGTTAATAATTTTAGATAATGATTATCAATAATCTTAAAGGGGGGTTTGCCAAGTTTTTTAGCTTGCTTATCTCTCCATTCAAATAGTTTTTTAAACGTATAGCCTTCTATTTCATTTAGACCATCCAAATCTTTTGGTTTTATAGCAATCTTATTCAGGTTCTCATCTTGTGAATTTTCCAGTGAATAGACCCAATCGTTTTCTTGTTCAAACCAAGTATAACGGTCATTAGATTGTAATTCGGTCACTATAGAGTCTCTTAGTTCAAATAAGTAATGAACATCTTCGCAGGCATATCTTATTTGCTTTTCTAAAAGAGGTCGGGTCAACCAATTACTCGTTTGACTCCCTTTACTAGTTTGTACACTTAGTCTCGATGAAATTTGCTTAACTAGAGATTGTTTAGCTGTATTGATCAAGCTCAAGCCTATATCTAAATCTCTAACGGTAGTAACATCACAGCCCAATGATCGCAAAAGACGAAAATCTTCACTAAAAGAAAAACATACAACTGTACGCTTAGAATCCTCTAGATATGCAAAAAATTCCTCAAAGGAGATATCTAGGAGAAGAGGATCAATAATATAACAGGTGGAATGCACCTTACATTGTATCAAGCATAGTTGAAAACCATAACCATAACGATTACGATCAAATTCTAAATCTAAGGCTACTTCATTGGTCTGATAAAGTTCTGTTAGAAATGCCTGATAACCCGGAAGAGTTACAATATATCGGATTGGGTTTAGATTATTCATCAGCCGCCTTGAGGCTATGAGAGAGGAACCATTTATATAACTCAGCCCCGGAATAGACTCGTTTCCAAGCATCATGTCCAAGATCTTCATGTATAGTAAATTGCACTTTTGTGTGGCCCAATGACTCAAGCATCGCCATACCTTTGTAAAAGAATTTCTTTTCAACGGTAAGGTCTTTACCGCCAGCAATTACCCAAATTGGCAGATTATGTTGAGCAATCGGTGGAATAATTAAGGGATGGCCCCAAGCTACAACAGGGGCGATTGCAGCAAATTTTTCAGGGTATTTACTTCCTAAATACCAAGTCCCAAAACCTCCATAACTAAGTCCTGTTAAATAAATTTTATTTGAATCTACCCGAAATTCATTTTGAGTTTTTTCAAGTATTACTAATAAATCTTCCTCAATACGATTCCATCCATCATCAAATAATGGTAATTGATCTGGAAATACTTCCACCATGGGTGAACTTTGAATTGGATGCCCATCAAAATAAGGGGCACGTTTAGGCACTCCATCATCCAATCTCTTTGGTACGCTAGAAATTGATCTGTTCTCCAAATAAGTAATACCTAGTGTATCTCTGCCAAACATTGGTAATTGTGGTACAATGAGTACAAATGGTAGGTTTTTTTTCATTACCCAAGCTTCAAATAAGGGTCCATGTATACGGGTATAGGCTAATTCATCAAGTCCATCTCCACGTTCTCCATCTCCATGTAAAAAGAGAATAGCAGGCCATTTTTTTGTTTTATGACTATGATATCCTTCAGGCAAATAGACATAATACATTCGTTCGGAATTATCCAGTGAACTGATGTAAGATGATCGATTAAGTTCTTCTGTTGATACAAATTCTTTACAGTTCACAAAAAAACTAATACATAATAAAATAAGATATAAGTATAGCTTCATGACATCATTTAGGTTCGTATAAATAAGGTCCAATAGTTTGTTTCCAAATCTGATAACCGGCTTTATTCATATGAAGACTATCTTGTAAATATATGCTAGACATTGGTTTATCATTATCACCTAACATTGGTTTCCATATATCTATAAAGGTAAACTGTTCATGTTCATGCGCATAATTGGAAAAATATGAATTAAGTTTATCATAGGATGGTTTTAAGTTCCAGCGTAAAGGACTTGGTTTAGCTGCTAAAATAATGATTCTAGCCTCAGGTAGTTCGTGTGTTAAATAAGTATATAGCTCACTTGCTGTAGCAAAGATTTCGTCCATGTTAATAGTTCCAGTAACATCATTATCACCCTCATAAATGACTACAATGTCTGGGATATATTGTCCAATTAACAGATCTCGATAGTGAAAAAGTTCGGCATAAGTTGATCCTCCAAAGCCTGTGTTTAAAATGGTGAACTCTGGAAAGTCATACGATAAACTTGTCCAAAACCTAATGCTAGAACTTCCTGTAAAAACAGCTAATGGCTTTTCTCTCTGACTAGTTGCTAAGTGTGAATCAGTCCGATCACTAAGACTATAGTCAGCATATCGCTTTACAATAATATCTACTTCGTTCTGAAATCGATCAAGGTTTTGTGCAAAGAGATTATTTACAACAGTAAGGGAAGAAATAAGAAAAAAGTGCCAAAATATTTTTTTCATAAGTATAGCAATGTATTTAACGAATAAAGCAAATTGACACTTTATCTGCTCGATATCAAATATTCTTTAAAATTAGAATATTCGTTACTGAGACTCATAATATTCTCGTCCCTGGCATTCACTTGAATATGATTAGGCATTAGAACTTGATCTGGTATAACTGCTTCGACTACCTCTTTAAATTTGATTGGATGAGCTGTCTCTAATATTATGTTTATTCCCTTCTTGGGCGCCATTGATAATGCTTTGTAACCAATTGCACCATGAGGGTCAAGCATATAATTATATTGTTCATAGACTTGGTCAATAGTCTGTAAGCAGTCTTGATCTGAAAAGCTTGCGCCAGTAATATCATAGGACATCTTTCTTGAATCAAAATCGTAAAGTGCATCAATCCTGCGGACGTTACTAGGATTACCAACATCCATAGCATTAGATAAGGTGGATATACTTGGTTGAGGCTTATAACTACCAGTTTCTAAATATTTTGAAAAACTGTTGTTTGCATTAGAAGCGGCTATAAAGTGATTAATTCGCAATCCCATTCTTTTAGCTATCAGTCCGGCTGTCAGGTTACCGTAATTCCCACTTGGTACTGAAACATTCACCTCTAAATTGGGTGTAGGGGCATAATCTTTTTTTAGTTGTGCTATTGCCCAAAAATAATATATCATCTGCGGTAAAAAGCGGGCTACATTAATTGAATTGGCAGATGTTAAATTGTATTCATCTTGTAATTTTCTGTCTAAAAATGACTTTTTAACCAAGTCTTGGCAGTCATCAAAAACCCCATCAATTTCGATTGCCTGAATATTTTTTCCTAATGTAGTCATTTGTTTACGTTGAAACTCACTTACTTTTCCCTTAGGATAAAGAATAAGTACATCTACATTGGGTACTTCATAAAATCCATGAGCCACAGCACTACCTGTATCTCCTGAAGTGGCTACCAAAACAGTAATTTTGCGTTCATTTAAGGTTGCAAAATGACCTATGATTCGGGCTAAAAAACGAGCTCCAACATCTTTGAAAGCTAAAGTTGGGCCATGGTATAATTCTAAACTATATATCTGATCATGTATTTTCTTAAGGGGGATTGAGAAGGAAAGTGTTTCAGCGACAATATCCTTGAAGGTTGGTTCATTTATTTCCGAGCCCACATATGGACTAAGTACTTGAAACCCAATTTCTGCTAAACTAAGCTTCGATAGTTTATTGAAAAATGATGACGAAAGTATGGGTATCTGCACAGGCATAAAGAGGCCTTTAGAATCTGGTAAACCTTTGAATACAGCTTCTTCAAAATTCGCAATGAGTGATGGATTATCCGTACTTAGATAGTTCATATTCTTTAAATAATTATTGGATTACCTGACAACCCATTTTATTTATTTTGGATAGATATACATCGCAACTTATAAAATTATTCATATATAGAGATTCAAGTGAATCTGCTATGTTTTTCGCTTTCTCCATAGAATCGGTTAAAACAAAGATAGATGGTCCAGATCCAGAAATACTACACCCAAGTCCACCCATTTCTCTGGATATAATTTTTACTTGTTCATACATTGGAATTAGCATAGATCGAGTAGGCTCAGCGACTACATCATGTAGTGAATGACCAATAAGTTCAAAATTTTCTTGGGCTAAGCCTGCTACTAATCCTCCTACATTAGCCCATTGGGTTATTGCTGTCTTTAGTGATATATTCTGTTTTAAGATACGTTTTGAATCCACTGTTTTTACCTCTACATGTGGGTGTACAACAGTTACAACTAATTCTTCTGGATAATGCAGATTCACAACCCGTAAGGGTTCATAACTTTGGATTAATGTAAAGCCTCCCAATATAGAGGGCGCGACATTATCCGCATGTTCTGCTCCAGAGGCTAATGCTTCACCTTTCATCGCAAAAGGAATGAGATCATGGCGAGAAAAAGGGGAACCTAATAATTCATTTAACGCTACTACTGCCGCAGCTGAGGAGGACGCACTAGAGCCAAGACCACTACCGGCAGCCACTTCTTTGGTAATAATGAAAGAATATCCATTTTCTTGTTTTTCTTCCAGGCAATCCAATAATGCCTGAGCCGCAACAGTGCACACATTTTTTACTGGATCAGATGGAATATTATTAGCTCCAATAATTGATTCAATAACAAGTCCAGGAGTCGAGCTTTTTTTAACATGTACAGTATCCCCAACATCACATAATGCAAAACCAAGCACATCGAAGCCGCTTCCTACATTAGCGACGGTGGCTGGGGCAAATACTGTACATTTCTTCATATGTATTCCTTATTAATTTAAGCGTCAGCAATACGTAATAGATCTGCAAAAATACCTGATGCAGTCACTGCCGATCCAGCGCCCGCACCTTGGACTATAAGCGGATGATCATAATATCTTTCTGTATAAAATAAGACCATATTATCCTTTCCTTTTAGATTAAAAAAGGGATGTTCTACAGAAAATGCTTTTAAACCAATTTCAGTATGCCCTGATTCCTTGTCAAATGAAGCTGTATATTTGAGTTTTTTGCTTTGATCAATTGCCTCTCTATATAACTGCAAGAAATGATCTTCGTACTCAATTAAGATTTGATATAATTCATCTAATGTTTGAGCTTCTAAACATTCAGAAGGTAAGAACGATCGATTTATAATTTCATCTAATTCTAACTTATGTCCACTTTCTCTGGCTAGTATTAGAATTTTTCGTTGAACGTCAATTCCACTTAAATCTATTTTGGGATCAGGCTCGGTATATCCTTCATCTTTAGCCCTCTTAACGACTTCTTGGAAGGGTATTGTAGTGTCATAATAGTTAAACAAAAAATTTAAGGTTCCACTTAATACAGCCTCAATTTTATTAACTTTATCACCACTCTTAAGCAAATCACTTGCCGTTGAAATAATCGGCAGGCCCGCTCCAACATTAGTTTCAAATAAAAATCGAGCATGGTATTTAGTAGCTGTTCTTTTTAAATCCAAATAATGTTCAAAGTTGGAGGAACATGCTACCTTATTAGGAGTTACAATAGAAATACTCTGCCGTAGAATAGATTTATAATAGGAGGGCACATCATTAGATGCTGTGCAATCGATGAAAATGCTATTGCGTAAATTCATTTCAACCATTTCGGCGTAAAATGAGTCCATTGACATAGGGATCCCATGCTCAACTAATAATTCATGACTTTCTGGCATTTCTATACCATTTGAATCAAACAGCATGGTGCGCGAATTCGCTAATCCACAAAGGCGGATATCAATTTTTAATTCCTTGGATAAAAAATCTTTTTGCTGTTTTATTTGGTCTAATAATGCTTTACCGACATTACCTATACCAACTAAAAATACATTATATTTTTTTGTATCCGACAAAAAGAAACTCTCATGGAGTGTATTTAATGCTTTTTTAAGATTCTTACGATCAATAACCACAGATATATTTAGCTCTGTAGATCCCTGAGCAATAGCTTTTACATTAATTCCATTATGAGAAAGTGCATCAAATAAAGTGGAGCTTATTCCTACTTGTTCTCTCATACGACTACCAACCAATGCTATAATGGAAAGTTCTTTTTCCACCCTGAGTCTATTGACTTTACGTTGATTAATCTCATTCAAAAATTCAGATTCAATTACATCAGTAGCCATTTCCGCTTCAAATTTAGACACACCCACGGTGATGGTATGCTCCGAAGACGCTTGGGTAATCATTATAACATTGATCGAAGCTTTACTAAGAGCAGAAAACAGTCGATATGAAAAATTTGGAACAGCTATCATACCTGAACCTGAGAGGGTGCATAAGGCTACTTCCTCTATACTAGAAATACCCCTTACAGGATTCTCCACCTCGCTGCCATCAACCGTTATGCGGGTGCCGTTACCCTTGGCTAAAAAGGTATTTTTGATCATAACAGGAATTTCCGCATCCAATACAGGCTGAAAAGTAGGAGGATAAATTACTTTAGCCCCAAAATGGGACAGCTCCATTGCTTCTTCGTAGGATAAACTATCAATAGTTCTTGCTCTACTTACTATTTTTGGATTAGCAGTCATCATACCGCAAACATCTGTCCAAATTTCTAATTCCTCGGCATTAATGGCAGCAGCAATTAAAGCGGCCGTATAATCAGAGCCACCTCTACCCAAGGTGGTAATCTGATTTGTTGTGTTAGATGAAGCCACAAAGCCTGGAAAAAGATATAGATCATTTGAATAGTCAATTTCCTTTACTAGCAGTTCATAAGTCAACCGTGTATCCACAATTGCATTGCCAAATTGTGCGTCTGTTTTTATATAATCACGAGCATCACATAGTACAGTTTTAGGTATGAATTGAGATAAAAAAGAGGCTAATATGGTAGAGGATAAACGTTCTCCGAAACTCAATACTAAATCAGACGATCTTGGGGATAACTCACCAACTAAGAATAGGCCTCTAAGGATATCCTCTAAGTCATTTAACAGAACTTTGGTCTGTGTAAGTGCAGTACTTCGAGTAACTAAGGGAATAATCTCATTACAGAGTTGTAGATGCCTCTCTTCAATTTCAATAAATAATTCCGTATAATTTTCATTGCCAGCAGCTGCTAAATGACTAATATCCGCTAAGGTATTGGTAATGCCACCGAGAGCAGAAACCACTACCACCTGTCTCTTTTTCTGTAAATAATTCTTATGGACTATATCTTTTACAAAAGATAAACTTTCAGCACTACCGACTGAAGTACCGCCAAATTTGAGTACAATCATAGTTTCTAATTTTTAGTGAGTAGTGCGAATGTAAGAATAAATAAAAAACCTAACCTAAAAACTATGATTTAGATATTTTGTAAATAGCTAATTGCCATTCGGTTAAAAGTATTAGGTTGTTCAACATTACACACATGACCACAATTATTAACAATTTGCAGGGATGAGTGTTTATGTAATTGAACAATAGATCTAGCGGCAGATAGAAACATATGATCTTGATCGCCCATAATGTATAAAAAGGGAATGGAGGTATCTTTTTCTTTAAAAAATCTTAATAGTAGATTTAATCGTTTAGTAAGCCCAAACCATCGAATAAATTCCATCTGATACAGTTTTTTGGCTTCTTTAATAAATAGGTTTCGAGCTTTTTTATGCCTTGATCTAGGCATTATAATCCAGGCAAATAATCTATAAAGCCACATATACGGAATGAGCTTCTTGAACCAATTTGTAAGTTGTACAAGGACTCTAGATCGTATATCTAGACGAGTTATTGCTCCACACAAAACTCCTGAATGTATTCGCTCAGGGGCAATTTCAGCAATTTGTCGTATTATTATAGTTCCAAGGGAAACACCTATAAAATGAGCTTTTTCAATTCCTAGATGATCCAAAACTTTTAATACGTCAAGGCTAATGTTCTCAAAGGTATACTCATTATTGTAATACTGCTCAAAAAATCCTTTTGATTTACCATGCCCTCGAAGATCTACTAATAATAGATTGAAGTTGGTACGAAATGCTTTTATTTGTTGGAACCATATGGAAGAACTACCACCAGCTCCATGGATAAAAACTACCCAATCTTTTTTATCGCAAATAAAATAAGTTTTGTGATATAGCATACCAAAGTAAAATTATTGAGGGATTTTGACCCCAATGTCTATGATATCTGTGTTAAGAGCTATGACAATAGAATTGTTATATCATAATATAGTGTTTCTAATATTTTTTTACCCAACCCTAATGTTAAATAGTGACTTGTTAGCTAAAGAATGCTTGTCTATTTTGGGTTAGAATTTTACTAAATCTTGCAACTACACTATTACATGTGACGATAACTTTAACAGGTTGGATACGACTACTTTTACGACTACCATTCATTTGTTTAATAACTTTAGTGCATATTTTTTTTATTGCTCTATGCTATCCTCTTAAATGGATTTCAAAATACTATGCACTACTAGTTGGTTACATAACTCAAAGTTGGGGTAAATTAATGTTAGTATTTACTGGCGGTAGAATAGATATACAGGGTCCATTACCTCAGCCTCCATTTTATCTGGCCTCGAATCACCTTAGTTATGTGGATATCTGGGTATTATTTGCGACACTTAGAGCAACCTTCATTGCTAAACATGACTTAAAATCTTGGCCAGTAATGGGGTATGCAATGAAACTCACTGGGATCATATTTATCAACAGATCTAAAAGAATGGATGTATCAAGGGTAAATCAAATGATATCCAAAGAATTACACAGTCCACGTGGTATTATTGTTTTTCCAGAAGGGACAACCTCCCTTGGGAGTGAACTAAAACCTTATAACTCACCCTTATTGGAAATACCTGCTTCTCAGCACTTCCCTGTTCATTCTGTGTTATTGCATTATGAGGACAAGCTGGAGGGGGGGAAATCGCTGCTTGGATCTTCATATATCCCATGGTGGGACGAAACTACTTTTGTACATCATTTTTTATCCTTACTTACCGGAAAAGGATATATTGCTAAATTATCATTCTCAACCAAAATATGGCGTGACAAGTCAAGAAAAAAATTAACAGAATCCATTTTTCAATGGTCAAAAGTTGAATATGAGAATCTAAAAAAAGATGCCCATTAAAAAATATTATTTTCTCAAAAGTCTACTTTTTGTTTTTGTAAGCCTAGTACTTATATCAAATTCTCAGAGTCTTTTGCAGAAGCAAGATGAACGCACAGCCATACAATCTAATAGTTCATTTCTTGAACACACTACTTTGGAAAATAATCAAGAAGAAATTATTGACTCATTACTTACAACAAATAGGTTAATTGTATCTTTTGGTCTGCCAGATCAAATCAACTCTAGATTAAAACAGTATTTTGCGTCGGATTCACTGGTTGCTGAGGCCAATTATGTCATGTATCCCGTATTGGGTAATAATGAAAAGGAAAAGATTCGTAGAGAGTCCCTTCTTACACGAATTGAAAATAGTTCATCACTATTACTATTTGTAGCCTATAAGGAATGGACACATTTAGCCTTGGAAATAGGAAGCGAGACAAATACGCCAAACCTTCAATTAGTTTTACTGAATCCCTCACCATTACCCGATTCTTATTTATTAGGTGGGTATTATTTAAACAATCTATTTATTCAAACCTATGGACTTACACTGCGTATTATGTATCATATCATTCCTCATTTTGATAAACTGAAGCATTGGAAGGAGAAAGCAGAGAAGATTCGGCTAGTTTCGGGTTATCAGTTATCACAGGCTATGAAACACAGCTTTGAATTATCCAAAATTTCAAAGGTTATACGAACCCGCATTGATGATGAAAATCGCTGGGTGATGAATGAAAAACAACAGATTCCACTCTTAGACAGCTTTGTGCAAACTTATTCCTTAATATCAAAAGATATCATGCATGTTAAGGATAAACAAACATTAGCAGAAGTATTACCTACTGAGTTGGCTTCCTTAGACAAAATTGATACCCAAGAATCACCTAAACTAACTTGGGATTCTACTGTTCAAGAGGAATTTAGTCTTAAGAATTATGTTCGAGTTTCAGGAGTTTATTTAATACTGTTAATGCTCATTATATCATTAATTTCTTTGTTTTCAGAAGATTTAGCTTGTATTTCAGCAGGTGTACTAGCTTCCAGAGGGGTACTACATTTGAGTAATGCCATATTGGCCTCAGCGCTTGGCGTTATTATATTCGACGTATTTATTTATTTGTTGGGCCGAATATTTAAACGAGATTGGTTGGAAAAGATGCCATTGAAATGGATGATTACCGAAAAGGACTTAGATTATTTCGCTGGATGGTTCAGTAAAAATGCTGTGGGAGTACTCTGGCTAAGTCGATTCATACCTGGAAGTCGTTTCCCAGCATATTTTAGTGCTGGGCTTTGCCGATATCCCTTCTTT
>MDTG01278672.1_pt1 | contig 16164 bp, 13 predicted proteins | sample 811421 | NCBI WGS metagenome assembly MDTG01 (sample SAMN05326645, study PRJNA326480) | marine metagenome | isolation source: seawater | place: Pacific Ocean: South East | collected 2011 | reverse complement strand
TGGGGCGGAGGGTAGAACGCTTGGGTGAGTTGCTGAGCCAAGGTCCTTTGTTTCTGGCTTGCCTCATCTTCATGATGGGCATTGTCGTTATTGTGCACGAGTTCGGCCATTACCTCGCCGGACGGGCCTTCGGTGCGGCAGTCGAATCCTTCTCCGTTGGCTTTGGAAGCCCGCTCTATGAGCGAAAAGACAAGCGCGGCACGCGCTGGCGGATCAACTGGATCCCGCTCGGCGGTTTCGTAAAATTTGCTGGCGAGGCCCAGACCGCTGCTGACATCGGAAAACTGGAAAACGGCCTTGTTGGCCGGCCTTATCCCGAACTCGGCGTCGGCCAGCGGTCGATTGTCAGTCTGGCGGGCCCGCTCGCCAATTTCGTGCTGGCGAGCCTGATTTTTGCGCTCATGCTCGGTACGTTCGGGCGTCCGAACGTGGAAGTGGGCATCTACTCCGTCTCGGAAGGCGGCGCGGCTGCGATCGGCGGAATGGAAGCCGGTGATATTATCCTGTCCACCAATGGCAAACCGGTGACGACACCGAGCGATGTCCAGCTGGCTGCTGTGCTGAACCCCAATACACCTGTGAATTTCGTGGTGCGCCGGGGTGAAGTGGAGCAGTCGCTAACTGTGACCCCACAGGAAATTATCCGTGAAAATGAGCTGGGACAGCAGGTGCCTCAGGGCACGATCGGCGTCCAGCTGGCGAATGTGAGCATTCAGGAGCCGACCCGCTACAATCCTGTCGAAGCGCTCGGGCAGGGCGTCCTGCAGACCGGCAAGACACTTGAGCAGACTGTGACCATGCTAAACCGGATCATAACCGGACGCATGTCGATCCATACCATGTCCGGCCCCGTGGGAATCGGAGATGTGTCACGGCGTATCGTGAACGAGGTCTGGGCTCAGGAAGACGTTTCGGTCGGCACGCGGCTGTCCGAACTGTTCTGGATGCTGCTGGGCATGTGCGCCTCGATTTCCGTCGGGATTGGCTTCTTCAACCTGCTTCCGCTGCCGGTATTGGATGGCGGACACCTTGTGTTTAATGCATACGAGGCCGTGACCGGCCGCCACTTGCCGGAAAAAGTGCAGGAGGTGAGCCTGACTTTCGGTCTCATCCTGTTATTGGGGATGGTCGTCGTCATCACGTGGGGCGATGTCATCGAAACCGGCCTTTTTGGCGGCGGGGGCGGTTGAGCCGGCCGGATCAGGGACTAATCAGAGAGTTTATTCGACGATGCGTAAGTTTCTTGCAGCGACCTTTATGGCGACCAGCGTGTTCGCGCTTCAGAGCGTGGGTGGCGTGGCTGGTGCAGCTCAGGCGCAGGAAGACAATCGGTATGGAGGTACGATCCGTTCGATTGTCGTCCAGGGCAACAAGCGTATCGAGGCACGGACGGTTCAGTCCTATCTGTTGCTCGAACCGGGTGACACGTTTGACCCGAACCGGATCGACCTGTCGCTGAAGACGCTGTTCGCGACGAACCTGTTCGCAGACGTTTCCATTGATCGCCTGGGCGATGATCTCATCGTTCGCGTTGTGGAGAACCCGATCATCAACCGCGTGATCTTCGAGGGCAACAAGGCGCTTAAAGAAGACAAGCTCAGGGAAGAAATTCAGGCTGAGCCGCGTGGCATCTTCACGGCCGCCCGCGTCCAGAGCGATGTTCAGCGTGTGCTTGAGCTTTACCGGCAGTCCGGCCGCTTCGCCGCGAAAGTGGAACCCCAGTACAAGCCGCTGGAGCAGAACCGCGTCGATCTGATCTTCCAGATCACCGAAGGCCCGGTCACCGGCGTCCGCTCGATCAACTTCATCGGCAACGAAGCCTATTCCGACTCCCGCCTGCGTAGCGAGATCGTGACCAAGCAGTCCCGCTTCTGGCGCTTCTTCAGCTCGAACGACAATTACGACCCGGGCCGCCTGGAATATGACCGGGACCAGCTGCGCCAGTTCTACCAGAACAACGGGTATTACGATTTCCGCGTGACCTCGGCCGTGGCTGAGCTGACACCGGACCAGAAAGACTTCTACATCACCATGACGGTGGATGAGGGGCGCCAGTACGACTTCGGCGAGGTCAAGGTCGAGACGGCACTTGAGAAGCTGAATGCGGAGGCCTTGCGGGCAGCGGTTCCGATCCAGGAAGGCGCCTTGTTCCGGGGTGACCTGATCGAAAGCACGATCGACTCCCTGACATATGCTGCAGGTATCGCCGGCTACGCGTTCGTCGACATCCGTCCACAACTCGATGTGAACCCGGAAACGGGCCGTATCGATGTCACTTTCGTCGTGGACGAAGGCCCGCGCGTCTACATCGACCGGATCAACATTGTCGGCAACACGCAGACGCTGGACCGCGTAATCCGCCGGGAACTGAGAATTTCAGAAGGCGATGCCTTTAACAGGATCCTCCTCGACCGGTCGAAAAACCGGGTTCGGGCACTTGGCTACTTCAAGGAAGTCGAGATTGAGGAAGTCCCGACGGATGAGCCGGACCGCACAGTTGTCAATGTGAGCGTTCAGGAGCAGCCCACGGGTGAGCTGTCCTTCGCAGCCGGCTTCTCCTCGGTGGACTCCTACCTGATCGACCTGTCGGCCAGCCAGCGGAACCTGCGTGGCCGCGGTCAGTCCGTGGTCGCACGCGTGTCGTCGTCCAGCCGTCAGCAGGTGGTCGATCTTCGTTTCACCGAGCCGCGCTTCCTGGACCGGAACTTGTCTGCAGGTATCGACGTCTTTGCGACCCGCCAGGACTTTGGCGACATTTCGTACTTCACCAGCGATACCTACGGTGCCGGTGTTCGTGTCGGTTTCCCGCTGACAGAGCGTATGCAGCTGGGGCTGTCCTATCGTCTGCAATATGACGATATCGATGTGACGGACATTCCGCTCCTGATCGACCTCGAGACCGGACAGCGCTCGACGCGCCTGATTCAGACGGGCGGGGCGGATACGCCCAACGATGAGACGGATGATACATTCCGGCGTGCCGGACCGGATGACGTTATTGACGGCCAGGAAACCGTTCTGGACCGCTGTGACCCGACTTATCTCTTTCGCGAGACAATCTGCCGGTCGGAACGCTCCGACCTTTCGAGCATCATCGGCTATCAGCTTTTCTGGGACCGGACGAACGATCCGATCACGCCAACGCGCGGTTTTGATATGTCCCTCAGCCAGGACCTCGCCGGCATCGGTGGTGACGTGCACTATCTGCGCACTGAAACTCGCGCCTCCTTTTATCGCGGTATCTGGAAAGGTGTTGTCGCCAGCGCACGCCTGTCCGGCGGCTATGTCTTCCCGCTGGAAAATGGCGAAGGCATTCGTATCAATAACCGCTTCTTCCGGGGCGGTTCGACCTTCCGCGGATTTGATGTTGCCGGTCTCGGACCGCGTGAGATCCTCCAGGTGGTCGACCCGGAAACCGGTGAAATCGTTGCGACCCGCCGCCTGAACGCGCAGGGGGGGAACCTGTATTATCAGGGTACGTTCGAACTGAGCCTGCCCAATGTTTTCCCGGAAGAGTATGGTATCAAGAGCGCCCTGTTCGTCGATGCCGGTTCGCTAGGGACGCTGCGCGGCCCCGACAAGGCGCCGACATTCTATACAACGGACCCGATCACCGGGTTGCCTGCTGTGCAATTGACAAAAGAAGCCGCGTCGTTGCGTGCTGCGGCCGGTCTGAGCGTGTTCTGGAACTCGCCTTTCGGCCCGATCCGCTTCGACTTCTCACAAATCCTCCGAAGCGAGGACTATGACCGGACAGAGACGTTCCGGTTCTCGACGTCAACCCGCTTCTAATCGCAAGCCCCAGAATGGAGACTGCTATGTCCCACCTCAAGAAACTCTTGTTCGCGTTCGCGTTGCTTATCGGCAGCGCGTCCTTCACCGCACCGACGGCTGCTGCACAAGGCAGCAACGTCATTGCCATCGACGAAGTAAAAATCCTTCGCGAAAGCAAAGCCGGCAAGGACATGGCGACCAAGCTCAACAACATCGAAACACAGATGAACAACGAGCTGACCCCCGAGCGGACCACCCTGCAGAATGAAGGCAAGACGCTGGACGGCAAGCTTCAGGGCAAGTCTCGCGAACAGGTGAATGCCGACGCGGCTCTGGTTTCCGAGCTGAATGCCTATCAGGCCAAGGCCAACGCTTTCGCGGCGAAAGCACAAAAAGCCTCGCAGGAGTTTTCGCTCACGGAACGTGTTGCCCTGGCAACGTTCAACAAGGCACTCGAGCCGGTGCTGCTTCAGGTGATCCAGGAGAAGAACGCCCAACTCGTCGTTTCCAAGAGCTCGGTTATCTACTCCGCAGACTCGATCGATGCGACGGCCCTGGTGATTCAGAAGCTGGACGCAGCGACGCCGACGCTGGCCGTAACCCGTCAGAAAATTCCGGATCAGCCGGCAAATCCGCAGTAACGGAGTATAATGTGACAGTCGATCCGCGGTTCTATGCGCCATTGGGGGCTTTGACGCTTGGGCAGGTCGCGGAGATGACTGGCGCGCCGCTGGACGGCGACGGCGAGTTACCTGTCACGGGTATCTCGTCCGCCGGCCAGGCTCAGCCGGGTGACCTTGTCTTCCTGGACGGCGATGGAAAGTCCGCGCCCCAGATTTCTCCGAATGGCGGAGTTTTCGTGACCAATGAAGCGAACTTGCGGCATGTGCCGGAAGGGGCTTCCCGGCTCGTCGTCCGGTTCCCACGCTATGCCCATGCAATCGCCGCGCTGGCGATGTACCGGCCACGTCACCTGGACTGGACTGGTGACGCCCGCATTGCGCCCGATGCGCAGGTACATGAGACGGCCAGAGTGTCGCCGGGGGCCGTTGTCGGACCAGGCGCTGTTATCGGTGAAGGCAGCTGGATCGGTCCGAATGCGTCGATCGGGCCAGGTGTCCAGATCGGTCGGCATTGTCAGATCGGTGCAAATACAAGTGTCTTCTGTGCGCTTCTCGGCGATCACGTCACTTTGCTGGCCGGCGCGCGGATCGGCGAAAATGGTTTTGGCGTTATGGCGGCGCCCGATGGGCAGCGTGATGCCCCTCACTTTGGCCGGGTGATCCTGCAGGATCATGTCACTGTCGGCGCGAATACCTGCATCGACCGCGGCGTGTTCGAGGACACGATCCTCGGCGAGCGTACCAAGATCGATAATCTTTGCCAGATCGCGCACAATGTCGTTTTCGGACGCTCGGTCATCATGGCCGCTTTTGGCGGCATCTCGGGTTCGGTCCGGGTTGGCAATCAGTCCATGCTTGGCGGACGGGTCGGCATCGCCGATCATGTCCGGGTCGGAGAAGGGGTCAGCCTGGCCGCTTCCTCAGGCCTGTTCCGCAATGTCGAAGACGGCGAAACATGGGGCGGCACGCCTGCAAAACCGCTTCGTCAGTGGATGCGTGAAGTCGCCTGGTTGCAGAAACAGGCAAACCCGAAGAAAAATAGCTGATCGGCGCTTATTTTACGCCAATCAGAAGAGATGCCGCGATGTCGACACAGATCCACCCCTCCGCCTTTGTTGAAGAAGGCGCCCAGCTAGGCGCGGACGTCATCATTGGTCCGTTCTGCCATGTAAGTGCAAATGCGGTGATCGGTGATGGGTGCACATTGCATTCGCACGCTGTCGTCGCCGGACATACCAGCCTCGGTGCCAACAGCGTGCTGTTCCCCCATGCGACGCTCGGCTGCAGCCCGCAGGTGATCGGTTTTGAAAGCACGCCAGAGTCCCGGCTGGAAGTCGGGGAGAATTGCACTTTCCGGGAATACGCGACGGCGCACGCAGGCATGCCGAAATTCGGTGGTCTGACGAAAGTCGGAGACCATTGCTACATCATGATCGGCGCGCACATCGCCCATGACAACCATATCGGCAATCATGTGGTGATGGCGAACAATGTATCGCTGGCGGGTCATATCGAAGTGGGGGACCATGTCTGGTTCGGCGGCCTTGCTGCTGTGCACCAATTCTCTCGAATTGGACGAAATGCCTTCATCGGTGGCGGGGCCATTGTGGTTGAGGACGTCATTCCTTTCGGGTCTGTCGTGGGGAACCATGCCAAATTGTCCGGTCTCAACATGGTTGGCCTGAAGCGGCGCGGTTTTGACAAAGAGCAATTGATGCAGATCCGCAGCGCGTACAAGGCCGTGTTCTTTGGAGATGGTCTGTTCAGGGACCGTCTGGCGAAGGCGGCAGCCGATTTTGCGGACAAGCCTTTGGCAATGGAACTCATCTCGTTCATTCAGGCCGGTGGAGACCGGCCAATCTGCAAGCCGGCCTGAGCCCATGACAGCGCCTCTGGGTTTGATTGCAGGGCTGGGAGAACTCCCTGTCGCTATTGCAAGCAATGCCGTTGCCAGCGGACAGGGCGTCTATGTGTTGCGACTTAAGGGATTTGAAGAGCCGGCGCTTGCCGAATATCCGGGAGACGTCGTCGGACTCGGGGAAATCGGGGGTGTCATCGATCGCCTGAAATCTGCTGGCTGCAAGGACGTGGTTTTCGCAGGCATTGTGAAACGTCCTAACTTCAAGGATCTGAAGCTCGACATGCGGGGCGCCATGCTGTTGCCCAAAGTCGTGTCAGAGGCCCGCAAAGGCGATGATGCCTTGTTGAAAGTCCTGGTTGCCGAATTCGAGAAGCACGGCTTCAACGTGATCGGAAGCGAGGAAGCGAACAAGACTCTGCTGGCGCCGGCTGGATTGATTGCCGGTCCGTCTCCGACCGAAGCGAACATGGCCGATATACGCCATGCCGCAAAAGTGGCCGCCGCAACGGGGGCTCTGGACATTGGACAGGGCTGTGTTGTCTGCGATGGCCTGGTCCTGGCTGTGGAGGCTCAGGAAGGCACGGACGAAATGCTCAGGCGCTGCGCCGCCCTGCCTGAGGCTATCCGGGGAACGCCCGGTGCTCGGCGCGGTGTGCTCGCCAAACGGCCCAAGCCGGAGCAGGAGCGCCGGATCGACCTTCCCACAACTGGCGTGTCGACAGTGGAATTGGTCGCAGCTGCAGGGCTGGCTGGACTTGCCGTTGAAGCAGGCGGCGCCTTGCTGCTCCGCCGTTCTGAAATGGAAGCGGCGGCAGACCGGCTTGGCGTCTTCATTTATGGATTTGCGCCGGACACGGCTTCATGAGCGGCCTGCGCATCTTCATGGTTGCCGGGGAAGCCTCGGGGGACCTCCTTGCCAGGGAAGTCGTCGAGGCGATCCGTCAGAAGACGAATAGTGTGGAGTTCGCCGGGATCGGCGGGCAGGAACTGGCATCGGTAGGTATCAATTCCCCATTCGATATTTCACCTCTGTCTGTTCTGGGATTTGCCGAAGGGATCCGTGCTTACGGCACAGTGGTGAAGCTGGCAGATGCGGCGGCAGACGCAATTATCGCATTTGGGCCGGACGCAGTCGTGCTCGTGGACTCCTGGGGGTTCATGCTTCGCGTGGCCCAGCGGGTGAGAGCAAGGGCGCCGGAAATCAAGCTGATCAAGCTGATCGGACCTCAGGTCTGGGCGACACGGCCCGGACGCGCCAAAACATTGGCGGCAACGGTGGACCACTTGCTCTGCATGCATGATATGGAACCGCCCTATTATGCGCCGTTTGGTTTGCCGACGACGGTGATTGGTAATCCTGCCCTTTCACGAAACAGGCCCGGAGATGGGGCAAGGTTTCGGGCAGCAAGAGGTATTGGAGCGGACGACCAAATCTGCCTGGTCCTCCCCGGTAGCCGTAGAAGCGAACTGGCAAAAGTCGCACCGGCCCTGCTAGAGGCCGCCAAGCAGGTTGCCAAGGAAAAGCCTGGCGTTCGGGTGGTCGTGTCGCCGGCAGGAAACATGGCCGATACTTTTGATCAGACTTTTCCGGATGTCTCCGGCTGGGCTGAAGTTCTGCATGCGCCAGAAGAGCGCTACGATGCGATGGCGGCAGCCGATGTCGCGCTCGCATGTTCCGGCACGGTGACCAGTGAGCTTGCGATGCAGGGGACGCCCATGATTGTCGCCTATAGAACCGGCTGGCTGACATGGGCGCTGGCGCGAGGACTTCTGTACAAGAAGCATCATATCACGCTGCTGAATATTGTATCCGACGATCAGGAGATTGTTCCTGAATATGTCCAGACTCAGCAGAAACCCGAATTGATCGCGGGGAAAGCTATTGAATGGCTGAGTGATCCACAAAAGCTGGAGCGACAGAAAGAGGCCCAGCGGAAGGCCTTGAGCCGGATGCAGGGCAAAGGACATTCCTCTGCCGAGATATCTGCCGATGCGATTCTGTCAGTTGCGCGCGGGCAGGCTGTGCTCCCGCAGGAATGAAAAATCGATCGCTTTTTTCAGTTTCCAGACCCAGCCGCCTTCGACAGTAATACCGAACTTTTCGGCAATGGCTTTCTTTTCGCCAAGACTGACCAGTTTCAGGTAATCAGATTGCGGATCGAACTGGGTCAGCGGGAATTCCTGTGACCAACGCCGGATGTTCTCCGCGATGACCGGCCCGGCCCGGACAGCGAACACACCAGCGGGTTCCAAAGGATCTGCCGTGAAGTAACTTGTGTCCCCTGCGGCCCAGACATTCGGGTGGCTCGTGGAGCGCAGGCATGGATCAACATCAATACGCCCCTGAGTGGTCGCCAGCGCAGACTCGCCGATCCAGCCATGCGGCGCGGAACCGGCGCAATTGACGACCAAAGCACTTTTTAGTGTCTCACCGGTTGAGAGGCTCACACTGCCGGCATCAATGGATTGAACGCGTGCATGCAGACAGAGTGTGATGTTGGCCCGGTCGAGCGCGCGCTTTAGCTTGCGACGGAGCGTTGGCGAATTGCTGGAGGCGATTGAACTGCCGGCATCGACGAGATGAACCCTGGCGTCCGGAAAGCCTTCTTCTTCCAGGCGGAACTTTATGGCCAGGGCGACCTCGATACCGGCCAGACCCGCGCCCACCACGACAATAGATGGCGGAGTGTCAGCACCCCTGGCCTTGTCGATAGTTTTCTGCCATTTCAGCAGGAATGGTTCGATCGGCCGGATCGGTACAAGTCTGTCGTCGCTCCCGGCGATGTCCAGCCGCCGGATGCCAGAGCCGACATCAAGGCTCGCCAGATCGAAGGAAAGCGTGTTCCCAGATGCGAGATGCACGGTGTTCGCGCCCGCGTCGATTGAGGTGATACTGTCCTGGACGAATGACACACCCGCAGCTGCACATAGCGGCTCCAGAGGCACGCCAATAGCATCGGCCGTCCAATGGCCGGCGATGACGCCAGGAAGAGCTCCGCTGTAGAGATTGTGCGTAGATGGCGCCACGAGCGTCAGTGTGACGCCAGGTGACGGAGGCTTCTTCGCAAGGTGGCGCAATGCGACGGCATGCGCGTGCCCGCCGCCGGCGAGCAGGACGTGGTGAGACCGCCCCGTCAGCGCGCCCACCAGGATTGCAGGGCGCTGGCGATGTTCAGCGATGCCTCACGCGCAGCAGCGGGCGCGCGGTAGGCGACAATGGCTGAGCCTTCCAGGGCGCCTTCATCCAGCGGGTCCATCGGCCAGCGGGCGCCGGCCACGAAACAGTCGTCGAGTTCGGTGAGGTATTCGCCGAACTCGATTTCCCGGCCGTCCTTGAATAGCGGCAGCCACAGGATCAGCGTGCCTTTCGGCCACCTTTTGAGCGCCTTCGGAGTCCATAGGGCGAGGGCATCAATATCGCGGCTGGTTTCATAGCTCGGGTCAACGAAGCAGATCATCCGCTCGCTGCTGCGTGGCGCGAGTTTCAGTGCACCGGAATACCCGTCAGCGTGTTTCACCTGAAGGCGCTGGTCTGTGCCGAGGGCTTTGACGAGTTCCTTGTATTCCGTTGGATGTTTTTCAAAGAAAATCATGCGGGACGAGGAAGGAAGCAATTGCTGTGCGAGGGCGGGCGACCCCGGATAGTCGCTTCTGCCGCGCTGTTTTGCCAGGTCCAGCCAGGGGCGCAGCGGCTTTGGGGCGCCGTCTTCCAGCAGGGACAGAACGCCATCCTGGGCTTCTCCGCCTTTTGTAGATTGCGCGCCGTCAAGGTCATATCGTCCGCGTCCGGAGTGTGTCTCGACGTAGAGCGCACTCGGGGATTCTTTTGCTACGGCACTGAGGATCGCGTGCAGGACTGAATGCTTCAGGACGTCAGCCCGATTGCCCGCATGAAATCCGTGTTGGTAGGAAAGCATGCGCCAGGCCCCGTTGGAAAAGGTGCCACCCGCCAGATAGTGCCGGCGGGTGGCAGATGATTATTCGTTTCCGAGGCTGGCCTTGCGAGCCGCTTCGAATTCGTTGCCTTCATACCAGGTCGGCCATTTGTCGGACTGCGCAATCGCTTTGCCGACTTCGAAGAGTGCGGTCACATCTTCTTCATTGCCCGAGAGGTCCCAGTCGTCCGAATACTCGTCCATCGGTTTGTGATAGCGCTGTTCGTTATAGGCCTGCGCGATGGCTTTGCCGGCCGCGATGCCGCCGTCCAGCTTGTCTTCGCCGCCATCCGCATAAAGCATCGGAACGCCGCGTTTTGCCAGCGAGATATGGTCCGAACGATAGAACGATCCGGCTTCCGGTTTCGGATCCGGTTTCACGACGCGATCCTGCGTTTCGAGATAATCGATCAGCATGTCTTCAAGTTCGGACGCGCCATAGCCGACAACGACCATGTCATGTGTCCGGCCAACAGGCAGGGAGCCGTCCATGTTGATACCGGCGACGATCTTGTTCAGCGGTACGGTCGGGTGCTGGGCGAAATACTCAGAGCCGAGCAGTCCCGATTCTTCCAGCGTCACAGACAGGAACATCACGGAACGGTCGAGCGGCTGCGCAGCCATGGCCTCTGCGATTTCCAGAAGCGCTGCAGCGCCCGTTGCATTGTCCACGGCGCCGTTGAAGATCTGGTCCTGATAGAAGTCTTCGCCCGGCGCGCCGGTTTTCTCTCCGGACTTCTTGCCAAGGTGATCCCAGTGAGCGGTGTAAAGAACATACTCATCCGGCGTGGTCTGACCCGGAAGGATTCCGATCACATTGTGGCTGGTCAGCGGTTCGATCTTCTGGGTGATCGCTCCTTCAGCCTTGAGGCCGGTAAGAGGCACTGGTTTGAAGCCACGTTCCTTGGCGGCGTCTTTCAGCGTCTCATAATCAAGACCGGCGGCCTTGAAGAGTTCTTCTGCCTTGTCGCGGGTGATCCAGGCTTCCATCGTGGTGCGGTCTTCGCCGCCATTGGCGCGAACGAGATCAGACTGTGCGCCCGACCAGGAGTTCGCCACCACGTCCCAGCCATACGCTGCGGGCGCTGTTTCGTGGACAACGATCGCCGCCGCGGCGTGCTGGCGGGCAGCTTCCTCATACTTGTAGGTCCAGCGGCCATAATAGGTCATGGCCTTGCCTTTGAAGAGGTCCGGGTCCTGCGTGGCAAATCCCGGGTCGTTCACAAGGATGATCACCGTTTTGCCGGTGAAGTCCTCATCGTCATAGTCGTTCCAGTCATACTCCGGAGCGACGGCGCCGTAGCCGACAAACACGACGTCGCTCGGATCGAAGGAAAGTTCGGTCGCATTCTGGCGCTTGGTCCAGATTACGGCATCGTCTTTCAGCTTGGTCGGGATTTCCGTTCCGTCTTCGGAGGTGAAGCTCAGATAGGATGTGGAAGGATCGATGGTCTGGTTCACCATCTTCACTTCCTGAAGGTATGTGCCGTTGTCGCCGCCCGGCTCAAGACCGATACGGTTCATTTCGGCGGCGATCCAGTCTGCCGCGGCTTCCCCTGTCGGCGTTCCGGGTCCGCGGCCTTCAAACGTATCATCAGCCAGCGTCTTGATGCGAACCGCCAGGTCGTCGGCGGTGATGTCCGCGACGGTGCCTTCCGGAAGCGGCATCAGCAGCTCCGGCGCAGCTGCGGCTTCGTTCGTTTCTGTCTCGGGGGCGGTGTCGACCGTGGCGGCTTTCTCTCCACAGGCGGTCAACGCCAGCAGGGAGGCTGCCAGGAACAGCTTCTTCATGAGATTCTCCGTAACAATCCTGTTAGGAGGGGTTTTGCACGGGGCCGGGCGGTGAGCAAGCTTGTGCCTCAGGGAAGGGGAATCCATTCCTTCGCATCGCCGGGCACTGTCGGAAACCGGTCAGATCCGCCTGACCCGGCCGAATTTTCCCAGTCTTTTTTCGCCTGATCTATGAGGGATTGGTCGCTGGCGACGAAGTTCCATTCGATCTTGCGGGGGCCATCCATGGCAGCCCCGCCGCAAATCACGCCCTTTGTGCCCGGTTCAAACCGGACGGCGACATCGGCGCCTGGAGCCAGTACCAGCATCTGGCCCTCGTCGAAGACCTCCCCTTCGATTTCGGCTTTTCCGCTGACAAGATAGATCGCCCGTTCCTCGGCGAGCGCATGAGGCAGGATCAGGTTTGCACCATCGTCCGCTTCAAACGCGACATAGAGGATTGGCCAGGGAAAGCTGACAGGCGAAACCGTCCCGAAGGCCTCTCCCGCGAGAACCCTAATGCGTGCGCCCCGGTGATCGAATTCGGGCAAGGTGTCGGCCGGGTGATGGTCGAAAGCCGGTGGAATGTTCTCATGCGTCTTTGGCAGGGCGACCCAGGTCTGCAGGCCGTGCATTTTCTGGCCAGATTCACGTTCCGGGGCTGGCGTCCGCTCGGAATGGACGATGCCGTGCCCGGCCGTCATCCAGTTCACGGCGCCCGGGCGAATGACAATATCGGTGCCAAGGGAATCCCGATGTTCAATCGCGCCTTCGAACAGATAGGTGACGGTCGAAAGACCGATATGCGGATGTGGCCGGACGTCGAAGCCTTCGCCGGGGGCATATTCCACGGGGCCGAAATGGTCGAAAAAAACAAACGGGCCAACCATCCGCTGAGCATGAAACGGCAGGACCCGGCGCACACGGAAACCGCCGCCCAGATCGCGGGCTCTGGGTTCAATTTTCCGCGAGATTTGTCCGTTCATGCTGAATTCTCCTTTTCGGGGCCGCATTCCCCCTCAAATATGGCACCATGAGCGATGATCTCCAGTCCCTGATAACGGAGATGCGCCAATGCCGTCTATGCGAGGCGGATATGGAGCGTGCCCCCAATCCCGTTTTCCAATTGTCGGATACCGCCACAATTCTCGTTGCCGGGCAGGCGCCGGGCAATCTGGCAGATACGACCGGCACGCCGTTCAACGATCCATCAGGGGATCGTCTGCGGGACTGGATGGGCGTTTCGCGCGATGAGTTCTACGACGTGTCGAAAATGGCCATCCTGCCGATGGGGTTCTGCTTTCCCGGCTATGATGCAAAGGGCGGCGACCTGCCACCGATGAAACGCTGTGCCGAGGTCTGGCGCCATCGCGTGCTGGAACAGATGCCTCAATTGGAGCTGATCCTGCTGATCGGAGGGTATGCCCAACGATGGCATCTTGGGCGCAAAGCGGAAAAAACACTGACGGCGACTGTTGCGAACTGGAAAATGTACGCACGTGATCACATGTTCACTCTGCCGCACCCAAGCTGGAGGAATACGGCATGGCTGAAACGCAACCCATGGTTCGAGGCGGATGTTCTGCCCGAGCTGAGGCGCGCGGTTCGCTCCGCATTATCCGCCAGCTGACTTTGTTTGCGATGCTGGCCGTCAGCGCCTGCGCAACGCCTTCAACTCAGGAACCGTTTCCCATGACGCAATCTGTGACGCCTGAATTCCTGCCGGATCAGAACATTTTCGTTTCCTATGATGGGGCCAAGCTTGGGCTGACCTATTGGGAAGGGCAGGATGATGGGCCGGCGGCAGGGCATGTCGTTGTCGGCCTGCACGGCATGAACGATTACGCAAATGCGTTCCACATGGCGGCACCTTACTGGGCCTCGAAGGGGGTCACCGTCTATGCCTATGACCAGCGTGGCTTCGGCCGCTCGCCTGGCAGGGGAATCTGGCCTGAAGAAGACCTCATGCGGGAGGATCTGCGAACCGCGGTCGACCTTGCACGGAAACGCCATCCCGACGCGCAGATCACGGTGGTGGGTATTTCCATGGGGGCAGCCGTCGCGATTTCAGCCTTCGGGTCCGAGCGTCCGCCGCGCGCGGACCAGTTCATTGCATCCGGGCCCGGCTTGCGGGGCTGGGGCGCGATGAACCTGACCTACCGGACCAGTCTCTGGCTGTCTGCGCATGTCCGGCCCAGCTGGGTCGTGGAGCCGCCCCGGCGGTTCGTCCGGATCGAGCCGTCGGACAATGTCGAGATGCTGCAGCGGACATGGTCGGACCCGCTGATGATGCCTTCCAACCGGATCGATCAGGTCTACGGGCTAGTCTCGCTGATGGAGCGGGCGCATGAGCGGGCACCGAACCTGCCGCAGAGCCTGCCCACGTTGATGTCATACGGGGCAAATGACTATGTCGTGCCGAAAAGGGGCGTGCAGCGGACCGCCAGAGTGTTGCCGCCTTACGTCCGGACGGTTTATTACGAGCAGGGCTATCACATGCTGCTGCGGGACCTGCAGGCACACACCGTGCATGACGATTATCTGGCCTTTATGATGGATCCCGAGGGCGAATTGCCCAGCCAGGCGCCGGAATGGCCGTTTCGCTAACGCTTTCCACAGCGCATCACCTCTTGCAGCACTGCCTGCGTGGACAAATATCAGTCATTCTGCCAGTTCTGGCAAAGTAGAGATTCCTTTTTTCGACGCCCGAGGCCCGACTTATGTCAAATTCGTACCAGACTGCCCTCAACCTAGTCCCCATGGTGGTGGAGCAGACCAGCCGCGGCGAACGGGCATTCGACATCTTCTCGCGCCTTCTGAAGGAGCGGATCATCTTTGTAACCGGCGGCATCGATGATGGCATGGCTGCCCTGATCACAGCTCAGCTGCTGTTTCTCGAATCGGAAAACCCGAAAAAAGAGATCGCCATGTATATCAACAGCCCCGGCGGGTATGTGTCCTCCGGTCTGGCGATTTATGACACGATGCAGTTCATCCGGTGCTCGGTGTCCACGGTCTGTATTGGCCAGGCGGCCTCAATGGGCTCGCTTCTGCTCGCTGCCGGCGAGGCAGGGTCCCGTTTCGCTCTGCCAAATGCCCGTGTGATGCTTCACCAGCCGTCTGGCGGCTATCAGGGCGTCGCGACGGATATTGAGCGCCATGCCGAGGAAATCATTGATCTTAAGCGGCGTCTGAACCAGATTTACGTCAAGCATACCGGCCAGGACTACGACGCGATTGAGCGGAAACTGGATCGGGATACCTTCCTCACAGCTGAGGAGGCCCAGGAATTTGGCATCATCGACAAGGTGTTCGAGCGCCGGGCCGCAGAGGATGAGAAATAGTTCGCGCCTTTTCGCGTATTTCGGCCTGCCACTTGCAGTGCAGGCTAATGCCCATATTGTTCTGTTAAGGAACTGGGTCCGGGCGCTTAAAACCACGTTAAGCCTTAAACGGCATTGAGGACAGCATGACCAAACAAACCGGCTCAGGCGACTCCAAGAACACGCTTTACTGCTCGTTCTGCGGCAAAAGCCAGCATGAGGTGAAAAAGCTCATCGCTGGTCCGACCGTATTCATCTGCGATGAGTGCGTTGAACTCTGCATGGACATCATCCGCGAGGAAAACAAGACCTCGCTCGTCCGCTCTCGTGAGGGTGTGCCCACACCGCAGGAGATCTGCGATGTGCTGGACGACTACGTGATCGGGCAGACCTACGCAAAGCGGATCCTGTCGGTTGCCGTGCACAACCATTACAAGCGCCTCTCGCATGCCGGGAAGACCGATGGGGTTGAGCTGGCGAAGTCCAACATCATGCTGGTCGGGCCAACGGGGTGCGGTAAGACGCTTCTCGCCCAGACGCTGGCGCGCATCCTGGACGTGCCGTTCACAATGGCTGACGCCACGACCCTTACCGAAGCCGGCTATGTCGGCGAGGATGTCGAGAACATCGTGCTGAAACTGCTTCAGTCCGCCGATTACAACGTGGAACGCGCACAGCGCGGCATCGTCTATATCGACGAGATCGACAAGATTTCCCGCAAGTCGGACAACCCGTCCATCACGCGCGACGTGTCGGGCGAGGGGGTCCAGCAGGCGCTCCTGAAGATCATGGAAGGCACCGTGGCAGCGGTTCCGCCGCAAGGTGGCCGCAAGCATCCGCAGCAGGAATTCCTGCAGGTGGACACCACGAACATCCTG
>MDTG01430594.1_pt1 | contig 16165 bp, 18 predicted proteins | sample 811421 | NCBI WGS metagenome assembly MDTG01 (sample SAMN05326645, study PRJNA326480) | marine metagenome | isolation source: seawater | place: Pacific Ocean: South East | collected 2011 | reverse complement strand
TTCAAAAAAAATTATTCAAGCAGCGTCTTAATAATTATTGTAATTATTAAGACCTAACCTTAAAAGAGAGGTAGGTATTAAATATGGAAGTAAAAAATAGAGCAAAAATTATCATTGATTGGATAAACAACTATTGTGAAACCACATCATTTAGCCCAAAGGCTTTAGTTGTAGGTATTTCAGGCGGTATAGATTCTTCTGTAGTTAGTGCATTGTGTGCAAAGACAGGCAGAAAAACAATTGTTCTATCAATGCCAATTAAACAAATAAAGTCTCAACATGATTTAAGTTTAAAACACGCAAAATGGTTAAAAGACAAATTTAAAAATGTAGAACATCATTTGATTGAAATGGATAAAATTTTTGGATCTTTTTCAAATGTTTTAAATAACTTTAATAATGAACATGGATTTGCAAATTCAAGAGCGAGATTAAGAATGGCAACACTCTATCAGGCAGCTGCAGCCAGTTCTGGTATAGTTGTTGGTACTGGGAACAAAGTTGAGGATTTTGGTGTTGGTTTTTATACTAAATATGGTGATGGAGGTGTTGATATATCTCCTATAGCTGATTGTACAAAAACTCAAGTATGGGATTTAGGTAAATACCTCGAAATATCAAAAGAAATAGTAGACTCCCAACCAACAGATGGTTTATGGGATGATGGCAGAAATGACATCCAACAACTAGGAATGAGTTATGAAGATTTAGAAAAAGCCATGGAAAATAAAAATGACGTCAATTATCAAAAATATTTGAAGATAAGAGAAAAAAATTTACACAAAATGAATCCTATACCAGTCTGCAAATTCGATGAATAAATTAAATATAACTAATTCTCTCACAAATAAAAAAGAAATTTTTAACCCGATAAATCCAGAAAAAGTTTCTTTATACGCTTGTGGACCAACGGTTTATGACAATCCTCATGTTGGAAATGCTCGTGCCCTAGTAGTATTTGATCTTCTCTTTAGAATTCTTATCGAACTTTATGAAAAAAAAAAGGTAACGTACGTAAGAAATATTACTGATATAGATGATAAGATTATCGAAGCCTCAAAAAATAAGAATATTGATATTTCAGATTTAACAAAAAAGATTACTGAAAAATTTCATAAAGATTGTAAGTCTCTATTTTGCTTAAATCCTACAAAGGAACCAAGAGCAACAGATCATGTTGACGGTATGATTAAAATGACAGAAAAATTAATAAAGAAAGGAGCCGCATATGTAAATGAAGGACATGTTTATTTTTCTGTAGCATCATTTAAAAATTATGGAAAACTTTCTAACAAAAATCCAGAAGATCTTAAGATTGGTGCAAGAGTGGAAGTTTCAAAACTTAAAAAAGATCCTTTAGATTTTGTACTATGGAAACCATCAGATAAAAATGATCCAGGTTGGCCATCTCCATGGGGAAGAGGAAGGCCTGGATGGCACTTGGAATGCTCAGTTATGAGTGAAAAATATTTAGGTATAAACTTTGATATACATGGAGGAGGATTAGATTTAATCTTTCCACATCATGAAAATGAAATTGCTCAATCATGTGTTTTTAATGGAACAGATAAATTTGCAAATTATTGGGTACATAATGGTTTTGTTACGATGAATAAAGAAAAGATGTCAAAATCGGTTGGCAACATTACAACCATAGAGGAAGCTACAAAGAAATATTCAGGTCAAGTTGTTAGATTGGCTTTACTAAGTGCACACTATAAACAACCATTAGATTGGAACAATGAATTACTCAATGAACAATCTAAAACTTTAGATAAATGGTATTCAATGTATTCATCTGATATAGGTGAACAAACACCTGATTGTTTTAGTGAATTGTTAGATGATATGAATACACCTCTCTATATTTCAAAATTACATGAATTATTTCAGCAGTCACAAAATGGAAGAAAAGACAAAAAAAAAGAATTCAATAAAGCATGTAGATTAATTGGTCTATTTAATGAAACTGTAGAAAAAAGATTAGAATATAAAAAAAGAAAAGTTAATATCACGGAAAAGAATATTTTGGTTAAAATTAAAGAACGGGAAGAAGCAAAAAATTCAGGCAATTATAAACTTGCAGATGAAATCCGAGATGATTTAAATAAAGAAGGTATTGATATTATAGATGAAAAAGGTAAAACCACGTGGAAATACAGATGACCAAAGACAAGTTATATATATTTGATACAACCTTGAGAGATGGAGCGCAGACAGAAGGAGTAGATTTTTCTTTAGAAGATAAAAATAAAATTGCAAAAATTTTATCAAATATTGGTGTGGATTATATTGAAGGCGGTTGGCCTGGAGCTAATCCAGTTGACAATAAGTTTTTTGATAATTCGCCGAATTTAGGAAGTTCTAAGTTTACTGCTTTCGGCATGACAAAAAAAAACGGAGTTAGTGCTGATAATGATCCAAATTTATCACCATTAATGAACGCTGATTGTAAGACTGTTTGTGTAGTGGGAAAAACTTGGGATTTTCACGTTAAAACAGCTTTAGGAATTCAAAATGAAGATAACTTAAAAAACATCAAAGAAACTGCAAAACATTTTATAAAAAACAAAAAAGAATTTTTGTTTGACGCAGAACATTTTTTTGACGGTTATAAAAATAATCCAGATTACGCACTTGCTTGTTTAAAACAGGCGTATGATGAGGGAGCTAGATGGGTAGTATTGTGTGATACTAATGGGGGTACTTTACCAAATGAAGTAGGAGAAATAGTAAATGAAGTTACAAAAACAATACCGGGAAAAAATCTTGGAATACATGCGCATAATGATACAGAAAATGCAGTAAGCAATTCTTTAACTGCTGTATTGGCTGGTGCTCGACAAATACAAGGAACAATAAATGGTCTTGGTGAAAGATGTGGAAATGCTAATTTAATGTCAATTATACCAACTCTCTTTTTAAAAAAAACTTTCAGCGAAAAATTTGATTTAAATATTAAAAAAAATAAACTTAGTTCATTAACAGAATGTTCAAGATTTTTAGATGAAGTCTTAAATAAGAAACCAAACAAAAACATGGCCTATGTAGGTGGTTCAGCCTTTTCCCACAAGGGTGGATTACATGTATCTGCAGTAAAAAAAGATCCAAAAACTTACGAACATATAGACCCCAACGAAGTAGGCAATCATAGAAATATTATTATTTCAAATCAAGCAGGAAGATCAAACATTTTAGCTAGACTTGAAAATTACGGAATAAAAATAGACTCAAAAGATTCTAAAGTTCAAAAAATTTTGAACGAGGTAAAAGAAAGAGAATTCACGGGATATTCATATGATGGCGCAGATGCTTCTTTTGAATTATTGGCAAATAAATTATTAGGAAAGCTCCCAGAATATCTAAAAGTAAAAAGCTATAATGTTAACGTTAAAAAGGATGAGAAATTAAAAACAACTGCCGAAGTAACATTTATTATTGATGGCAAAGAAATTAATTGTAAAGGTGAAGGAAACGGACCCGTAAATGCTTTAGATAATGCTATACGATCAAATTTTAAAAAAGTTGAAAAATATTATAAATATTTTTCAGATTTAAAACTTTTAGACTATAAGGTAAGAATTTTAAATACAGGAACAGGGGCAACTACAAGAGTCTCGATTGAAAGTACGGATAAAACAGGAAAAAGCTGGTTTACGATTGGTGTTTCTCAAAATATTATCGAGGCCTCATTCAAAGCTTTAATAGATAGTTTAGAATATAAATTATTTAAAGAAAAAGCACCTGCTAATATACATGAATAATAAAATTGGTTTTATTTTAATTAAACCTCAGCTTGGTGAAAATATCGGAGCATCTGCAAGAGCATTAAAAAATTTTGGGTTTAAAAATCTTCTAATTACAAGTCCGAGGGATGGATGGCCTAATATTAAAGCCAAAGCAACCTCAGTTGGCGCAATTGATATTTTGAATAAAACTAAAGTATTAGAAAGCACAGACGCAGTAACCAAACAATTTGATGTAATTTTTTCATTTAGTGCAAGAAAACGTGACATTAACAAAAGACATTTGGGAATAATTAATTTTTTAAATACCTTAAAGAAAATAAAGGGTAAAAAAATTGGTTTAATGTTTGGACCCGAGGCATCAGGATTATCCAATTACGATTTATCTTTTTCAAACTTTATTGTGCAAATACCATCATCTAATAAATTTAAGTCTTTAAATTTATCACATTCTGTTTCTTTAATTTGTTATGAAATGTTCAAATTGAATAATTATAAATTGATAAAACAATCAAATTTTCAAAAAGATATTGGTCAAAAGGGTAAATTAACACAATTATTAAATTTACTTAAAACTAAACTTGAAAAGAAAAATTTTTTTAAACCATCTGAAAAAAAAAGATCAATGATAACTAATATTAATAACTTATTTTATAGAATGGAGCTAAATGACAAGGAATTAAGGATTTTGGCTAGTTTAATTGGATCATTAACCAAAAATCAAAAAAAGCATAATTGACAATCACCCCCTAAACCTTGTAAACCCGTTCAAAAATGACAAAAAGATTAAAATCAAAGCATAAAGTTGACAGAAGGTTAAAAGCTAATCTGTGGGGAAGACCTAAAAGTCCTTTTAACTCAAGAGCATACCCGCCAGGACAACACGGTCAAAATAAAAAAGGTAAACCAACAGATTATGGAATTCAATTACAAGCAAAGCAAAAACTCAAAGCCTATTATGGAAATATAAATGAGAGGCAATTTAGAAACATATACAGAAAAGCTTTGGCTAAAAAAGGTGATACGACTGAAAACCTAATAGCATTTCTAGAAAGAAGATTAGATACAGTAATTTATAGAGCCAAATTTGCAACAACTGTATTTTCAGCAAGACAAATGATAAACCATGGTCATATAAAAGTTAATAAGAAGAGGGTAAATATTTCAAGTTATCTAGTTAAAGACACGGATTTAATTGAAATACGTGAAAAATCTAAAAAATTAACTTTTATAGAAGGCTCTCTTCAGAGTAAAGAAAGAGAAGTTCCCGAATATATTCAATTAGATGACAAAAATAAAACTGCTAAGTTGGTTAGAGTTCCAAAATTCTCAGAAGTTCCTTATCCAGTAATAATGGAACCAAATTTAGTAATTGAATATTACTCTAGATAAAAATTTAATTCTAAATTGTTTTCATATATAACCTCTTTGTGAGAAAATTATTGAATTTTAAGAAAAATTACTTTTACTTTTTTTTATTTTTATACTTAATTTTAGGGATCTTTTTATCATTAAGTGTTGGAATTACTCACGACGAGTCTCATGATTTACTTGTATGGAACTTAAATAAACAATTAATTCTTAATTTTTTATTTGGTAATAACTACGATGTTAGCTTCTTAGAAAGTGGTGGAAAATACTATGGATTTGGTTTTCACATAGCATCTTTTCCTATAGAAATTTTCATTAATTCAATTTCAAACTTTATAGACATTAAAGATAACGCTAGAGTATTAGTTAATAAACATGCCACGGTATTTCTATTCTATGTTATTTCAAGCCTATATTTTAATAAGATATTATTTTATATAACTAAAAATAAAGAATATTCTTTTGCATGTACATTATTGTATTTGTTATATCCTTATCTTCTCGGACATAGTTTTTTTAACATCAAAGATATTCCTTTTTTGTCAGTTTGGTTAATAGCCACGTTTTATATAATTAAAATTTCAAAATGTTTAATAAATCATAACATCATAAGATTTAAAGATTTATTTATTTTGAGTATTTTAACAGCCTATTTATTATCCATAAGAATCAGTGGAATTTTGATTTTTTTAGAATATTTTATTGTATTTTTATTTTTAACAAATATTTTAAATATAAGAATTAAAGATTTTATAATCAAATTCTATAAACAATTTTTTATTTTCTTTTTTACAGTAATAATACTCTTTTATATTTTACACCCAAGTTACTGGCTCAATCCCTTAGCTGTTATTGATGGAATAAAATACATGAGTCAACACCTACAAACCGTATGCACTGTTACCATGGGAAAATGTATGAAGGCCCAAAATTTACCTTCTAGCTATCTACCCTTATGGTTAATGTTTAAGCTACCATTATTAGTCCTTTGTGGTTTATTGATTTTTCCATTAATTGAAAAAAAATTGTTTAAAGATAAAATTAACACATTAATAATTGGATCATTAATTATTACAACGATTTCGATAATTTTACTTTTAATATTGTTTAATACAAATTTGTACGATGAAATAAGACAAGTAATGTTTTTGGTACCATTGTTATTTGTAATTTCATTATCATCAATATATTTTTTATCAAAAAAAATTTCATTAATTACAGTAGTATTTTTCTCAGTAATATTTGTTTATCAGAATGTTAAAATTTATCCTTATAATTATATTTGGATAAATAATTTTTCAAATTTTATTAAAGTTGGTGATAATTTTGAATTAGATTATTGGGGAGTTTCAACAAAAATGATTGCAAAAAAACTTAATAATGAAAACATTGAAATTGATAATTGCATTATTACTAATAGAATTGACGGAGTTAAAGCATTTGTTTCTGATATGAATACATGCTTTTTACCAATTCAAAAACTTCATTCCAAAAATACAAGACCTTTTTATGTAGCCTTAACTGAAAGAAGTTTAAATAAAGGTCTTCCTAATAACTGTGTAAATATTTTTAATGAAAAAATTAAGTTGAATTTTTCTAAAGAGGAACTAATTTTAGCGAAACTTTATCGATGCGATTAATTTATTTCTAATTCTTTTTTTATCTTATTTATAAAATTTTTAATTAAAATTCTTTCTTCTTCGTCTAAGTAATTTTCTTTCTCATTTGCTTTTTTAATCTCTTTTTTTAAAGAGGTAATAATTTCTTTCCTACCATCTGATGTACTAAAATATTCCATTTTTTCATTAATTTTGGAAATTTCTTTACCTATAGTAAATTCGAAAACTACTATAATTGCAATTGCAAATATTAATACTTTATAAATGTAATTTCGCATTTAAATCAAATTTTTGTCTCTTAGTAAATTTTTTAGCTCACCTTTTTCAAACATCTCTTTAACAATGTCACAACCTCCAACAAATTCTCCTTTAATGTAAAGTTGAGGTATCGTGGGCCAATCACTAAAATCTTTAATTCCTTGTCTTAAGTTTTCATCTTCCAAGACATTAACTCCTTTAAAATCTACTTGTAGATGCTTTAAAACATTTGATACAGCCATAGAAAATCCACATTGTGGGGAGTCAGGCGTTCCTTTCATAAACAAACAAACATTATTATTTTTAATTAAATCCTTTATTTTTTCTTTTATTTCCATCATTTACTCTCTGTTGTTATTGATAAAGCATGTAATTCTCCACCCATTTTTCCTTTCAAAGATTTATATACCATTTTGTGTTGATCAATTTTACTAAGCCCATTAAACATTTTTGACTTAATGGTTGCAGCATAATGATTATTGTCACCCATCAAATCTCTAATATCGATTGTAGCATCTGGTATAGACTCTAAAATTAGTTTAGTAATTTCTTCTTTGGGTAAAGCCATTAATAATTATTGTACCATTTATTATTGATTTTATATAGATCTTTAATATCAATTTTTAATTCCCCAGTTATTTCAAAATAATGATTTTGTGTCACACCTAAATTTTCATAATAAACATTGTTATTTTCTAATAATTTTACCACTGATGCCAAATCATTTTTTTTAACTTCTAAGATATATCTTCCTTGATCTTCCCCAAAAAAATATTCAAATAAGTTTCTTAACTTTCGTGGTTTATCAATTTTTACGCCATAATTTGACCCGATACACATTTCAGCTAAGGCAACAATCAGACCTCCAGTAGAAACATCATGAATTGATAAAGCTAAATTATTTCTTGCTATTTCAAGAACTGTTTCACCATTATTTTTTTCATTATATAAATTAACTTCTGGTGGCTTTCCTTTCTGAATAGAATAAATTTCTTCTAAAAAAACGCTTCTCTCTAAATGACCAAAAGTTTTACCGATTAAAAGTACGATATTTTTTTCATTTTTAAATAAATGGTTTAAAGGATTTTTTATTTTTTCAATTAATCCAACTCCACCTATAACAGGAGTTGGAAAAATATTTTTTTTATTGGTTCCATTGTAAAAAGAAACGTTACCTGAAACCACAGGATAATTTAAAAATTCACAAGCTTCTTTAATTCCAATTATACATTCAGCGAATTCACCCATAACTTTTGAATTTTCAGGGTTTCCAAAATTTAAACAATTAGTAATGGCCATGGGTTTTGATCCTACAGAAATTAAATTTCTCCAATTTTCACAAACGATTTGTTTGCCTCCAGTTAATGGATGAGCCTCACAATAATTTGCAGAAGAATCCACTGATAAAGCAATAAATTTCTTTTTTCCGTGCACTCGTATAACAGCTGAATCTGATCCTGACTTTTGAATTGTGTCACACATTACCATTTGGTCATATTGCTCTGTAATCCAACTTTTATTAGAGTGATTAGCTGAAGAAAGAATTTTTATTAACGCTTCTTCAATCTTTATTCTTTTAAGATTTTTGATATCAATTTTTTCTCTTGGTAATTTTTTTTTAAGCCATTTTCTATTATAAACAGGGGCCTTAGATGACAATGCGCTTATTGGTATTTTACATACAATATTCCCATTAAATTTTAAGATAAGATTTTTTGTACTGGTTGTTTTTCCAATAACTACAAAATCTAGGTCCCATTTTTCGAATATTTTTTTAGCGTGTTTTTCTTTTCCATCTTCTAAAATTATTAACATTCTTTCTTGACTTTCAGATAACATCATCTCGTAAGGAGTCATGTTCTTTTCTCTACAAGGAACTTTTTCTAAATCAAGTTCAATACCCAAATCACCTTTTGATGCCATTTCTACACTCGAAGAGGTCAAACCTGCTGCACCCATGTCTTGGATAGAAATTATTGAGCTGTCTTTCATTAGCTCAAGACATGCTTCCATTAACAATTTTTCAGTAAACGGGTCACCCACCTGTACAGTAGGTTTTTTTTCATCTGAATTTTCATCAAACTCAGCAGATGCCATGGATGCTCCATGAATACCGTCTCTTCCAGTTTTAGAACCTACATACACCACAGATTTATTAAGACCTTTAGCTTTTGAATAAAAAATTTTATTTTTTTTCGCATAACCAACGGCCATTGCATTTACTAATATATTTTCATTGTAAGTACTGTTAAATTTTGTTTCACCAGCCACTGTTGGAATTCCTATACAATTTCCATAACCACCAATACCAGCCACTACTCCGTTTAATAAGCTTTTGGTTTTAAAATGATTTGGACTACCAAAGTGTATCGAATTAAGTAATGCAATTGGTCTAGCACCCATTGTGAATACATCTCTTAATATACCACCAACACCTGTTGCTGCACCTTGATACGGTTCTATATAAGAAGGATGATTATGACTCTCAATTTTAAATATTATTGCATCATCTCCACCTATATCTATTACACCTGCATTTTCTCCTGGACCTTGTATAACTTGTTTTCCTTTTGTTGGAAGATTTTTCAAATGTATTCTTGAAGATTTATAAGAACAGTGCTCATTCCACATTGCAGAAAAAATGCCAAGTTCTAATAAATTTGGTTCTCGTTTTAAAATTTTTTTAATATTTGAATATTCATCTATTTTTAAACCATGATCTTCTATCGTTTTATTATTAATTTTCATAATTTTACTTCAAAATACTTGAAAATAAATTAATACCATCGTTATTAGAAATCAGGCTATCTATCATTCGTTCAGGATGTGGCATCATACCTAAGATATTTTTTTTAGAATTAAATATTCCTGCAATATTATCTAATGAACCATTTGGATTTGAAAGATTATTAACTTCACCCTTGTTATTACAATATTTAAAAGCAATTAAATTGTTTTCTTTTAATTCTTTTAAATGAGACTGGTCTGTAAAATAATTTCCTTCATTATGAGCAATATTAATTTTTAAGATTTGTCCTTCATTATACTTGTTTAAAAATCTACTTTTATTGTTAATTACCTTTATATAAACATCTTTATTTAAGAATCTTAAATTTTTGTTTCTTAATAAAACACCTTTTAGCAATCCTGTTTCAGTTAAAATCTGAAAACCATTACAAATACCTAAGACTAAACATCCATCGTTAGCTGCCTTAACAACTTCTTTTATAATTAACGATTTTCCAGCAATAGCACCTGATCTTAAATAATCTCCATAGGAAAATCCTCCAGGTATGACAATTAAGTCAGTTTTAGGAAGTTTTGTCTCTTTATGCCAAACCATCCTATTTTTAAATTGCATTTTTTCTAAAGCAACTGCAATGTCTCTATCACAATTAGATCCTGGGAATACAATAACTGAAGATTTCATGAAATTTTACTGATTTTATAATCTTCAATTATTAAATTTGCTAAAAGTTTTTTGCACATTTCGTCAACTTTTAATTCTGCTTTTTTTTGGTCATTTTCATCTAAGTCTATTTCAAAATATTTACCTTGTCTTAAACCTGTGAGACTATTCATACCTAAATTTTGTAGAGTGTTTTGAACAACTTTACCTTGGGGGTCTAATACATTCTTTTTTAAAGTGATTGTGACTGAAAATTTCAATTTATTTTTTTTTAAATTTTAAGGAAGTTGTCTTACCAAAATTAACCTCACTAATATTTGTTTCTTCTGGCATAATTCCTAGTCTTCTTGCAACTTCTTGATAGCCCTGAATTACATTACCTAGGTCTTTTCTAAACCTATCTTTATCTAATTTTTTTTCAGTTTTTATATCCCACAATCTACAAGTGTCAGGACTTATTTCGTCTACTAAAACAATTTCTTTTTCTTCTGTATCCTTATTCCAAGCTTTTCCATATTCAATTTTAAAATCAACTAATTTAATACCAACACCTCTAAATAAACCTAATAATAAATCGTTAATTCTTAATGTCATTTTATCAATTTTATCAACCTCCGTTTTAGTTGCCCAACCAAAGGAGTATATATGTTCTTTTGAAACTAACGGGTCTTCTAACTCATCTTTTTTATAACAATACTCAAGCAAAGGTTTTTCTAGTACGGTGCCATCTGGTATACCCAATCTTTTTGTTAAAGAACCAGTTGCAATATTTCTTACAATAAATTCAATTGGAAAAATTTCTGCTTTTCTAATTAATTGCTCTCTCATGTTAAGTCTTTTAATTAAGTGATTTTTCACACCACATTCTGATAAATTTGTTAGTATATATTCAGATATACGATTGTTTAAAACACCTTTGCCTTCTACTTTAGCTTTTTTTAAATTATTAAACGCAGTTGCATCATCTTTAAAATGCTGAATAACTAAATTTTTGTCTTTAGTTTCGTAAATGATCTTAGCTTTCCCCTCGTAAAGTTTGTTACCTTTATTCATAATGTTATTATTTCAAATTTCTTTTGAAAACTATATCAATTTTTTTAGTATGGTAACCAAAATCAAATAGCTTTTTGAGTTTATTAACAGGTATTTTGCTAGTGATTTTTTTATCTGCAATAATATTATTTAATAAAGAAGAATTTTCTTTCCAAGCACTCATTGCGTTTTTTTGAACAATCTTATATGCCTCTTCTCGAGTATAGCCAACATTAGTCAACTCTAGAAGAATTCTTTGAGAAAAAAATATTCCATTGGTAACGTCTAAATTTTTTAACATCTTTTTTGGAAATATATTTAAATTTTTCACAACATTGCTTAATCTTACTAATGCGAAATCTAAAGCAATAGTTGCGTCTGGACCAATATTTCTCTCAACAGCTGAATGTGAAATATCTCTTTCATGCCATAAAGCAACATTTTCAAGGGCTGGTATTACACTAGATCTTATCATTCTTGCCAAACCAGTTAAATTTTCAGATAGAATTGGATTTTTCTTATGCGGCATTGCCGAAGATCCTTTTTGATTTTTTCCAAAAAATTCTTCGACCTCTAGAACTTCTGTTCTTTGTAAATGTCTTATTTCTATAGCAAATCTCTCTATTGAACTTGCTATTATTCCAAGTGTAGTAAAAAAGTGAGCATGTCTATCCCTAGGAATCACTTGTGTTGAAATAGGTTCAACATTTAATTTAAGTTTTTTTGCAACATAGCTTTCAATTTTTGGATCTATATTTGCATACGTACCTACAGCTCCAGAAATTGCGCAAGTAGAAATTTCTTTTATTGCAGTGTCTAACCTTTTTTTATTTCTTAAAAATTCTTGATAAAAAGTTAACATTTTGAAACCAAAAGTAATTGGTTCCGCATGAATACCATGGCTTCTGCCAATGCATAAAGTATACTTGTGCTTTAAAGCCTGTTTTTTTATAGAAATTAATAATTGATCAATATCATTTAATAATATCTCTCCCGATTGTTTAAGCTGCAAGTTAAAACAAGTATCTAGAACATCCGAAGAGGTCATACCTTTATGAAGATATTTTGCCTCTTTTCCAACTTTTTCAGTAATAGATGTTAAAAAGGCAATAACATCGTGTTTAACTTTTTCTTCAATTTGTAGAATTCTTTTGACATTAATTTTAGCTTTAGACCTAACTTTTTTAACAACACCTTTTGGAATAATTTTCAGTTTTTCCATTGCTTCCGCAGAAGCTAATTCAATTTTTAACCAGATTGAGTATTTGTTATAATCTGTCCAAATTTCTTTTAATTCTTTACGAGAATATCTTTCAATCATTTAATTTATTTTGATAACGTAAAAATTTCATAACCATCTTTTGTTACACCTATAGTATGTTCAAATTGTGCTGACAAAGATTTATCTTTTGTAACTGCAGTCCAACCATCATTAAGTGTTTTTGTCTCATAATTTCCAATATTTATCATTGGTTCTATAGTGAATATCATTCCAGCTTTTATTTTCTGCCCAGTTCCAGCTTCACCATAGTGTAAGATATTTGGTTCTTTATGAAAAATTTTACCTATTCCATGACCACAAAAATCTTGAACTACAGAAAAACCTTCAGCTTCAACGTGATTTTGTATTACTGAGCCTATATCTCCTAAATATACATCTTCTTTAATAATCTTAATTGCTTTCATCATAGCATCATAAGTTGTTTTAATTAACTTTTTAGCTTTAACAGAAACTTCACCAATTTCAAAAGTTCTGCTTGTGTCACCATGCCAACCTTCTTTAAAAGCTGTTACATCCACGTTGACAATGTCTCCTTCTTTTAAAATTTTATCAGAAGGTATTCCATGACAAACTATGTGATTTGTTGAGGTACAACATGATTTTGGAAAACCCCTATAAAATAAAGGGGCAGAGTAGGCACCATGATCATTTATAAATTCGTAGCACAGTTTATCGATTTCTTCTGTTTTTAAACCAGGCTTTATAACTTTTGCAACTTCATCAAGTGCTCCGGCAGCTACTATTCCTGCTAACCTTGTTTTTTCGAAGGACTCTTCTTTATAATCTTTGTTCATTATATCTCTAATTTAATCTGACGATTTAGTTTTATTCCTTTTGTTAAAAATTTACAATCATAGCAAATTATTTTTAGTTTTTTATTCACTGCGTTTGTTAATAATTTATAATAAGTTGGGTCTATATCTTTTGCTAGAGTGAATTTTTCACAATCTTCGCGTTGTATAAGAAAAAATAGATAAATTTTGTAACCTTTTTTACTTGCTCGTAATAATTCTTGAATATGTTTTGCTCCTCTTGATGTAACAGTATCAGGAAACTCTGCAGTTTTTGGCTTTCTTTTTAAGGTAACATTTTTTACTTCGATGAAAGTTTTTATGTTTTTTTTTAGAGCTAGAAAATCAAACCTTGTATTATTATTAAATCTAATCTCGGATTTTATTTCATCTAGATCTTTAAATTCTTTTATAAGATTATATTTAAGAGCTTCTAATACTAATTTATTTGTTATTAAAGTATTTATTCCAACTTTTTTTCCTGCGTCCTCAATTATTTGTAAAGTGTACTGAAGTTTTCTTTTTGGATTATTAGATTTTGAAATCCATACTTTATTTCCTTTTTTAAGCAAACCTAACATTGAGCCTGTATTAGGACAATGAGTTGTAATTACATTATTTTTTACCTTCACGTCTACAAAAAATCGCTTATATCTTTTTATGAATACACCTGATATTAATTTATTTTCAAAATTCATAATTTATTAATCTATGAAGAAAAAAACAAAAAAAGTAAATGCTGCAATTTTAATAATTGGTAATGAGATCCTTTCAGGAAGGACTCAAGACAAGAATGTCGCTTTTTTAGCCTATTGGCTTAATCAAAATTGTGGCATATCTGTTGAGGAAGTAAGAGTTGTACCCGATGTAGAAAAAATAATAATTAAAAATGTTCTTTCAATGTCCAAAAATTTTAATTATGTCTTTACCACCGGGGGCATTGGTCCTACGCATGATGATATAACAGCTGCTTCAATTTCGAAAGCATTTAAATTAAAATATGAATATCACAAAGAAGCTTTCAAAATCTTAGAAAATTATTACGGAGCCAAAAATTTTAACGACGGAAGAAAAAAGATGGCAAAAATGCCAAAGGGATCGAAGCTTATATACAATCCTTCAAGTGCAGCCCCAGGTTTCGTTACAAAAAATGTTTTATCTCTACCTGGTGTTCCATCAATATTAAATTCAATGATAGATAATTGTAAAAGTTATCTGATAAAAGGATCTAAGTCTTATAGCGAAACAATTAATCTATACACAGTAGAAAGCAATATATCTCGTGAATTAACAAAAATACAAAAAAAATATAAAAAGTTTGTTGATATAGGAAGTTATCCTTTTTTTAGACTTGGAAAGATTGGTGTTTCAATTGTTGTTAGATCCATATTAAGAAAAAAAAATAAAATTGTATTACAACAAATTAAAAAGTTAGCCTCAAAAAAAAAGATTAAAATTCTAAAAACTTAGATTAACTTAAACACGTCATATACTGTTATATCATTGATATTATTAGATTTATAAAGAACCTTACTATCTATAATCGTGACATCTTTTTTTTTTGGAGCAAATTTATTTGCGTCGGTAGGACCAAATATAACTAGCATTGGTATATTAGCTAATGAAATCATGTGCATTATGCCGTTATCAATCGTTATAGCCAAATCTAATCTAGATGACATTGCGGTAATAAGCGCTGGACTTGATAGATCAGATTGTAACTCGGGAAATAAAGCAAAAGGAACTTTGGATTTTATTTCATTAATAACATCAACTTTACTTTTCTCTATAAAAAAAACAGGGGTTTTATTTTTTTCACCAATCTTATTAGCTAAATCAATAACTTTATTAATAGCCCAACTTTTTTTTCTGTAAACGTTTCCTTGTGTGATAGAAAAACCTATATAATTTTTATCTGGCAATAATCTTTTTGCTTCAGATTTAAATTTTTCGTTTAAATTTTTTAATTTAAAGTTAACAATCTTAATATTAGAATTCAAAAAATTGCTTAAATTTTCTAAATGATTTCGACTTTTATATTTAATTTTTTTACTACAAAATCTAAAATTAAATGTTTCAGAGTAGAAATAATTATGTGGTAAAGTATGGAGTATTAGAGTATTTCTTAATTTTGATTGCAAATCAATAATTAGATCTATTTTATCAAACTCATTTTTATTAAAAATACTTTTAGCTAAAAATAATTGCCACCATCTAAAACCAAAATATTTTATACCTAAATCTAAACTTTTAATTTTTATGTTATAATCCTTTAATTTTTTTTCAAAGTGATTTTCATGAGCTCCTAAATAAAAAAATTCTGATGTTTTAAAGTGATTTTGAAGGCTCAATATTAGTGTAAATAATTGAATAGAGTCCCCTAAACCACCACCAGAATTGTAAATTAAGATTTTTTTCATTAGATAATTTTACTTTATAGGATTAACAAAATAATATAAACGTCATAAACAAATTAATTATGTGCCCTCATGGTGAAATTGGTATACACAAAGGACTTAAAACCCCAAGGATACAGCAAGATTAGAGTCTCAGACAGTCTCAGGTAGTCCCAAAACATTATCAATCCTCATTTTATTATTTAGCTCTTCAATTAATGTTAGAAATTAAAGATAATTTATTTGTGCAAACTAGTGGAT
>MDTG01266873.1_pt1 | contig 16169 bp, 15 predicted proteins | sample 811421 | NCBI WGS metagenome assembly MDTG01 (sample SAMN05326645, study PRJNA326480) | marine metagenome | isolation source: seawater | place: Pacific Ocean: South East | collected 2011 | reverse complement strand
TTTCCAACTGATACTATCTGGATTCGGAGGAATAAGAAATGTCTGAAGAACTCGGGGGATGGCCAGCAGAGGTCGTCGAAGTGGTAGGAAGAACCGGTATGACCGGAGAGGCTACTCAAGTTAAGGTGCGTGTTAATGATGCGCCTAACCCACGTGACGTGGGCCGAATTATTACTAGAAACGTGATTGGTCCAGTTCGCATCGGCGATATTCTGATGTTACGCGACACTGGCAGAGAGGCTCGTAAACTCAACTATAGGTGATCAATATGCCAGAACAAAGAATTTGCAGTTTTTCAGGAGAAGTAATCGAACCTGGTACAGGATTAATGTTCATCCGTAGAGATGGTACAGTACAGTGGTTTGCTAACAGCAAGGCTCGCAAAAATGCAGTTAAGCTAAAGCGAAATTCACGCAAAGTCAAGTGGACTCGTCACTTTGTCAAGGGCGGCGTTTGATTCTCAAACAACTCTGTTGTTTCATCGCTGCGCTCAAATAGGGCTTGCCAGTCGGCCACAATGGTGGAATTAGTATGGAGACTACCTATGTCATGGTAAAGCCTGATGGCGTGCAGCGCGGACTGGTTGGAGAAATCATTCAGAGATTTGAACGAAAAGGATTACAATTAGTTGGGCTAAAGCAAGTCATAGCTAGTGAAGAAATTGCGAAGACGCATTATGCAGTTCATGCAGAGCGTCCATTCTTCCCAGGTCTGATCAAGTTCGTAACTAGCGGGCCGGTTGTTTGTATGGCCTGGTCAGGCAGAGATGCAATCAGTGTTGCAAGAAATCTTATCGGTCCAACCAATGGTCGTGAAGCAGCTCCAGGAACTATTCGTGGAGATTTCGGAATGGATATTGGGTACAATATGATTCACGGATCAGATGCACCTGAAACAGCAGAATTCGAGTTGGGACTTTGGTTCCCAGAAGGCGTTAATGATTGGACCCAAGATAGTCAATCTTGGGTTTATGAGTGATTTTAAACGTCAATTGAAAAATTAAAAATCCAATTGGAGTTTTTAACATGTCTGAAGAAGGAGATGGCCAAGAAACCACTCCTGATAATACGGAGAAAAACTTGGGTTGGCAACGTCAACCAATCGTAGCCGTACTTGGACATGTAGATCATGGCAAGACTAGCGTCTTGGACCATTTCAGATCATTGGGCAGTGAAAGGCAAGCTAGTGTTATGGATCGCGAAGCCGGCGGCATCACTCAACACATTGGAGCCACTGAAGTTCCTGCAAAAGTTCTGAATGAGACTTGCGCACCTATGACTGGCGGTAAAGATTTCAAAAGCCCTGGTTTACTATTCATCGACACCCCAGGGCATCAATCATTCACAAGTTTACGCAGTAGGGGTGGAGCTTTAGCAGATATTGCAATCTTAGTAGTTGATGTCATGGAGGGGTTACAACCTCAGACAATCGAAAGTCTGAGAATTTTGAGAGACAAAAAGACTCCTTTCGTTGTCGCTGCCAACAAGGTTGACAGGATTCATGGATGGAGGACTACAAAAGGACGCTCATTCATCGAATCATGGGCTAACCAAAGAGAAGATGTGCAGCAATATTTCGAAGAGCGCTATTGGAAACTTCTAGGCCAGTTCAGTGAACATGGATTCAATATTGAAAGATATGACAAAATCCGTGATTTCAAATCTAACTTGGCAATGGTTCCATGTTCTGCGAAAGATGGAGAAGGCCTACAAGATCTACTCACAGTAACTGTTGGACTCGCAGAAAGATTCCTTGATGAAAGATTACGAGACACCTTAGGTGAAGGTGAAGGAACCGTACTTGAAATGAAAGATGAAAGAGGCCTAGGTAAAACAATAGATGTTATTCTCAACAGAGGAGAACTCAATGTGGGAGATAGTATTACCCTTGTAGGAGCTAACGGTCCATTCACAACGCACATCAAAGGCATGTTTAGGCCGAAAGGAATGTCTGAAATGCGTGATGCAGGTGATCGATGGGAAGCCTGTGATAATGCAGTTGCAGCATGTGGATTGAAGATTGTTGCGCCGGGACTCGAAGATGTCCTAGCAGGTACCACTTTGCGTCAAACAAATGATTCTGAATCGAAAGCAATCGCTGAAGTAGAGGCAAGAAAAGAGGCCTCTATTTCAGTTGATATCGCCGAAGAAGGTGTTGTGATTAAAGCAGATACCGTAGGTGGATTAGAGGCATTAGCCTTTGAGTTAAATAAGATTGAAATTCCTATCCGAATGGCAACTATCGGGCCAGTGAATAAAAGAGATATAATCACTGCTCAATGCGCTGAAGACCCATTGAATCAAATCATTCTAGGGTTTTCGGTTAAAGGTAATTCAGAAGTTCAACCTCGACTTGAAGGCCCAGATGCTGAGATTAAATTCATCGATGCAGACATCATCTATCGGATTTTAGAAGAGTTCGAAGAATGGAGAGAGGTCACTAAAGCAGAAATGGAAGCTGCCGCAAGAGAGAATCTTGTTTACCCAGGTCATTTACTATACCTCAAAGACCACACATTCAGGAATAAAGGCCCTGCTATTGTTGGAATGCGAGTATTGGGCGGAAGGGTGCATGTTGGTCAAAAGATCATGAAATTAGATGGAACCGCTGTTGGACAAATCAAAAGTTTGCGAACTAGGGCAAGCGAGGAAGTAAAACAAGGACACCAAGGAGAAGAACTAGCGGTAGCAGTCATGGGCCCTACCGTAGGCCGTCATATCGAAGAAGGAGACGAATTCTGGGTAGACATTCCCGCCTCTCATGCTAAACGTTTGAGGAAATTAGAACTCACCCCCATCGAAGAAGAGATATTGGGAGAAATTACACGTCTACATCGCAAGCAGGACCACTTTTGGGGTAGATAATTAGCTCAAAATCTCCTGATTATTGACGACTTTTTTACGCAATACCTTGAAGTATGGAACTGACTGGTTCCCTCATGTACCAAGAGGTGCTATTACCATGAATGCAGGATTCCAAGCAGGCGCACCAGCAGGTGACCACCGTACTAAGGACCTAATTGCAACTGTTTCTTCAATTGCAAACTCACTAATGGGAGAGGTTTCAAAGGTAATTATCGGAAAAAACGAAAATCTACGAAGAGTAACTGTCGGGATTCTATCTAACGGAAACATGTTGTTAGAAGATTTCCCAGGACTTGCTAAGACTCTACTTTCGAATACTTTCGCACAAGCCCTGGGTTGTAAATTCAAGCGTGTGCAGTTCACTCCTGACTTGCTGCCGAGCGACATCATGGGGACCTACATGTACGACCAGAAGTCTGGTGAATTCAAACTTCGTGCAGGACCACTATTCTCAAACATTCTCCTAGCGGATGAAATTAACCGTGCTCCACCAAAGACACAGGCTGCATTGCTTGAAGCTATGGAAGAGAAGCAAGTTACAATCGAAGGTATTACCCACAAATTACCTGCTCCGTTCGTTGTACTGGCTACGCAAAACCCTATCGAGCAAGAGGGTACATATCCGCTTCCTGAAGCACAGATGGACCGTTTCTTGATGAAGATGAGTATGGGTTACCCTGACCGTGCTGAAGAGAAAGCTATTCTTGCACGACGTAAACTTCGTGGAAAAGATAAGCACGATGTCGAACAGATTACTTCTCCTAAGAAAGTAGTTGCAATGCAGAAAGCATTGGAAACAGTACATGTTGATCCAGCAATCCTATCTTACATTGTCGAGATTGTTCAGAGAACAAGAGAAGACCACCGTGTAGTAAATGGAGCATCTCCTCGTGCTAGTCAGTCGCTTTTCAAGACCGGTCGTGCTGCAGCTGCAGTAGATGGTAGAGACTTTGTAATACCTGATGACATCAAGGGAATCGCACTACAGATAATTTCTCACAGAATTGTTATGAAACCTGAAGCTAAGATTCGTGGAATTACTGGAATGCACATTGTTCGTAAGATCCTCTCCGAGGTCCCGGTTCCAGTCATTCAACAGGGATGATTACTACTCGATGAATGCGACTCTTTACAGAGGGTCGCCCATCTCGATGGTTCACGGCAGAGGATTTTGAGGGGCTTGAGATGAATCCGTACAAAATGGTAGTAGCAGTGGCAAACCAGAAAGGTGGCTGTGCTAAAACGACAACTGCGGTTAATTTAGCAACTGCTTTAGCCAAGGGGTCAAAGAAATTCAAAGTACCTCCAGCAAAGGTTTTGCTTATCGATTTAGATCCCCAAGGCAATTGTGCAACTTCTTTTGGAGTTGAGAAAAAGAAGATCAGAAAAACTGCATATGATTTGCTTGTGAATGATAGTGGAGAAGATTTGCCATTAATGGAAGAATACCTCATCTCTCCTGAACAAATTACCGATTCAATGAGGAAGGCTTGGTCAAAGCGAAATGAAAACTCCAAACGAGTTCCTGAAGACTTGGGAATCGAGAACCTTTGGCTTCTTCCAAGCGATATACACTTGTCTGGAGCAGAGATTGAACTCAGCCACCGAATTGGGCGAGAAACCAGACTTAGAGAAGCTCTAGCGCCAATTATCGACCAATTTGATCATATCATTATCGATACACCTCCATCGTTAGGCCTACTATCGATTAACGCTCTATGTGCTGCCAATTGGGTATTCATTCCAGTGCAGGCAGAATACTATGCTCTGGAAGGATTTAGTATGCTGATGAACAGTGTGAAGATGATTCAAAAGAGAATAAATCGGAATTTGAAAATATTTGGAGTTGCGATGACTATGGTTGACATGAGATCGAAACTGTCACTACACGTGTGCAATGAAGTTCAATCAAAAATACCGAGAAAGGTGTTCAAAACACCAATCAGAAGATTGGCTAAAGTTGCTGAAGCCGCATGGACTGGCGCTCCTACAGTGATATTGAATAAACCAAGTAACAGTGGTGCAGGCGCAGGTAGTAAGGAATACTGGTCGCTAACGAAAGAATACCACGAAAGAGTACAAGAGATGAGAAGACAATTTGGCGTGACTGAACATCCTAGGCTACTGCTAGAAAAGCAGGGCCGGACTTACTAATTTATTCAGAAAACATCTCTGAAAATACCTTTACGACGCGTGGTATTCAAGTAGTCTATAGTTCCAAGGAAGTTCATGACAGGCGAAGGAATGACCTCCGTTAGTGTAAGTTATGAAGTTCGAAGACAATTGAATACCCTCCGTACAATGGATGGACACCGTAGTGTCGATTCATTCATTTCAGAACTAATTCGTGCTCATAAATTGAGCAAAATGAATGGCGAATTGGAGAATCTACGTTCACAGATGAAAGAGGTTGCTGATGTCAATGCTGAGCATTTAGTACAGCGGTTAAACCTAGCTCCATTCCAAGTCTGAGGTGATTTCATGGATTGGAGACCATCCGGATATATGCTTTCTACCAAAGATTTAGTGCATGCTATTTTCGATGGCAATAGTGATGCTGGAAAATTGTTAGTAAAGGCGACTATGGGAGAAATAGAATTGTTTTCAGCACCTAAGAGTTGGAATGCAATTCTCTGGTTGATTACTAATACTTTGAAAGTAGATGGAGTACCAGTTTACTCCGGTTCACAATTGGGAGAATTGAAAGCATCACTTCCAATTGTTTGGCGTGCAGATTGATTACTTGCCTTGCTTAGAGAGCCACTCTGCTCCATACCATTTCCATTGTTCCATAGTCCAGCCTTGAGGAAGTCCTTCAGCAGGTAGAGGAGGTGTTGTTGGCGGCTGATTTTGTGGTACTTGGACTGCCTTTTCAGCTTCTTCTTGAACAGTGGTTTGCGGAGGCAGTCCTGCCAACTCTTCTAATGAGGCTGATTCTTCCAAAACTTCTGTGGTATCAGATACCTGATTGCCCTTAATGTCAATATCAGCGAATCCTAAGTCTACTCCATCATCACTTTCTTCCAATGCCATCGGTTCAACATCATCATCCCAGAACTTGTCAGAATCGACCCCTCCGGCTGCAGATAATCCCGCTTTGCCTTCCAATGCTTCTTCTTCAGCACTATTTTCACCATCGGTTAATGGTATACCATATGTCTTGATCAATGCACGGCGGCGGCGACTTTTACCTACTGAGGCATATATCATCAAAACAGCCACTATGATTACGAATGCTGCTCCAAGAAATGGAGCCACTTCCTTAACTGCTGAGAGATAGATATTCTCATCTTCTTCTGAATTAGCATCTTCACTTCTCTTCCATTCATAATAATCTAAGGTTTCTTCGTCATCTGACAAATCTAACAAATAATTTTGATAGTCGACATCTCTAGCTCCAAGACACATTTCAGATTCATCTGATGTATCGATTGAGCAATAATCTTCTTTGGTTTGTATCAACCTGTTTGTATCATCAAAATCTTGGCTTTTTCCAACATTATCTCCATCTGAATCAATATAGTCTCTAGGGTCGTTTGGAAGATTATCATTATCATTAGCGAAACCATCGCCATCATCATCAATACACCCGAATTTATCGATTACTACATAGTTCGGAGTTAGTGAACCGTCAGCAGCTAGTTCGGGAACGTATGCATCGGTAGAGTTCCCAGGAATTGTTGGACATGAATCTGCTTGGAATCCTGATAGATTGTCACCATAACCGTCTCCATCAGAATCAGACCACTGACTAGCATCTCTAATGAAAAAGTCAGCACCATCTTCCGTTGTCCATTCATCATCTGTTGGATCAGAATATCCGTCTCCATCAGAATCACGGCATCCCTTTCGGTCAATGGTAGAGAAGCCGTTTTGGTTGGGACAGTGATCTCCATTAGTACCTGAAATATTATCACCAAAGCCATCGAAATCTGAATCTACCCATTGTGTAGGGTCATTAGGGTATCTGTCTCCTAATTCGGCATTGGTGATATCTCCATATCCATCACCATCAGAATCAGACCACTGAGACTTGTTTAACGGGAATGCATCGGAATTATTCCCATCTGGGTTATCTCCATATCCATCACCATCTGTATCATTCCATTGAGTAAAATCAGACGGGAAAAAGTCAGGATTATTTCCATCAGGATCATCCCCATACCCATCACCATCTGTATCGACACTTTGGGTATTGTCAAATGGGAAGGCATCTAGGCTATCAGTAGTTAAATCTCCATCTGTATCCAAATCGAATAATCTGATTTGGGAAGACGATGAAAAGGTTGTAACTACGTATAGTTCACCTTCAGTACCATAAGAGGCGAATATTACTCTACCTTGCGAAGAATAATCGTTATCTTCGGTAAAGGTACTATCATCAATGACATGCAAATGACCATTTTGTGCTCCAACTAGGATGTTGCCATCGTCAGCAATTGTAATCGATAAAATTGTTTCACCGCTCGAAATCGAGGTTGATTCGAATGTCCAATCATCAAAATCATATCTAAACAAATCACCATTTACACACCCGACAATGATATTTCCACTACCATCATTGACAATTATTGTAGGATAAGAATTGAAGTCAGCTAAGCTCGTTTCTAAATCACCACTCTGTGATGTTACTTTTACAAGATTGTCTCTTCCACCCGTAACTATTCGATTTTCAGAAATAATTGTCATTGCAGTCATAGCAGTATTGTGGCTAGGAGTAGCAGTACCGGTCCAGGCCCCTAAATCATATTCTTTGGCTCTACGTTCTCCACCATAGTAACCAAACCACAGATCACCTTCTGTGTCCCAGACGACATAATCAACAGAGCTTGAACTATTGTAACTGGAAGTTATAGTTCTGGATTGAGTATTAACGATATACACTCCTTTAGAGTGGGCTACGGCTACTTGTAGCCCTGTAGAATCAATCGTAGCTGAGTTCGCTGTAGCATTCAATTCAATCGACCACTGGGTGATTAATTCACCATTTCCCCAAAAATGTTCAGATAGATTACCACTTGAAGTTAGAGTTACAACTGTTGATGATGATGTAAATGACATATGGACTAAACGACCGTCCATTGTGTCGACTGGCCCCACATATAACAGGTTATTTTCTGCATTAGCAGTAGGTATTGCAGGCAACAATAAAATCGCTAGAAGAACTGCTAAACCTTTCCTCATAGGTATACCCAGTAATCGATGCCCTATCAATCGCTCGGAGTATAGCGTTTGATTAAATCACGAATCATCATTATCTGAATCGATGTTCAGAGAGACATCTGGTGAAGATACTGGGTTGAGTTTTGTTATTGGTTTCAGTACAGTTTCTTCTACTGGCTCATTTTCACTACCTGGCTTCATTCCTGGTTTGGAAGATGGAGGTGGACCTCTTCTTTTTGCAGGTGTTAGCACTTTGACGGTTACTGGTTTTAGGATCGCTGTCTTTTGTTCAGCCGCAACTTCTAATTTCTTAATAGGAACCAACATTGTAGTCTCTTGTACTGGCTCTAGTTCATCTTCCATTGCCTCATCTAGAGCTTCTTCCAGAACATCATCCATACTATCTGTTTCAGTAACTACAGTTGGAATCTCCTCCTCGACTGCAGCTTCAATTTCAAATTGCTCTTCTGCTACAATATCCTCAATCTTTGGCTCGAGAACTGGTGCGGAAATTTGCGGTGCTGAAACGATGTTATCGACTTCAGGTTCGATAGTTGGCGGAACTATTTGTGGTGAAGAAACCACTGGATTTTCAATAGGTTGTTTAACAGGTTGTCTGACAACTTTCGGCTGAATTGGTTGTGGAAGGATTGCCCCCTGAGCTGGTAAATTCATTCCACCGATTGGAGCCTTTACCGGTCGAGCCATAGGCTGAGCCCCACTTAGTGACCTTGCTGTTGAACGAGGTGCCCTCATTCCTGCAAGTCCCATCGATGGTGTGTGTTGAGCTGCTGCTTGAGCCATTGCTCCGCGCATTGGCCTACCTGCACTTGAACCGAGCAAGTTTGGTTTTGCTCCAAGTGCACTTGGATCCATTCCCATACTAGGTGCTTCTGCTTGAGTTCCCTGTCCAGAGATTGCTTGTAGCCAAGATTGGCGCTTTTCTACACGGTTATCCTTTGACTTTAATTCCTCAAATTCAGATTGTTGTTCAGCAAGTCTAGATTCATCTGCTTCAATTTCAGATTGAACCTTTCCTTCGATGGAGTCTCTCATCTTGACTTCTGCCATCGCTTTGAAGTCGTCCATTTGCTTTGTCAAACTCGACAAGCGATCTCTAATCTCAGCACGCTTAACACCAAGTTGAGCCTCGATTTCCGCACGAATATTCGCTTCACGCTTTCGCACTTCGATGAGTGCCTTGTTGCGCATGATTTCTTCTCTCTTGTCAAGTTGTCTTTCGAGTTGGGTTGCAACTTCTTCTTCCTTGCGAGATCTAAACTCTGCTAGTCGCTCTTCCATTTCAGATTCTAATTCAAGAACTGTTTCTTCCTTGAGGAGGTCTAAGTCGGTTTCATGAGTTATTCTCTCATTTCTTAATCTTCCATCAATCTCTGACATTATTGCTTTGCGAGCTGCTGCTTCTCTAGCAGTGAATTCAAGTTCTAAACGCTCAGACCAATCGACCTTCTTCGAGTCATATCTCTCAGATAATTTGTCATGTAGTTCAGCTTCTCTTTCATATCGGAATCTAGCAAGACGGTTTTGAATCTCCGCTTCTCTAGCATTGCGGTAAGAAGCGAATTCTTGATCCATACGTGCTTCTAATTCTGATTCAAGTTCTAATTCAAGGGATCTCGAAATATCATCTACTGCTTTGGAGAAGGTCAAATCATATTTTTCTTTGAGTCGATTCTTTCTTTCTGATAGTTTCTCAGAATGTCGAGCCTCTAATTGTCGCTCGACTTCAACACGAAGTCCTTCTCTGCGTCGAGCCACTGCAAGTTCTACATCTTGGCGCATTCTCTCTTCAAGTTCCTTTGTTTCTGAAGATAATCTTGATTCCAATTCTACTTGGATAGATGCTGCAATGTCTTCTTCCAACCTCAAACTTCTACGCTCATATTCTGCACGCATTGTTGCTTCTCTCTGCTTCAATCGGAGCTTGAGTTGTTGTTCAAGTCGAGTTCTTATTCCTCTTCGAAGTGCTTCTTCTCTCTCTGCTAACTTTTGAGTTTGAGCCTCTTCAAGTTTGGCAACTTCCTTGGATTCTAATTCTTGGAATCTACTTTCCATTTCTTTCTGAATGGTAGATTCTAGATCTCGAATTTTGATCTGTAATGCTTGATTGAATTCGATTTCTAATTTTTCTCTTTGCAAGGATAGCCTTCGACGATGTTCCTCAGAAAGTTGACTTTCAAGTTGGGAGATGACCAGACCGCGGTGTTCTTCCAATTTGCGATCCTTTTCAACTTCAAATGAATCCTGAAGAGTTTGAATTTCTCTTTCAAGACGCATTTCATGCATCTCTCTAAGTCTAATCTCTTCACGTGTTAAAGTTTCAGATTCTAGTTGAGATAACTCATTTTCCATCTGGGACCTAAGATCTGCTTCAAAGACGCTGAGTGTCATTTCATGTTGACGAGAAATATCAGTAGCCATATTGTCCTGCATCATAGAAATTCTTTCAGCTAATGCTTCACGACGTAGTTTACTCTCTCGACGAATATTAGCACGAAGTTTCTCTTCTTCGCGGAACCTGGAACTTTGCATCATAGTCTGGTCTAAGGAAGGGGATGGAGTAGACGTGAATTGTGCTCGTAATGCTGAAAGGCCCATCTGGCGGCCATTACCACCTTTTCTTAGCCCTCTACCTGCTCTTGACTTGCTTTCGCTAGCACTCATAGGATCCCCATCCAGTTGCACATGCCGTTCTCATGATAGATAAGGGGCGCGATAGTATCCATGCCGCGCGTGTCGATTTATCCGACGAAAGATGCGCGCCATTACTCGCTTTGAGTATCGGGGTTTTCAAACTCTACAAACCGTGGCCCTCCGACCACGTAAACGATAGTCCAAAATAAAGAAAACAAGAACAAAAACATCGTGAAACTTGTTCCTGAAAGATCCTCTGCAGCATCCGACGGATGTGTCAATGTCATAGCGTGAATTATTGCAAATAACAATGCTGCGAATTGAATTGCTGAAATTCTTACTTGCATACCTGATTTTAGTTTAGACATTTTTCGATCTGAAATCATTAAACCGCCACAGATAATCAATGCAGGCAATATCAAGAAGTCGAAGTATGGTTTTAGTTCGCCTTTACCCCAACAAACCGAACAATCCCATGTTGTTAATTCAGGACCATATCCTGATGAAGGTTGAAGCCAAATGAGTCCTGCAAATGATAGCAATATTAGTGCGCTGGCCGGAGAAGAAAGTCCATGGAAATATGGGACATAACCACCTTCATCATGCTGGAATCTAGCAAGTCTTAGCATTCCACAAGCGATTAGCCAAAAGCATCCTATTGCCAAAGATACCGTCCATACTGGAGATGCTTCTCCCATACGGCCAAACATTGCAAAAATCATCAATGCTGGAGCAACACAAAATGAAATGCAATCAGACATTATATCCAGTGAACCACCCAATATTTGGCGCTTCGAATATCTCCGAGCGATTGGCCCATCGATGATATCACCCAATGCTGAAAGCATCACACAAAGCATTGCTGCCCATATGTAGTCGGTTAGTACTCCGCCCTCATAGTATGGCTCACCCATATCTTCTACAGCCAGTAAGACGAATACTACAGCCATAACACCGAGTAAACCGTTTACAATGGTGATATAATCGGCAATTCCCATCATTCTAAATGTAGTTTTCAGATTAATCCCTCAGAATTTTATTTTGAATTCAACATCACATGCTGGACATGTGATTTCTCTTTCGCCCGGTCGTTTGTTTAATCGGAGTTTACGATCACATGCTGGGCAAGCAATTTCGATTTTAGGACGGTTTGGGTTTAGCACAAAGTGAGTGTGACACGATGAACATTGGAGATTTGCTGGCCTCTTATCCACACCTGAAATAAGAACTTTAGAGCATGAAGGGCAACTTACTTTCTCTTCTCTCCATTTTTTCCTAGTACCTTCATGTTCAACTTCTACCTTTGCTTTACACATAACACATGTTATGATTCCAAGACCATTTGGAAGAAGATTGTCACAACGAGGACAGGATAGGTCCGGAGGTGCAATTCTAGATTCAATTCCTGGCTTTTCGTCATCTTCAGACATATTATTACCATCCGTATCTATTGAATTTAATACTCAGTTTTTCCTTCCTGTAATTTCTAGACTTTGTAGGGTCACTGATTCCAAGTTCAATGTTGTACCAGATAAATCTGCTAAATCTCGGAGCATTGTTCTTGCTGCAGCTTGAACTCTTGGATTACTCAAATCAATTGACCCAAGAGAATTCTCACTAGAAGTTGCACTACCATCATTTGGTAATGGGACTCTGTCAATAACACACCACCATCTTGTTCGGCCTTGGTCTCGATGATTCATTACCAAACCTAGAGATTCTAACTTCTTTAGATGATGATAGAGATTGTACCGATCTACGCCAACTATTTCCTGCAACTGGACGGTAGTATATTCATCAGCCTGTAAAAGAGCGACGTAGAGGGCGCGACGTGTTGGGTGCATCAAAGAAGTGCTAACCGGGTCTGCGTGAATTCTAGCCATCTTACTCCACCGCTGGTAGGTGCTGTTAGGCATGAGGCTTGAAGGTAGCGTAAGATTTCAGGTCAGAATGATGCAAATAATGCCTTAAACGAGTCAATCGTACCCGTCCAAATCGATTTACCAATTTCAGCGATTAACATGAGAGTCCCTCCACTTCCTGAAAGACGAGCACCGTTGAGAATTACACCAATTACACTCAATTCATGAACCAGTACACCAATTGCCAAACTGTCGTTGATTCCAGCTAGAACCATGTATACTAATGCTAGAGTGACCCCTACAGAATATACAATATTCCAAACCAGAATTGAATGAGTCTTTTTAGACAGTCTTACCAAATCTGAAATCAATCGAGGATCATCACCTGGAATCAATACGTCTGCTGCTTCTAAATTTGCTGATTCCCCAGTTCCAATTGCAATTCCAATATCGGATGCAGCCATTGCAGCTGCATCATTGAATCCATCACCAACCATCATAGTAATGTGTGTCAAAGAACGTTGTTGTACCCATTTCACTTTACCTTCTGGAGTCATTTCTCCATGAGCTGCCGATTCAGGTATACCGATACTCTTGGCAAGAGCATTTACCGAATCCTGGTTATCACCAGATAGAATCTCTACATTTATTCCTTGAGAATAGAGATCTTTTACCATGAGATCAGTACCTTGTCGTAAATCATCATGAATAAAGGTGAAAATTGCTACAGGTTTGTTTTCCTTCAACAACAGACTCGCGCCATGGCCTTTAGCCAATGCATTTTCTAATGATTCTAGGAGTTTGCCAGAAACCAACGATTTGTCTGCCCTAACAAATGCAATATCTACGCCATTCATCTTGGCAGAAACACCTTCTTCGCCATCTGAAATATTTGTTAACTTGGTAGGAGTGATGTCCTCTTCTTCTGCTAAAGCAACCACTGCTTGGGCATATGGATGGTTGGATGATGCTTCGACACCTGCTGCCAAGGCGATTGCAGGATTGCGTCTTCTTCCGCGAGCAAGAATTAATTCCCCAATTCTAGGCTTTCCAGAAGTTAAGGTTCCTGTTTTGTCTAAAAGTACCAAATTAACCTTTGAAAGAGATTCAAGCACATCCCCTCCTCTAGCTATAGCTCCTGATTTGGCTGCTTGAGATATGCCGGCTGCATGAGGAACTGGGGAGGCGAGCAACAGTGCACATGGACATGCTACAACCCATAGTAAGAGAATAATCTTCCAATCTGTACTCGGTTGGACTAGCCATACTATAACCGCTCCAAACAATACCACTGGCACCCATATTGCAGTGAAGTTTTCCAACGCTCCTTGTAAACGAGTTGGTTTTTCTTTGAAAGAATGAACTTTGTCGATAAGTCCTGAAAGTCTAGTATCTTCACCTACAGCTGTAACCTCTATTGTTACTGGCCCTCTTGATAGTGTCAACCCGGCTTGAAGTTCATCCCCAATACCGATGTCGACTGGAGCTGATTCACCGGTCAATGGTGCGCGATTGATTGATCCAGAACCGAAAACAACTTTCCCATCCGCTGGAATTAATTCTCCACTCCTAATCTCTAAGTGGTCTCCTTTCATCACCAATCCAATCGGAACTTCTTCTGGCTCTTCTGAAGATTGAGACACAGGAGATAGAGATACTGGTGTAGATACGATAGAAAATTTGCTACTAAATTTCTTGGGAACCCTGCGTGCTGTTCGTGGAAGGCGATCTAAGCCACCTTGCATAGCTTTACGCGCATTTATTAGCGCCTCTCCTTCCATGTGTTCGGTCCAAGAAACGAGTATGATTACCATCAATGCTTCTTCCCAAGATTGGAGATATGATGCACCTAAAACTGCCAACGATGTTAGAACTTGGAATCCTAATTGTCTATTTTGAATTGATGCCCAAGCGTGCCCGAACATCTTGTAGCCGCCGACCAAAACTCCAACAGCGCCAAACGCACCTAGTACCCACGGATTTCCAGTGATCATTTCTGTAACAAGTAATAACAATAGCATGATGAATGCAAACCCGGAAGTTATCATCCTGATTTGTCCAGAAGTTAGACGTTTTGTGGTTGCAGGATCTAATTTGTAATCGCCTCCGATTACTGATTTCAATGCATTTTCCATCGCTAAATGTAAGTCTTTTGTCAAATCTGGAGCAAGTTGTAACAAAATTTTGCTATCTTTATTCACTTCGCAATTCAATACTCCTGGTTGCCTTCTAAATATTCTCGGCAGTGCCTTTACTGAAACAGAATGCCTTGCAGCAATCGTTTTGCTATCAACTCCAGATAACTCCATGAAAGGGATATCTGGTGCATTTCCTAAAGAACTTAGAATAGCCGAAGCTTCAGCTAAATTCCCTTTCTCAAAATCCAAATCTATTGTTACGGTTCCTTCTGTCGCGCTTACTAGAGAACTGTTTACTTGATCTAATCGATTAAGAGCATTCATAGCTTTAGATGCACAATCTGGACAATCCATATCTTGAATTGGCCAGCAAATACTGTGATTACCACCATAATCACCTAGCACCTCCATATTGATTACTTCAGCCTCAAGAACTGTTGGCTCAGCAGTTGGAGTTTCTGGTTTCGGTGTGCGACGACGAGGTTTTTTTACCTTCGGCGGAGGAGTATCTTCGTCCTCGAGGGACAGGAATTCTTCGGAATCTCCCTGCACATTACTGGGCGACACTTCATCGCTCATGAAGGCTCGTATCGCAAGCGTATTGAATAACATGTGTTAGGGACAAATATGCAGTGGACGCCTAAAGGATGGATGCCTAAAGCGATCGCTGTCGATATCGATGGCACGATAACGGATAAGGACAAAAAAATTCATCTTGAAGCAATAGAATCGTTGAGGCGGATTGAAGATGCAGGCATACCTGTAATTCTTGCCACTGGCAATGTTAGAGCAATAACTTACGGGCTTTGGAGATTCATTGGGGCGTCTGGCCCAATGGTCTGTGAAAATGGAGGCGTTGTTTGGCACCCTGAATGGAATGCGCCGATCGTTAGAGCTGATGGTGCACGTGCTAGAAAAGCGGCTAATTTCCTGGCTGAGCGATTAAGAATCGATGCTCGCGGCATTACAACTAATGCATGGAGAGAATCTGAATGGTGTTTATTCCCCGACGAAGATTTGGAAGCGATTACAAATTTAATCTCTGAAAGTGATTACTCCGATATATCAGTAATCAAAACCGGTTTTGCAATACATCTCATGGAGCCTCAGTTATCGAAAGCACAAGGATTGCAAGTTGCACTAGATAAATTAGGAATTTCTGCCGAGGATGTTCTAGCAATTGGTGATGCACCAAATGACATTTCAATGTTTGAATATGTAGGCCATAGTGTTGCAGTTGGCGGTTGTTTTGAAGAACTAGCAGCTGTTGCAGATGTTGTATCCCCATTCCCACATGGAGACACGTTCAAACCTCTAGTAGATTCAATCCTAAGCTAAACCAATATCCAGTTTAATCGATTTTACCTGTGAGGTTGAATAGATTGTGAGTGCCGGAGGTAGGATTTGAACCTACGAAGCATTTCGCAGCGCATCTTGAGTGCGCCCCCTTTGACCACTCGGGTACTCCGGCTACAGCCCCCCCGCAC
>MDTG01169658.1_pt1 | contig 16169 bp, 15 predicted proteins | sample 811421 | NCBI WGS metagenome assembly MDTG01 (sample SAMN05326645, study PRJNA326480) | marine metagenome | isolation source: seawater | place: Pacific Ocean: South East | collected 2011 | reverse complement strand
ATTGTTAATGCTCGAGCCAGGCATAGAAACTGGATTACAAAAAATTTTTAAAAATTATTCAGTTTCTTGGAGATCGGATTTCGTTTTTGATGAATCGAGGCATCTTCGAGCGGACAAATATGCTATTGCGGTTACAGATTATCCTAGGCATAAAATAACTAGAGATCTTGCTTTAACAGTGTTCCCGGGGGCGGTTGCCTTTGAGCCCGCAGTCGTAGATGATGCCACTGATATTAAGCCCATTATTATTCCATTAATAGAAACCTCCGATAAAGCTGGTTCTTTAAAAACTGAAGGTGTATACGAGAAAAAAATAATTGGCTTAATTGTAAAAAGTAAAACTAATAATTCAAATATAGTTCTTTTAGGTGACGGAGACTTCGCAACAAATTCATTCTATAGCATTGGCGATAATGGAAGATTGTTCACCGTTCTTATTAATGAGTTGGCAGAAACAGACAATATTTTACAAATAGAGCCGAAAAGTTATAAGCAAGATGCTCTTAATTTAACTAGCAATCAAGCCGCCGTGCTTTTTTTAGTTGCCACATTAGCTATGCCAATTGTTTTCCTGATTTTGGGCGTTTATGTATTTTTTAATTATCGTGTGTAGCAAAAGAATTTAAAATAAGATGCCTTGGTTAATTATGTTCTTCTTCTTAGTATCTTGTGAATCTGATTATAAGGCTCACTCTCATCAATTACTTGGTCAAACTTTATTCAACTGTTCAACAATAATCTCAGCAACTGTTGAGATTAAGAGATTGCTTCCAAAGGGAAGAAAAAAATTAATTAAAAAGGTATTTGAATTTGATGAATTTACAAATGTTAACTCAGTTTTAAAAACAATGTGTGTGGCAAAGGTGGAGCGAGATTTTAAAGTAGATGCGAGTCGACTCGGGGGATATGGTTTAGGGAAAAATTATAATGCAAAGATAAAATTGAATTTCTCTAATAGTCAATCTATTAAATTGTATTTTGGCAGAACCACGCCTGACAGCTTTGGTCAGTACGTTAAAATTGAAAAGATACCAAATTTTACGAATCTATATCATCGGACCGTAAATGTTTTAGTTATTCCGGCTTACCATTTGAATTCTGTAGTAGCAGTCATAGAATAAAAAGTGAAATAATGATACATTATATCTTTTAAAATAAAGAATGCCAAATGGAACACTTACTTGAAGAATTTTTACATAGTTACAATGCTAATCTCCGCGGGTTTGTATTCGGTTTCGTTCACGTTGGAATAATGCTTTTAGGCTATTATACTGGATGGAGCATTAACAGGCTTGTAAAATTTGCTTCCAACGGATATGTGGCAGGTATCATTGGAGCCGGTTTGTCTCATGTTATAGCTGATTTACTAGCTAGCCTTGTAGATCCGCATCTCAGGGAGATGGTTGTAGGTATTGTTATAGGGGGGACTATCCCTCTTTTTGCTGTTCCTTTATGTGAGAAATATATTTCTAAATATGAGAATACAGACGCTCATCTAAACACTAAAAAAAAATCAAACCCAACAAATTAATATTAACCTCCTTCAATGGCAGGTATAAATCTTACAGTTCGAACATTATTTAATTCTTCATCAAACCAGTCGTGAATAATCTCGTTCTCGAGAGCACAGGCGAAACCTTCCGATAAAGCGTTCTTGATGCCCGGGTATTGCTCGTCTAACGATGAAATTATTTGGTCTAGCTTATCGCCTTTGGCATTTAGTTCATGTACACCATCAGTGTAATTGCAGGCTATTTGGCTTGGGATAACAATTTTTATCATCATTTATTTAGCCGATTTCAGACAATATTTTGATTGGATTTAGAGGTAAATTGGTCATTCGCTTCCCAATAGCGTTAGAGACTGCGTTTGCCACAGCCGCTAAAGGAGGCACTATGGGCGTTTCTCCCACACCCCGTACACCAAACGGGTGTCCCGAATTTGGAACTTCGACTAAAATGGTCTCAATCATAGGTAAGTCTGAAGCAACTGGAATTCTATAATCTAAAAAACCAGTGTTCATTAGATTCCCCTCTTTATTGTAGACATATTCTTCGTTCAATGCCCATCCAATACCTTGTGCGGCACCCCCTTGGAGCTGACCTTCTACATAACTAGGATGAATTGCTTTACCAACATCTTGAATGGCTGTATATCTTAATACGGTAACTCTTCCGGTTTCTGGATCAACCTCAACATCGCAAATATGTACACCAAAGCCAGGCCCAGCGCCTTTCTTTACATTTATATTGGCCTTGCCGCTAATTGCCCCACCTGTCTTAAAGGCTATTTTTGCAATTTGTTTCATTGACATAGGTTCAATATCTTTTCTTTCTATACAAATCGCATTTCCGTTTGTCCATTCAACTTGCTTGGGATCTACTTTCCAAAACTTGGCTGCTCTTCGACACATCTCTGCAATCAAATCCATGGCAGCTTCGACTACCGCTTTCCCAGTAGCAAATGTAACTCTGCTACCTCCTGTAAGATCAGAATAAGGAATTGACTCGGTGTCGGCCACGATCGGTTTGACATTTTCCATGCCTATACCTAAAGTTTCAGCCGCCATCATCGCCATGGATGCTCGTGATCCCCCAATATCTGGATTCCCTGTCGCAACAGTTACGTTTCCGTCTTCATTTATCATTATTTCTGCACTAGAATTGCCGCCAATATTGAACCAAAATCCAGACGCAATTCCGCGCCCTTGGTATGGCTTGAGTTTTTTATGATAGTGGCTAGACTTAAATCCGGCCTCCAAGCATTCTTTGTGGCCGATTTTATCAAAGGTTACGCCGTAGGGAGCTGTGGTTCCCTCTGTTGCGCAATTTTTCAGTCGGAGTTCGATCGGATCCATTTGAAGTATGGAGGCTACCTCATCTATTGCTGATTCAACTGCAAAAGCCGCAACTGGTGCACCCGGTGCTCTGTAGGCTGCCGCTTTTGGTCGGTTAACTAGAATATCCCAACCCGTACATTTCACATGTTTTAGATTATAGGGGGCAAAAGCGGTCATGCATCCTAGGCCGACGGGGGAGCCGGCAAAAGCACCTGCTTCATATTTCAACTCGATGAGACCGGCAATGAAATTTCCCTTTTTGTCTGTTCCTAGCTTTACGTGCGCGGTTCCTCCTGATGTAGGGCCGGTAGCCCTCATTACTTCTGTTCTATTCATTACAAGTTTTACAGGACGACCTGTTTTTTGCGAAAGTTTTACTGCTAATGGCTCAAGGTAAATCGTAGTCTTGCCTCCAAAGCCACCTCCTATCTCTGCTGGGATAACTTTTATTTTTGATGTTTCTAAGCCGCACAATTTGGCGGTGTATGCCCTGACCATGAATGCACCTTGACTAGAGCACCAAATTGTTGCTTGATTATCTTTAGTGTAACTTGCAGCGCAAGCGTGCGGTTCGATATAACCCTGATGCACGGTTTGAGTGCTGTATTTTCTATCAAGTACTATGTCTGCTTCGTTTAAAGTCTTTTCAGGATCTCCTAATAAAAATTCAACTTTCTTTGCTGTGTTCGAAGGCTTTTTATTTGGCTCGCTCAGGCCCTCAGTAAAAATATTTTTATCAATTATAGGTGAACTTTTCTTTTCAGCCGTTTTTATATCCATTACTGGTTTTAATACTTTATATTCCACTTCAATTAGCTCGGCTGCTTTATTAGCAATACTTTGAGATATAGCTGCGACAGCAACGATAGCATGACCGTCATAAAGTACTTTATCCTTTGCAAGAACGTTTCGAGCGAGGTCAAAGAAATTAACGTTTGAGTTTTTATCAGTAGATTTTAAAGAAGCAAGGTCGCTATGTGTAATTATGCTTTTGACCCCTTCCAGTTTCAAGGCCTTTGAAATATCGATCTTTTTTATTAAAGCATGGGCATGCGGGCTTCGGTGAATGGCTCCATAAAGCATTCCATTTAATACAATATCGGCTCCAAAGTTGGCTTTTCCGGTAACCTTGTCAATTCCATCGGGACGTATCGGCCGAGTTCCAATAACCTTAAATCTATTTCCTTCTTCTATAGTCTCTTGGTTAAGTCTATCTAGCTCTTCGGTTCGTACGCTGCTCATTTTCTTCCCTCATTATTTTTGCGGCTTTGATCACGGCCTTTATGATCTTGTCATAGCCTGTGCATCTGCATAGATTGCCGGCTAACCAGTATCTTATTTCTTCCTCGGAGGGGTCTGTTTTCTCATCAAGTAACGCTTTCGCTGCTACGATAAATCCTGGAGTACAAACGCCGCATTGCAATGCAGCTTCCTCAAGAAACGTTTTTTGTAATGGATGTAATGACTCCTCACTTCCAATTCCCTCTATGGTTTGAATATCACAACCATTTGCTTCAACACCTAAAACCAAGCAAGAGCAGACTAATCTGCCGTTTAAAGTAACGCTGCATGCTCCACAGTCTCCTGTAGAACATCCTTCTTTTGTGCCCGTCAAATAGAGTTCATCTCTTAGACAATCCAGAAGGGTTTGCTGGGTTTCACATAGGATCTCAACTGGGTCACCATTGACACTCATTGAAACGTGATGCTTATTCATAAATTTCCCTTTTCTAAAATCCTTGTGTGTGCGATTTGTACAGCGCGTCTAGCCAACACTCCGGCTACCTTGGTTCTGTATGCTACTGTTCCTCGTGCATCATTAATTGGGTCGCAGGTGCTCTCGCAAGCCATCGCCAAACAAGCCAGCGAGTCATTATTGATTTCGTTGCCTACTAGTATTTTCTTTGCGGTTTTTACAATAGTTGCTTTGGGTGCGACTGCACCTAAACAGACTACTGCATCTAGACATTTGTTGTTTTCATCGAGAGTAAGGAACGCTGCCGCCCCTACCACAGCTATATCCATTTCAGTTCTGGGTATCAGTCTTAAATAAGCAGAAGATGATTTTACTGGTCTGTTAGGTAAAAAAAGACTAGTTAGCATTTCATCTCTTTTTAGGATCGTTTTGCCTGGGCTTTTTACAAAATTTTGAACTTTGACATCTCTTTTTCCATTTGGCCCTGCAATTCTACAGATGGCTTCGTTAGCTATAAGTGCGGGCACACTGTCTGCGGCCGGGGAGCCATTACACAAATTGCCCCCTAGGCTTGCCCTGCCTTGGATTTGAGTTGAACCAATTAGCTCCAACGCTTCAACGACTCCAGGCCAATTACTTTTTATGTGATCCCGTTCTCCTAAAACCGCACCAGAAACTGCTGCACCTATCCTAACCCCATTTTTCTCGGTTGTTATTTGATTGGCTTCCTTAATATTCTTTATATCAATTATAACTTTAGGTTGGATTTTTCCCATTCGTAATTGAACTAGAAGGTCAGTGCCTCCGGCGAGAACTCTTGATTTTCCTTTATTTTCGACAAGAAGCTTGATGGCTCCGGCTACTGTTTTTGGAGATGCAAAGTTCATCTGATGCATATAAATTCCCTAAGTCGTTTATTTAATATTATCTCAAACTCAAAAAAATCGATAGCATCTCGACAAATTCAACGTAGTGCGATTTCCTTGGTGTCTCATTAGGAGGGCAAGGCAAGTACATTTTTTGAAATGATATTCCTTTGGATTTCATTTGATCCGCCATAAATTGTGGCGGGTCTTGCGTTGTAAAACTGACTTAATACATCAACTTTTGAATCTCCAAATGAAACATCTCCCAATCTGGATCCTTGGGACTGAGCCAAATCAATAAGTAACTCGGTCAGCTCTGCAAAAGTTTCGGTAGCCCAAATTTTGAGAATCGAAACATCTGGCCCTAGTTCCTCTCCTTTTCTCACGACATCAGCAAATTTTTGATAGATGGATTCTAGATCTAAAACGTCTAGTTTCAACTTGGTAAATCTATCTCGATCAGACGATGATATTTTTAGCTTATCTTGCATAAAAATTTCTTCGATTCGTTGTAAAACATATTGCGATTGCCTCGGACTACCCAAAAATATTCTTTCGAACCCCAATAGTGCTTTGGCAATAGACCAACCTTTGTTGATATCACCAACCATACTATCGAAAGGTACTCGAACATCATCTAAAAAAACTTCGCAAAACTCTTCGTGGCCAGCAATATTTTTTATTGGCCTTACAGTTACACCAGGTTGGTTAAGGTCAATAAGAAAAAAACTTATGCTTTCTTGGGGTTTGTTTTTAGAAGAGGTTTTGGCTAAGCAAAACATGTGTGTTGCGTCCTGCGCCATCGTCGTCCATGTTTTTTGCCCATTTATTACAAATTCATCTCCATCTTTCACGGCTTTGGTTTGTAGACTAGCTAAGTCAGAACCAGCATTTGGCTCGGAGTAACCTTGGCACCATATTGTTTTTCCGGCTAAAATATCCGGAAGATACTGGGTTCGCTGGGCTTCCGTCCCATGTTTAATTAAGAGTGGGCCAACCATTACAATTCCCATGTCAGGCGCTCTTCCTACTCCATGCCGCTCTAACTCTTCGATGTGAATTAATTGCTGTGAAGGGGTAAGGCCCATGCCTCCATATTGTTCTGGCCAAGCAGGTGCCACCCAACCGTATTTAGATTGTTTGATATACCAATCTCTAACCTCGGCCCAGCGAAATCTTTTGGTAGGATACCTCATCGAATCTGGATACTCCGATTTAAGAAACGAACGAGAAATTTTTCTGAACTCCTCGTCGGATACAGATGACCAACCTTTTTCAGGTCTGGATTTCCAGTTGGCGCTAGAGCCTTTATCTATTTCATGATTATTAGGCACGAGTTTTTCTAACTTTTGAAAATTTTCGCAATGTTCGGTGCTATTGCCAAGTCGAGACGTGAGAACTAAGGCCTTGTTGACGAATAAACCGACGTCACACTCATCTGTGTATCCCATGCCGCCATGCATCTGAATTGCCTCTCTTGTGACAATTTTCGCGGTTTGATTAGCTCGATATTTTGCTCTTGATAAAAGTTTTTCGATCACAAAGGTGTCTGTGTTCTCGGATAGGTTTTTTAGAGCATCTTCTAAAACTGCACCGGATATTCTCAATTGAATGTACATATCAACCGCACGATGTTGTAAAGCTTGGAAACTACCAATTTTTTTTCCGAATTGGGTTCTCGTTTTTAAGTAATCAATCGTGATTTTCAAAAGTTCTTCACTCATTCCATTCAAGTATGCGCAGTGGGCGATTAGATTTAAGTTTTTTGCTCTCTTGATATTATCTTCTGCTTTACTGCCAGAGGCTATTATTTGATTGTCTTCCAATTTATACTGTGAAAAATTTATTTTAAGACTAGTACTACCGTCTGCTAAATTTAACCCGCTAGTTGTAAGACTTGGGTCGTCTAGCTTGATTTTTAAGATTTGGGATTTTTTAGAATTTAGAAGACCAATTAATACAAAATCAGCTTGCGCTGGAATTTGTAGCCCAATAATCTCCCCATTGACTGTTGATTCTTTTTCCTGAAAAACTAAATCGTTTCCGTCGCTAACGTGATGCCCCACTAATATATCGCAACCCGATATTGTATTAGCAAAACGTACGCTATCGGAGATTCCATGTAACAAACTGAGTGGCCCTATACCACATTCCATAAAAGGTTCAGGTGCCCCTTTAGTTCCCATCTGATATGCGATCAATTTTATAGCGCGTGCTATAAAGTTAATATCATTTTCAATCGAAGACAATAAGTCCAACCATCCAAGTTCGCCCATTTTTTTCCAGACATCTAAATTAAAATTATCTTGATTGTCTCTTATCTTTCTTAGTCTGGACCTATTGAGTTCGGCATTAGCAAAGTCAACCGCTGAATTTTCGAGCAAATCCAGAATTTCTTGATTTTCGTCTCGCTCTACTCGTTCTTGGGCTTTTTGCATTAACTTAACACTCCTATAGTATCTACAGCTAATAGTTTTATACGATAATTATGAGCTTCCTTCAAGCATATATTTTCGGAGATTTCTCTTAAAGATTTTAATCCTAGTTTTTAAACCTGATCTATATTTATAATGGATAATTATCCGAATAACATTGAAAACATATTATGGAACCTAGCTTAAAAGAAATAATCTCTTCGATTCCCTCTATAGATAAGTTGCTGAGAGATACGAAGGGTGCTGAATTACAGGAAGAATTTGGTCGAAAGATTGTCAAATCTAATCTGCGACACCTCATTTCTCAAATGCAACAGGAGATAAAAATAGGCGAGCTACAATTGGTTTGTAAAGAAGATATCTATGTGAGACTCAGAAGAATTTGCATGGGAACAAGCCCTGAGATCAGAGAAGTTTTAAATTTGACGGGAATAGTTGTGCACACGAATTTGGGAAGGTCATTATTTCCCGAGGATGCTATAAAATCAGCCATAAAAGTAATGGAGAACTTCACTGATTTAGAGTTTGATTTATCGACGGGAAAAAGAGGGGAAAGAGAGAGATTCCTGATTGAAAATATAAAAGAGTTAACGAACGCTGAGGATGCAACATTTGTCAATAATAACGCTGCTGCCGTCTTTTTGATTCTGAATACATTCGGAATGAAAAAAGAAGTTATTATTTCTCGTGGAGAATTAGTTGAGATCGGAGGTCAGTTTAGAATACCCGAGATTATGAGGAATGCTGGCGCTCAACTTATGGAGGTTGGCACGACTAATCGAACTCATTTATCAGATTTTTCAGATGTTATTAGCACAAATACTGGGTTAATTATGAAAGTTTATACAAGTAATTATGAGATTGTTGGGTTTACTAGTAGTGTTGACGAAAAACTTTTGGTTGACCTCGCAAATAAAAATAATGTGCCGTTTGTAGTTGATGCAGGTAGTGGAAATCTTATTAATACAATCACGACCGATTCAACAACTGAAGATACTATAAAGAATATTCTAGCGCGCGGCGTAGATTTAGTCACTTTTAGCGGAGACAAATTGTTGGGAGGCCCTCAGTGTGGCGTTATCGCAGGCAAAGCAAAATTTATCAATGAAATTCGACGAAATCCTGTAAAAAGGGCGATGCGAATTGATAAAGTTACCGCTGCTTCGATGTCTGAGGTTCTACGTATTTATATGGGCGACTCCGAAAAAATTAAACAGAAAATCCCAACCCAGAAATATTTAAATCGCCCAACTAATGAGATTAAGGAAATTGCTAACTATGTTTTGAAGGAAGCTTCATCTTTCTTTAATTCCGTAGCATCGATTGAGCTTACTGAATGTAAAAGTCAAGTCGGTAGCGGTGCCCTTCCGATTGACTCTTTGCCGAGCTATGGATTGAAAATAACTCCGTTAGCTGGTGAATCAATATCCATAGAAAAATTAAACGGAATGTTGCGAGAGTTACCTTGCCCTATTATCGGCAGGATAACCAAACAAAGTATCGTTCTTGATTGCCGATGTTTAGAAAACGGGGGCAAACTGATCGAGCAGCTTAAAAAGTTAAGGCAACCATCGCTTTGATATTTGCAACGGCTGGACATATTGATCATGGAAAAACACGATTAGTTCGTTCTCTAACGAACAAAGACACCGATACTTTACCTGAAGAAAAGAAAAGAGGTATGAGTATAGATCTAGGATTTGCTTATACGGACTTAGGTGATGGTGATATTACAGGTTTTATAGATGTGCCGGGTCACGAAAAATTCGTCCATACAATGGTGGCCGGGATTGGTTGTATTGACCTAGCTATTTTAGTTGTGGCTTTGGACGACGGCCCGATGCCTCAGACCCACGAACATATCAAAATATTGGAACTCTTAGGAATTAGTAAGGTAGCTGTAGCATTTACTAAGTTGGACCTAGTTTCGGATATTAGAGCAACGGCGGTAAAAGACCGCTTCTTTGAATTAGCGAAGGGTACATTTTTTGAAAACGCACCTAGTGTTTTTGTGTCGAATAATAATGGAATTGGTATATTAGAGCTTAAGAAGGTTCTTGCTAACCTAAAAAAAACTATAAGGGCTAAATCCAACTTCGGTGGCTTTAGAATGGCAATAGATAGGAGGTTTTCGCTACCAGGAATTGGAAAAGTTGTAACTGGTTCGGTATTCTCTGGGGAAATCAGCCTTGGAGATACGGTAATGCATTTGCCCTCCAAAACAATGATAAAGATAAGAAACCTTAGAGTTCAGGATGAACCTGCCACACAAGGTAAGACCGGCGATAGGTGTGCATTAAATATCAGTGGCAGTAACCTAGGGAAAATCGAGTTATCAAGGGGAGATTGGATAGTTGATTCGGAAATAGATAACCTATCAAAAACTCTGATCGTAGAGGTGCCTGCGAAACTTTTTAAAGGAAAATCGGAAAATTTATCCGTTCATTTTCATCTAGCATCTCAGCATATAACCGGAAAAATTTTTGTACTTAAATCTTTAGAAATTGATGCTAATTATAAATTCGCTAAAGTAACGCTAAAAAAGAATATTCATGCCGTAAGAGGTGATAGATTCATCATACGAGATCAATCTGCAAAACACACTATCGGAGGTGGGGTTGTAATTGATCCCATGCCCGACTTGAGTGAAATCACTACCAAAAAAAGAAAGCGAATGTTTTACTCTTCGATAAGAAGCAATGAATCTCTTTTTGATATCATGCTGCGCGAAAATATTACTGGAATAAATTCTGATATTTTTAAAAGAAAGTTAAATTTACGAGATAATGAATTTAAAAAAATCATTAATGGTCGACCTTTAGTACATTTGTCGCTCAAAAATTGCCCAGTTGTTATAGATCAAAAAAACTATGAAAATATATGTTTGCAAGTTATCGGTGCATTGGAGAAGCTCCATATGACCAGTCCGGCAAAGTCAGATTTCCATATAGGAGAAATTTTTGAAGCAACTCAACAATATTTAGAATTTGACAGGCGGGTTTTTCTTTCAGTTCTTTTAAAAAAACTTGAGGAAAATAATATTATCGAAAACAGGCAAAATCAGTATGCTTTAAAAAACTATAAACCAAAAAGAGATAATGATAAACAAAGCAAAATTGACCAACTTAATTCATGTTTTGGTCAAAAATTTGATCAGATATATACGATACAACAATTAAGCGACCGAACAAAAAATGCTAATAGTGAAATCTCCGAATTCTTGAAAGAGAGAGTGAGGCTGGGGGAGGTTGTTAAAATCAGCGATAAACGATATTGCTCAATTGATTTAATCGCTGAGGCTAAGAAAATATGCAGCGTATTGGCGGAACAGAATCCTAATAACTCTTTTACAGTTGCAGATTTTAAAAATAACTCTTTATTGGGAAGGAATCAGGCTATAGAGTTGCTTGAATATTTAGATAAAAATAATTTTACCTTGAGAGTTAACAACACAAGAATTTTAAGAAAAAATCGAGGTTGAGACGCTATTCTGCTAATATCAAGGTGGAAGAGCATCGCCTCCGGTGAGGTGCCCGGTCTTCAAAACCGGTGAAACGTTTACTAGAGCGTTTGGTGGGTTCGACTCCTACCTCTTCCGTAAATTTTTCGTTTTAGCGGCATGAACGTATTGTTCGGTGTAAACGTATTAAAGAGAAAAGGAAAAAGTTATGAATAAATTAATAATTGCTGTAACAACATTATTCTTGTTTGGAAGTTCAGTAGCTTCTGAGTGCGAAATTACCATCAATGGAAATGACATGATGCAATATGACGTAAATACCATCAACGTGAGTAGCAGTTGTACAAATTTTGATATAAAACTCATCCATTCTGGTAAATTGGATAAATCAATTATGGGTCATAATATAGTTATTGTCCCCACAGATTCATTCGACGAAATCATCGGAATGATAAGTATGGACGCTGGGATCGATAATGGTTTTCTGCCAAGCGATGACCGAGTAATCGCAAAAACTGCGATGATAGGAGGTGGAGAAACTACCTCTACATCTTTCGATCCAGCAAAACTTGAAGCTGGGAAAGAGTATACATTTTTCTGTTCTTTTCCCGGTCATTACGGCATAATGCGCGGAAAATTATCTATATAGGTTAACGCTATGAATGTCGTAACTCGGTTTCCCCCGAGTCCTACAGGACACCTACATCTGGGAGGTGCGAGAACAGCTATAATAAATTGGATTTATGCCAGACAGAATGGCGGCAAATTCGTGGTGAGAATGGAGGATACAGATAGAGAGCGTTCGTCTCTAGAATTTGAATCCTCCATACTAGCTAGCTTAGACTGGTTCGGTTTAGATTTTGAAGGGCCCGTAGTTCGGCAAAGCGACACAGCCCTTAACCATCGGAAAATCATCAGTCAATTATTAGACGCAGGGAGAGCCTACAGGTGTGTTTGTAGTCCAGAAAGGCTTGAATCTCTCAGAGCTTCGCAGAGGGATTCTGGATTAAAACCCCGTTACGATAGACGATGTAGAGATTTGAAAATACCGTCAAATAGCGACAAACCATTTGTTGTTAGGCTGAAAGTTCCCGAGTTCGGGGAAGTAAAATTTGATGATTTAGTCCAGGGCTCTGTTGAGTATAAAAATAGTGAACTTGATGATTTGATTATTGCGCGGTCAGATGGCACACCCACATATCACTTGAGTTCAGTTGTTGACGATATTGAAGCAAACGTCTCGCACATAATTCGGGGTGACGATCATCTTAACAACACTCCTCGGCAAATTCATATTTTACATGCGCTTAACGCGAAGCTACCTATCTATGGCCACATACCTTTGTTACATTCAGTCGACGGTAAGAAACTATCAAAACGTTCTGGTTCTGGAAACATTTTAAATTTCGTGCAGGAGGGCATATTACCTAGCGCTCTTTTAAATTATCTGGCTAATATTGGCTGGTCGGGTTCTGAAGGAGAGGTATGTCGTAAAGAAAAATTACTTGGACAATTCCAATTGCCATCGATATCGAAAAGTTCTGCTCGTTTTGATACTAAAAAACTGCATTGGTTTAATCAGCAGCACATAATAAATAGCTCCCCTAGTTCTCTGGTAGAAACTTTTAGGACTTTTATCGAGGAATCAGAGAATTTTGAACATTGCTTTGTTGAGAAAGTTATATCTCTTCATACAGAACGTGCTACTACGCTTAAAGATATGGCTGAAAAAAGCCTTTTCTTTTTTAGAAAACCCTCGGTTTTTGATGCTAAAGCGAAGCAGAAATTCATAAACCCTCAATCGCTTAATATTTTGAATCAGACAATAGACAGGCTCAAAGGACTCGATGACTGGAATTCGGAGTCTATCGATAGCGAATTAAAAAAGATTGTGGCGGATAACAACATAGCATTTCCAACTCTTGGGCAATCGATTAGAATAGCACTGTCAGGAGGAACTAACTCTCCAGATATATCTAAAACTCTGAATATTTTAGGACGTAGCGAAAGTCTGGATAGGATGTGTTTCGCTTCTGAAAACTTTGGGAGTTATTTATAAGTTGAGGTAATTACTTCGATCTATACAGGGAGTTTAGTGTATAATATTCAATACAGCGGTAATGAGGTATACTTCTTTTTCGGGGGCTATAGCTCAGCTGGGAGAGCGCTACAATGGCATTGTAGAGGTCGGCGGTTCGATCCCGCCTAGCTCCACCAATACGTAAACTAAAGAAGGATTTGTCCCCTTCGTCTAGAGGCCTAGGACACCGCCCTTTCACGGCGGCAACAGGGGTTCGAATCCCCTAGGGGACGCCAACTTAAATATTATAAACTGGTCGTATAAAACGGCACTCGGTGGCTTCCCTGTTTGTTGAGAAGCTATGATTTCTTATTTCAAAGTATTAAATAAATGGAGCTAAGCACAAGCTAACTTGATATGGAGAAAGAATTTATTGGAAAAGTCGCCTTAGTTACAGGCGGTACGTCAGGTATCGGAGAAGCTACTGCATTAGCCTTTGCCAACCAAGGGGCGAATGTGGTTATAACCGGTCGCCGTAAAGATTTGGGGGATAAAGTTTTGGCTCGGTTACGGTCTAAAGGTGTGGACGGTTGTTTCATATGTGGTGACATTAGCAGAGAAAAAGATTGCGATCAGATGGTGAATGCTGTTTTAGAGGCATTTGGCAGACTAGACTATGCATTTAATAATGCCGCTATTGAAGGCCAAGTAGTGCCTGTAACTGAACAAACAGATCAAAATTTTCACAATGTTATAAATACTAATGTTCTCGGTGTTATGAATTCAATGAAGTACGAGATTCCAGCAATGCTAAAGAGTGGCGGTGGTTCTATAGTCAACAGCTCCTCTATCTCTGGTACGATTGGAATGCCCGGGATGAGTGTATACAGTGCTTCTAAGCATGCGGTGATTGGATTAACTAAAGCTGTAGCAGTTGAATATGGTTCGCAAGGAATTCGGGTTAATGCTGTTTCTCCAGGAGCTGTAAAAACCGAAATGTATAACCGCTTTACAAAAGGTAGTTCTGAGGCGCAAGACCTTTTTGAGTCTATGCACCCGATTGGTAGGGTAGGTGAATGCGAAGAAATTGCTAACCCAGTAGTTTTTTTGTGTTCTGAAGGAGCCAGTTTTATTACCGGCGCTAATATCCCTATAGACGGGGCTTTTACGACGGTTTAAAAACCTGACTTCTTATTATTTTAAAGCCTTTGTCTTCGTAGAAGCTATAGTATCCTTTAATCAAGCTTACTTCCTTTATTGGTTCTTCGTAAGACCAGATACAGTTATTTGCGTCTTTATAAGACCAATATGAGGCAGTACCCTTAATTGGACAATATGTGGTGGTTTCTTCTTTCCTAATTAAGATTCCTAATAGAATGCTCCGGGGAAAGTATAGGACTGGATTTAGATCTTTTCCCCTGAATTGTTCTTTTAACTCAACTACATTATCTGATTCGGCAAAAAACTCACCTTTATAGTAGATTTTGATAGTCTCTGAGAGATTAATAACTGTGGCGAAATGGTCGTTCATATGACAAGAATACCCCGCAGTATACTTGTTAAGCAAAGCATGATTCGTATATCCAAGTTGGTGAAATTAAAATTAAACGTTGATTAGATTATTCATCAAGGGAAATGTTACCATAAAAAACAAAAGGGTTAGTAGTATGGCTTATTTTGTAAAAAACGATATATCTATTTATTATGAAGACTCTGGTGAAGATCTTCCTGCCCTTTTGATTCTAGCTCCTGGCGGAATGAAATCCTCGTTAGATTTCTGGCAAAATACTCCTTGGGATCCTCGTAAAGAGCTTTTTCAGAAATATCGAGTAATTGCGATGGATCAGAGAAATGCTGGCCGTTCGGCTGCACCAGTTACTGATAAAGATGGGTGGCAAAGTTATATTAGGGACCAGATAGGACTCATGGACTACTTAGGTATTGATAAATTCAACCTCGCCGGAATGTGTATAGGAGGACCATACTGTTTAGGTATTATTGAGGCAGTTCCGAATAGGGTTATTTCTGCAACTATTTTTCAAACCATTGGTTTAGATGATAATCGAGAAGCTTTTTATCGATTATTCGATGAGTGGGCAGATGAGGTTGGTCTACGAGAAAATAATATTAGACAGGAGGCATTTGGCGCTTTCAGAACAAATATGTTTGGGTCTAATAAAGTTTTTTTTAATCTTGATGAATCCTTTTTGCCAACCTGTAATACCCCTTTACTTGTTCTTATGGGTGATGATTTATTTCACCCTAGATCTTCATCCGAGCTAATAGTAAATAATGCACCAAATACACAACTTATAAATTCATGGAAGGATGGTGAAGCGCGAGACGCTGCGATTTTGAAATGTGAACAATTTCTGGATGATTACAATCATTAGAAATAAGTTATCTTTTTAATTTAATCGAGGCTACATATTTTTTGTTTTAGATTGTGTTAAATTTTGATAGATAGGTTAATTTTTAAAAAACTATATATTAACCAACATTAAAAACAAGTTTAAAAATATCGTTAAAATACCGCTCCGCTAATTCATTTAATTCGTCATTTGTTCTGTCTTGGATTGGATGTGCAACAAATACCCCATCCGCAGCAAAACCTAACGATTTTGCATGGCTATCTGCTGATAATTCGAATGGTTTGGATGCCACGAAGCCTCCTGGGATACCACGAGCATCTAACTCTCTGATATCTTGCAAACTGCAAGACGTACATGAGCCTCAGTCAGCTAACCCTTGAACAACAACATTTACTTCTGTTGTTATTTGTTGAATTAGGGTAATTGGCGCGGGGCGGGCAAATGTAGGCTTTTTGTAGCGTTTTGTTCGCAGTCCCTTTTT
>MDTG01316146.1_pt1 | contig 16173 bp, 10 predicted proteins | sample 811421 | NCBI WGS metagenome assembly MDTG01 (sample SAMN05326645, study PRJNA326480) | marine metagenome | isolation source: seawater | place: Pacific Ocean: South East | collected 2011 | reverse complement strand
TCCTCTTCTTCTTCCTCTTCTTCTTCCTCTTCTTCTTCCTCTTCTTCTTCCTCTTCTTCTTCCTCTTCTTCTTCCTCTTCTACTTCCTCGTCTTCCTCCTCATCAAAATCAAAAAGTCCATATAAATTTATATCTTCTTCCTCTTCTTCATCTTTCTTTGACTTACTTTTAGACTTACTCTTTGACTTACTTTTGGATTTACTCTTTGACTTTGATACCGTTCGTTTAACACTTTTTTCAAGAGTATCATCAATATGATCTATAAATTTTCGAAGATATTCTCCGCATTCTATTTCAGTAAGTTCATCGAATTCTATTTCATTTTCTTCTATCCATTCATCCCAATCTACTGTTTCAATTATTTTAGATGTATTTTTATCTAATATATATAGTGTTTCTTCGTCATCAAACTCTCTTTTTATTAATATGAGGTTATCATTTAAAGGATGTTCTATGCAGGTTATTTCACCTAGTATATTTTCTCTTCTAATAATCTCATTTTGGCTGTTAACTACATATAGTTCAGATAAATAATTTTCTAATATGTGATATAAAAAAGCTATATTAAGTTTATCACTATAACCATCAAGGCTTAAAACATCTAAATATTTATATTTTTTATTAATTATATCCCAAACAAATAATCTATTATTTTTCAAATTTACTGCATATTTATTTCTATACTTTATATCTAATTCTTCATCTTCGGATGTATCAAACTTAAATAAATCGTCTGAATCTGACGCATATTGATTAACATCTTTTTTATTTTTCCTTTCATATTTCTTTTTTTTAAAATTTTCCCAATATATGTCTACTAAATTTTTTTCAGCAGCACCAAGATCACCAAATTCTTTTAATCTTTCGTTCATCTGCTTCTTAAAATATTTACTGTATAATTCATCTTTTTTAGTTCTTGGACCATATATAAATCTTCCTTTTCTTCTTCCTTGTTCATCAGGACTTCTTAATCTACTTGGTGTTCCATCATTATCTTTATAATATGTTGCTCCTTTTGATACTCCTCTTATTTTTTTATTACCTACACTTACCTCAAATGATTCCCCCTCGGGAAAATAATCAACTCCCACCATGTCAAATGTTCTGGGACCTTCTTCTAACATATATTTTTCAGAGCCTGGTTCTCCTGGTTTTAAAACATATTTAGGTTTTTTTTGATAAGTAGCATCAAACAACTTACCTCTAAGGATTCCTATATTAGATGGATTTCTTTTATTATAATAATCATTAAATCTTTCCTGGGCCTCATCAAGTGTAATAATGCCTTGACGTCTTTTATCAGTCATACTAATATATAATAATATTTAAATATCTATTTTATAATTATATCGTATTATACTATTGCTTTTATCAAAAATATATTTCAATTTATCTTTTATCTTCTTATCTTTTTCACGTTTATTTGAATCATTTTTTACAAAAAATATAGTTAATAAGATGAATACAACAAATAAAACAAGTAATACTAAATTTAAAATAAATGAATTTTTTTGAAAATTGAGGGTATCTATCTTTTTTAAGTCATATTCAAATAATTTACTATCAACCAAGTTAGGATTCATATTTATATAAAAGTTAAAAAAAATAAATAAATAATTAATGTGGCAAAAAATTAAAATTTTTAATACATTACTATCGGATTATGATCACCAAGGATTTATTATACAGTATTCAAGTAATAAAATTATAAATCTTGTTAATAATTACTCACTATCACTTCCATTTAAATTGTGTCTTCATGAAAATTTATATAACTATGAATTAATGTTTACTAATACAACTTTAGAGCTTCATATGATGATAAATATTTTTAAATTAAAAGAATATTTATACAAACATCTTATCATTCCTAAAAAAAATATTTTATTTAAAATATTAAGTTATGCTAATAATCAGCAGATAAATAGTTTGCCAGATAATTACCTTTTCAATAATTTATCTTCTATAGTTGAACTTATCACAAAACCTACATTTATTAAATCATATAAAAAGAATATTCTCTATCTAAAAGACATTCAATTTAATTTAACTGAAGAAACAATTCAAATCAATAAATTAACACATTTTTTTCAAATAGATATTTTTTATATATATTGTAATAGTATTAATTTATTATCACTTCCTATTTCTACTCAAAAAATATGTATTGTAGACAATGCAGACAAATATAATTATCCGTCGCTTATTATAAAAAAAAATAATTTTAGAAAAATTACTGTTGACCAAATTAAACAATCAAAAATAATAATTATAGATAAAGATTTTTTTTATTCAAAAACATATCTGATAAACTATAAAAAATTTCACAGTAATTATACAAGTTGTTATGCATATAATAACTATAAGAATTATCTCAAGAAGTCGGATAATCAATATTTAAATATATTTAATATAGAATTATTCGATGATTACAGCATAATACTTAATAATATTTCAATAAACAAGCTTTTTAATCATCCTATAAATTATACAAAATCTATAAAAATATTAAATTTTGATTATGTAGATTCCAAATTAGTTACTGACTGCACAAATTACATGAAAAAATATTGTGATATCAGGTATAAAGATACATATGACTACAATCTTTGGACATATAAACCTTTTTACATAGAAAAAAATATAAATAATTTGCTTAAAAATATAAAAACCATAAAAATGAATAAACATATTTCTGATGTTAAGCTAAATTTTGAATTATCTAATTCAAAAACAGGATATTGTGATGTTTACAAGTGCTTGATTGATGATAATTCATATTATAAATTTAACTGTAATCATACATTTATGATAGATAATTTCAGTTTTTTCAATAATAACTATAAAAAATGCTTTATATGTCAAAAAGAGATATCTTCAATTAAGTATTTTATTAATAAAAATACAGTTTTAGAAGACCTTATAAGCTCCGATTTTCATAATATATTTTCACAATCTTGTAATTACTATTTTTTAAATTCCTTTAACAGGGAAAAAATTGAGTTTCTAACAAAAATCTATAATAATATCTATTATATAGGTGATACAAGTGTTGAAAGCGTTACATTTAAACCTAATCCTGTATTATGCATTTCCAATAATAATTGCTGTCTTGAAATCATATCACTTTTAAAACAACATAATAAAGTGTCAATATTTAAAATTATTAAATTATCTCAATCTATATAAATATGGTTAACATTAAAACTTTAATCCCGGTAACTATTGTGTATACTGCTGCAGTAATATTTTTTATAAATTATGTTTTATTAAAGAATTTTAGAATATTCCCGAATATTCCCGATTTTTTTATGCATATTATGTTCTCAAGTATTTTTTTCTTTTGTTATGGTTATTATGTATCGTATTCATCTAGTGTTGATAAATGTGATAAAGTAGATAAAAAACAGTCCTCTATACATGCATTTAAATCAGTAATTTATGTTGTGGTTACTTATATTTTGATATATTTATTTTTGCCTATAAGACAGCCATTTATTGAATTATTAGGTGATAATATTTTAAGTTCAGCTGTTACCGAAACATTCTTTATATCTCTTAATCTTGTTATTTCAGTTGTGAATAACTATTTTGATGCTGCTAAAAATATATGCAGAGTTACTCCTGAACAACTTGAGAAAAACCTCAAAAAGTTAGATAAATATCTTAATAAAAAAGAAACCAAAGTAAGAGGAAGACGGATAGTTGTAAAAGATTAATATTTAGTCATATTAATCAACATAAGTAAAATTAAAAACAAAAAAAACACTATTGAAGCCTTTTTAAAAAATGGTATGGGAATATTATCTTGATGAATAGGTTTATTCTTTTTAAAATATCTTACCTCAACTACATCATTAAATCTAACATGTTTCATAGTATATTATAATATTATATATAATATTATAAATTACACACATAAACATCAACTATTAATTACACCATTTCACATTAATTTGAGCTTCATTTTTGTCATCATAATAAATTTCACCAACTAAATTATTTGTAGGTGAATCATCATAAATATTGAATTTAGTAGTATCCTTATCAAATTTTGCTCTTCCTTGTAAAAAAGTTTTTTCAGGAATCTCTTTGAATGAAATTCTTCTTAGATACTGATTTTTATCATAAGGATTATGTTCAAGTTTTTCTATTTTTACTGATTCATCGGGTGATAATATATCACCTTCTTTAATTAGTGGTGATTCAATATGACTATTTTGATCTTCAGGTTTTTTATCAATTTTATCTTCTAAACTTTTTAATAATTTTTTAGATTCAGTATTTATTACAATTATGTCTTTTACTGTATGTAAAAAAGATGGATTACCACTTAGACAAGCGTTACAAGAATATATAGGATAATAATTAATTGTCTTATCTAAACAAAATGCCTTTAAAAAAAACAATATTTTTTCAGTCTTCTTACTAAAACTATAAACTATATTAGGATGGTCCAAGAAATCTATTACCATAATTGAATAGGGTTCTTCAATACTATTTATTAATTCTTGAGTATTTTTTTCTTTATTGTCATTCAGAAGTTTATTTACTTTTGTAATTACTGGGTAATCTTTACTATGATCTTTACTATTAAAATTAACTGCCAAATATATTTTATTTGTATCATTAAAATGATTAGATATGTATATTTGTTTATCATTCTGAAATAACATATTAAATTTTTTATATGGTAAATCTTTTATTCTTTGTTTTTTTAAAGAAGATACACTACCTAAATCAAGTCCATTTCTCTCGATTATATTAGACATTACTAAACTGTTAATATCATTAGCAAGTGTTTGTTGTATTTTTATACTATATCTATTTTTTTTGTGTTTGTTTAATATTAACGATAGAGTGGGCGGAATACAATCGATGAATAGATGTTTAGTATACTCATGAAAAAACTCAAGAATGCCTTCTTTGGTAAATTTCTTATTACTCATTTATATATTCATAGGAAATTGTTTTTTTTTAGCCATATTATCTCAAATACGTAGTATAAAATAATTGCAAGCATAATTGTTAGTAATTGATAACTAAATAATGTTTTATCTTTTCCTATACCAAATGATTTAACTTCTTTATCGTTAAACATAGAAGATGGTTTCATATACCATATCCCTAAACAAATAACGATGTAAAATACGATAAGTATATGAATACTATTTCTTATTTCGAACATATTATTATAAATTATAGATAATTATTTTATAAATACTCCTATAAAATATTATTATTATATATTAGTTATGTTGTTTTTAATACTTCTACTAATAATTACAATGATACTAAAATATAAACGAAAAGAAACTTTTTTTAACTATAAAAGTATCACTATAACACCTACTATAACAACTTTTAAAGATATTACTTTTATATGTCCTGAAAATAAATTTTTGCAAAATGTTTTGTCAAAAAAACTAAAACAAATATATCCAATTAATAGAATTATAAATCATAATATTGAGACAGCTTTAGATTTAACCAACAAACATGCGAATTTTATGTTTTTTGCCCCTGAAGTTATACAATATATAGATTTTCTCGATAAATCTAATGTAAGATTTATTAGTTCTTTAGGTGTCGAAAAATTAACTTTGGTTTCTCCAAGGAAAAATGGTATAAATTCTTGGAATAATCTTAAAAATAAAAAGATAGGTGTAGTTAAAAAATCATCTTCATATTACACTCTTAAATATCTAAGATCTAAAATATTAATAAATTTTAAAATTATAAGTGTAAAACAAGAAGGTCCTAATATTGAAAAAGACTTCAAACAAAATAAATATGATGCATTTTTTATGCTAACTGCTCATCCTAATAATACATTAAGGAATGTAAATAAAATGTTACCCCTTAAATTTATTGGAACTGAAGGAATTAAAAAGGAAATATTAGATATTATTTTTACTAATCTTAATCCATCAACAATAGATTTAACTCACTATGATATATATAACGAACAACCTAAGACATTAATGTCCAAATTAGATATATTAGTTAATAAAGATTTCAATTCCAAAAGTGCTTATAATTTTATTGAAACTATATTCAAAAATCTAATGAATATAAAGTCAAGTGGGGTAAACAGATATAAACTTCACATGAGAGATTTTAATCCTGAATTCATATATTTGAGTAATAATAATTATGAGCTCCATTCAGGAGTCAGACAATTTTATAAAAATATAGGATTAATTACATCTAACAGCGAAAGGTCTTGTATTTATAAAATAGGAATAGGTAAGTGTAATTTAAAAAAACTTAATCATTTTAGATTATTATAAATTAAAATTCATTCGTATATCATTATCATTTGGATATCTATAATCAGGCGATTTTAATTTTGGATATAATTTTCTATCTCGTTGTTCAACGCAGCAGTTAACTCCCTGTTTACAATTACTACAAAATGCTTTGGAAATTTGTTTATGTTTTCTGGGACCGAGTGTTTCTATTCCAATAGGCATAACGCATCTATTATTATTACATCCACCTAAATTATTATTAAAATTTTTATTAGCTTTAAAGAATGGACAATCTGTATCTCTTACACATGGTCTATCCCATATACCTGGAACAGATATTTTATTTCCACTACTATCATATTTTTTTTCACAATCCATTTTATTAAATTCTGTTTTTCCGTAACATCGATATCTTAATCTTTCATCTATTTTAGACTTCACTTTTACATTTGTAATATCTTTCTCATTACTTGATACTATATATGTTTCAGAACCTCTATATTTGTTTATAAATGGCTGAGTGTAAATATTTACAAATTTAGAATATTTATCATTATTGTTATTAAATTTATTCTTTTGAATATCATGTCCTTCCAGTCTTAAATAATGTAGATTAAATCCATTTATATCACTAACCACATACCTAAATAAAAATTCGATGTTTCTGTTTTTTAATTTTGTTAAAATTTGGCCTTCAGAACAAGTATTAGTAGTATTTTTACCTACTTTAAGTATTCTTTTATCTATAACTATTAAATCACATGATGTTTCTTTATTACAAAATTTAACTTTAGTAGTTAGAATCTTATCTAATTCATTTTTTATTAAATTGAAAATTTTGTCAGGAAAATATTTTTTATGATTTATACTTATTTTATTTATTTTAGGAGGGTCAATAAGATTATATCTAATTCCTTTAATTTGTTTAAAATCATCAGGTGCATTATTAATAGGAATATTAGATATGGCTTGTTTAATTTCATCAATAGACAACACTATATTAGATTCGTTATATGTTTTTTTATTAGATAATTTAAATGGTTGAATATCATTAAGAATCATATTTATAGGGTTAAGTTTTTTAGAACTATTAGGATTAGAAAGTTTACAAAATTGATTTTCATATTTTTCTAATTTCCTCATTTTTACTATTCCTAATAATAAAATTATAATTAATATTACTTTTAACATTACTTATAATAAACTGATATTTTATTCATACTCCTCCCTTTCTTCTATATCATCTTCTAATAAATTATCTGATATGGGAATATTATCTATTTCTTGTTCATAGTTCATATCCTCTTCTTCTTCAAAATTATCTGTTCCATCTTCATTTTGAATTATAGGCGAATGTTGTTCTTCTTCCATTGAAAGAAAACCTACTTCACTCTGATCTACTACCATTTCTGTATCATCTACTATTTGTTTACCTAAATTATACTTTCTATAAATATTATGTAAACTTTTTTCTTCATCATCTTTTTTACTAAATCTTTTAAGTCTTGCTTGATTTTCATCTGCTCTATGTTTATCCATAATTGTTTTTATAGATTTATCGGTAATGTTATTAGCCATCGATATATTTTTAATGTATGACATAATATTGTTAATAATAGGTATAAGAGGCTGAGTTTGTTGAGGCTCAGACTCGAAAATTAATAAATTTATAAGGTATATTATAATATTATTTGTAAGTCCAACCATAACTTCAGGAGTATTAACAAATAGTAAATCTATATTACCTTGACTATCAGTAGTATTACCAAACATTGTTAATTTATCTATAAGTATATTAATCTTTCTAAATTGTTCGGCAGGCATATTATAAAGTTCTGTATCTAATCCTCTGGCTTTAATATCTTCTATAGCTATAAATATACTGTTATTTATATTTCCTGCATTTTCGTGTATTTTTTTTATACTCTCTTTGTCATCACTTTGTAAAAATATAGGTATAATTTCTTCTTTAACATTATTTCCATTAATTTTATAGTGAAATCTTGATAGTGTATTAAGCAGATATCTGATTAGTGAAATGTGAGTATTAATTCTATTAGAAAATTTCAAAATATTATATCTATTTTCCCTAAACTGTTTTTCATATGATTTTATATCAGGATTAGTTATATCTTCAATTTTTAATCTTGATTCAATAGCATCTTTTAATTCATTGTAATAATTATCGAGATTAATCATATCAGTTAATATAATTGCACTATTACCTCCAACAACATTACTTATTTCTACTATTTTGTTAGATAAATCTTCGGTGCAAATATTAAAATAATCCTTCAATTTATCTATAATTTCAGTTTTTTTGCTTCTGTATTCATAGGTATCTACATTTTTAAGTTGTGTAGTATAAATATTTTTTTGAATAGATATAAGTGATTCGATTGTTTCATCAATTGAACTTTCATCGAGACAAGTTGATGAATAAATAGTAAGCATATCACGTAATCTATCTGATACAATATCTTTATTATTAATTTCAGGATTTATTTTAAGGTAGGGTAAATTCGTGTCTTTTTGTATATCATTTGTATTAACTTCAATATCAGTAATTATCTGATTAATTTCATCTATATTTTTTCCTAATGTTAACTTATCAATTGAATCAGATACATCTGATTTAAACTCCAATGACACTACATCAATCTCAGCAGTGCCATTAAAATCAATAAGAAGTTTAATTTTCATATCAAGATTGCTATAGTTTTCACCATATTTAGTAATCAATTCTTCCCTTAGCTTTTCTTTAAAAACTTCAGGTAAAACTTCTTGTTCTTGTAATTTTGTAACAATATAATAATCATTATCTGTAACTGTCTTAAAATATCGTAATTCACCATAATTATCACCTTTATTAAGATTATAAATGTAATTACTTTGTTTAATCTTGTTAATTAATGCTTTTTTTATTAATTCAGTATCAGATTGATATAATTCAGGTTCAATATTCATAAAATGTTGCAAATCTCTTGGTGATAATGTAGTAATCAAAATATCATAAATGATACTATTATTGTAATTATATTTAGTAAAATATTCATTAATTTTATAAAGATCCTTTTTTACATTTATTATCGTTGAATCTTTTTCAATATAATCATTGAGATATTCACTTTTAATATTATCATAATTAGAAGAAGTGCTATATACAGAAGGGTTAAAATTGTCAGGCAATTGTTCTTCAGTAATAATATTATTAATTTTAGTTACAAGATTATATCCAATCTTATTTTCAATATTACGAAGCTCTTGATTATTATCCTGAATTCGTGAAGTTAATGAAAGTATTTCATTCTTTATATTTGGTTGTTCTTCTTCCAAACTTATTTTAAATTTGCGATTCAGTTCTTTTAATTTGATAATAGATAATTTTTGATTTTCAATAATACTATCAATATTAGGAGCTGTATAAGTGAATACATTATTAAATCCAAGATTAGGTAAAAACTCATTCCAATCATAGGTTATTTCAGTATCTTTTTCAATATATGTTTCAATTTGATATCTTTGCTTATCTTTAACCTTGTCTCGCATCATTCCCATTTCAGATACTTCTTGATATTTTTCTTCCAAAAATATAGAATAAAGTTCTTTTTTTGTTTGAGAAGATTCCTTTTTTTCCATCTGTTGTAAAATAGCTAAAACTGCTTTCATATCATTACTACTTTTCTTTGTTATATCTTCAAGCATGTTATCAGTTAAATATGCTAACATCCATAATTTATCTTTTCCATCTACTTTAATTTTTGAATCAAATATATCATTAATAATTATCCCAGATGCGTTTCTTCCCTTTTTCTCTCTTTTTTCAACTCCACTACCTTTAATTGTGTAATCAGGCATAGCTGTTCTAATAATTTCAGTCAGAGCAGCAATTGAATAAGCTAATGTGTGAAGAGTTCTAAATCCTCGGTGAAGTTTAAGTATTGTTCCTTGTTTTCTTTCTCTTATTTTGTAGAATCTATTAACAAATCCTAATATTTTTTTATCTTGTGTTATACTTGAAATTTTATTAAAAAAAGATATTGAATATTCTGAACCAGGTAATTCTTCAAATGCATTAATAATCTTATTTTCATTGGCTTGTTTATTAGAATCAAGACCAACTCCTTTTATATAATTGTAGTAAAATGATTTTAAATTAGTTAACTCTGAGGAATGTCTATCTATTCTATTAGATACAAGCTCAAGAGTCTGCTTATAATCGCTTACTCTTAAATCAACATTAATCTTCCTTAATATAGTATTTACAATTCTTCTTACATCACTTACAGGAATATTTGCAATATCATCAATAATATCTTCATCTTCTTCATCTTCAATAACTGCTTCTCTTACATTAATAACTTTATCGTCTCTTCCAAATCCTTCAAATTCTGAATATCTTTGATAACCTATAACTTCTCCACAGATTTTGCAATAGTAGAATTCTCCATCAAGAACACCGAATTTATCAATTACTTCTTGCATATTTTTTTCTTTTGTTTCATTATCTCTAAGAGCCGAATCCATAAGTTTATCATGATGGATACAAACTATAGGAATATTAACATTAGGGATATTGTACCACCAATAATTATTACTTAGCATGTTACCATTGATTGTTTTATATTGAACACCATATTCAGATATGAAATCTTTTAATTTTAGATTTCTTTGATCGAAATCTTCAATTCTTTGAATTGTTTGAAATTTAGATAATATTGACTTAGGAGGATAAGTTTTCTTTGTATGTTCAATCTGTTCAGGTTCTTTGATATCATAATTTAATTTTCTTTTATTTTGTGAAATAAGAACCTCTAACCTTTTTTTAAGATTACTTTCATGGCCGTTAATTTTTTCTTTTATACTTTTTTTATACTCCAGAGCATTAATGATGTTAGATACTTTATTAAGTATAGATTTATGCAAGAATGATAATTGATACAATTTATTGATTATTATATCATTTTCTTTTGTATGAATACATTTCGTTTCATCACCTTCTTTATAATTAAGACAATGTTTCATAATATCATCAAATTCAATCGTTAATAGGTTTTTTTCATAATTAAAGCATTTATCAATACTACCATAGGAACTATCTACAGGTATCCAAGAAGTCCCCCTTCTGACATAAAGTAATTTTCTTCTACCATCTTTTATAAAACAATAATCTCCTGGTTTTATTTTTCTCTTTTTTTCGAGAGAATCATCGGCAATTATATTTAAAACTGTTGATATTTTAGAACGTATTATTTCTTCTGTTTCGTATATATAAATTGAAAACATGGTCTTTTCAAACTCCTGTTCAAAATCTGATATTGTTACATCTTTTTTAATTGAATGTGCTATTTTAAGATCATTTACGGTAGTATCAAATTTAGGAGATGTAAATATTGTCCTATTATTATCTTTAATCAATTCTTCAATTGAATTATAGATTTTCATTATGCGGATATTTTTACATGCTTTCATATATTGCTCCATAGTTGTTTTTTGCTGTTCATAGGTAGTCTTAATGATTCTTGCTTTATCTCTTAAAGTTGAAGCGGTATCATAATTGGGAATATAATCATTTTTTTCAGAAACAGATAAATTATTCCATGGTAAAGCTTCTGGTTCTTTGATATTATTGTAAGATTTTTCACCATAATCATTGAGAACTTTATTTATATTATTATCAATCTTTACAAGGTTATTAAGATTAATTATTTCTATTACTTCTTGAGAATTATTTCCATCATTTCTCATGTTTTTAATAAAATCTAAATGCTTTAATATATTCTTATCAAAGTGATTTATATGTGAGTCAGCAAAAGGATTTACAGGAATATTGTATTCCATAATAAATTTATTAAATAATCCCTGAAATCTTAAATCAATAAGTTCTTCTGGGTTTGTAAAATATTTAGTAATTTCTGATTCAGAATAAACTGAATCGGAAGAAATAACTAATCTAGTAATTATTAGCTCAATGATTAATTTTCTATCAGAAAGATTAGATTTAATATTCAGATAATTTTCCACAAAGGAAATTAGGAAAGCATCATTATAAAGATTAAATATAGGTTCTGAGATCGCTTCAATAGATTCTTTTAAGTCACTAAAATATTTATCATCTGTTGGAGTATAACCATTGATTTTTAAATCATTTTCAATAGTTGACTTAAATTGAATAAGTGTATTATGTAATTTAACATATTTCTCGCTTCGATCTCTTGTAATTATAATTTTATTTTTTAAATATTCTTCATAGTTCCTTATCATTTCACCATTATTTATGAATTTGTTTGTAATATCGTATCTAACTAAAACCTCAGTCGATATCTGTCTGGGATGAATATTATGTTTGTTAAGTATTCTATGAAGATCTTCCATATTAACACAATTATTGATTTTATCGATTTCAATGTTCATTATGTCATCAATAGTCGGTGTGATATGTCTTACGACTTCATTATATTCGTCATTTGATAATTGAGTTCTTGTTTTTGTTGTATTAAAGAATATAACATAGTTATAATTAGGATTGTAAAGGTCCCATGAAAAATCTTCATAGTTATTAATAATTTTGATTAATTTACTGTGTTTTTCTGCAGATGAATCTTGTAAAGTAAAACCTTCATTATGTAATTTAGGATATATTTTTTTATATCCATCGTTTTGAACAATTTCTTTACCATTTATAATTTCAGGTTTGAAATAGTTAATTGCTTTAATGTAAAATCCAACGATATTTACATTTTCTCCTTCAATATACTTTACATGTTTAGGAGGTTTAGATATTGTTTTATTAAGATCTGATGTTTTATCTGCTCCTGTGTAAAATCTGTCACCTATACTACTACATGATTTTATTTCACCTTTTGTTTCATGCATAAATCTATCATCATATGAATCTTTTATTACAATTATTTCGCCGTCAGCTAATCTTGTTGAAACTGTAATTTTTTTTTCAATTTCATCATCAACTTCGTCTGGATTTACAGTGCATCCGCCATCTGTAAAGCAACTTCTAATAACTTTTGTATTATGTTTTAATTCTGTTTTAAAATATGAAATATTATCAGAATCATTGGGAATATTATTAGTATGACTTCTATTAATAGGTTCAAATGATACATTTCTGTCTTCTTCATCATCATCTTTTAAAGATATTTGCCCACCTTGATATAATTTTTCTAATATTTTTGTATAATCTTTAAATTCACTACTAGTATTTTTTTTATTTCTGTATTGTTTATTAATTTCGTTAAGTATTTCAAGTTCTTCATTTTCATCTACAAATACGATATCATTTTTCAATTCAAGTTCATCCTGAACATCAGAATCAAGATATGTCTCATTTTTAGTATAAAACTTTTTCTGATCAAATACAACAGGTGATATATATGATGGTAAAAAATCTTTACTAATTATATTATTAAGAAGAGGTCTGAAATTACCCGAATGTTTAACTGTTTTTTTATCAGTAACATCAGTCGATTCTTTAAATTTATTAATTAAATCAAGTATTTCATTAGCTTCTCTATATATTAAGTTAATATCTTTGTCTTTATTTTTTCTATTGTAATAATCTTGTAAATGTGATACAATATCCTCAATCAAAGTATTACTTTTATAAGATAGTTCCCATATGGTAGCCTCTTGAAAAATAGTTAGTTCTTCCTCTTCAATGTCATCTATTACAATATCTGCTTCTAATTCTTCAGCATCATCTTCAGTCTCTGATTTCATTTGTGATTCATCCGCATCTTCAATAATTGATACTTTTTGCTCCTGTGTTTCAATTGTAACTGATTCATCTTTTGCTGGTGAGGAAGAATCTTCTATTTCAGGATTAGATAATATTTCTAAACTTGTTATATTGTTAAAAGTTTCTGGTTTATCGAGATTAAATCGCATAATTATTTTTTCTTCACCTAATACTTCTAAAATTACAAGATTATTTACATCTTTATATGTTCGAAATATTACCTCAACATTATTCATATCAGAATCTGTTTCAGATTTAAGAAGTAGTTTACTCTTTTTAGGAACGAGTTTTTTAAAAAAATCTTTAAGTCCAATAAGACTTTGATTTAAATTAATTTTTTGAATCTCACTCATATTTATAATAAATACATATATTAATTTGTATTTTACGAACTTATATTGATATGTGCTTAAAGAATTATTCTAACATATATTATATATGAATATACAACATCCATTACTTAAAAAGATTGATATCCTTTCTCTAGATAATATTGATAGTGCAGTTACAAAAATTAAAGAATTAGGGCTGAATTGTAAAATTCATAATGATACTATGATAGTAAAATATCCTAAAAATCTGAAATATAGTAAACATGACTATATTTTAAAAAGTAGAGGAATTATTATTGATTTTACAAATAAAAAAATTCTTAATCATTCTATCGAAGGATGTTCAGATTACACTTATTTTAAAGACAATTTTAATTGGGATGATATTGTTATTGAAGAATGTATTGATGGCACTTTGATAAATGTTTATTATAATAATAAATGGTGTGTATCAACTAAGTTCTGTATAGATGCAGATGAATCAAAGTTTAGAAATGATAAAACTTTCAGACAATTATTTGATACTGTAGCTAAAGATATATATTCCCATTTAGACAAAAGTTATACTTACAGCTTTCTTTTACAACATATCGATTGTAGAAATGTTACACCAATTACAAGAAATAAAATATACCATTTAGAATCAACTAATAATATAACAGGAGATAAAGTTCAAATTACATTACCAGATACCTTAAATCCTAATGTGCTTAAATTCGGTAAATATAAAGAATTAAATAAATTAAATGTAAACTCATTTGATGAACTTGAAGAAAGAGTTAATGAATTATCTTGGACAAAACCCGGATTTATGTTATATACCAAGGATAGAAAATATAAATGTAAATTAGAAAATCTAAATTATAATAATGTAAATACTCTTGTTAAAAATCAAACTAATATTAATTACATAGTGATTGATGCAATGTATACAAAAAATAATTTACCAGAATTAATAAAATATTATCCAGAATTTACCAAAAATGCAATTGATGTTAATCAAAGAATGTTAACCTATACTACAAAATTACATGAATTTTACATTAAATGTAAAGTTAAAAATGTATATTGTGAGCTTGAAAAAAGATATAGAAAAACTTTATGCGATTTACATAGTTTATTTAAATTAGAGAGAGAGCAAGGAAATAAAAAATATCGCATCACATTCGATATCGTATGTGGTTTAATTAGAAGCTACGATACACCATTTATCTATTCATTATTATTTTAATTATATTTTAATAAATGTTTATTAAAATATGGTTTATGATTTGCCTATTTTCTTTTTAACAATAGTTTTTTTAAATACAGATGCTTTTCTAGTGTTATAATCTAATTTAATTCCTTTATGAATAACTTTATTTTCTGCTGATTGATGTGGCTGGATTGTAAATTGAATATTAACTTGATTACCACTTTCAGGAGTTGAATTTTCTGCTGTTTCAGGAGATTTCAAAAATTCAATAATTCTATCAAAATCACTTATTGAAACATTAACTTTTTCTGCTGATTCATCATCATACATAGTTTTCAGCATTCTTGTAAATCTATCGCGTATTTTTACATCAACCTCGAAGAGCTCTCCTATACCATATAAATAGTTGTCCTTACTTATACCTTTTATAATTGATTCTTCTACATCTGTTTTTTCTTCAGTAAAATCTTTGATTCCTGATTCACTTGAGGGAGATTGGCTCTCAGTAGTATCTTGAACACCCTCTGATGTTCCTTCACCAACAACATATGGTGGTGAGTCTGCTACTTGATATGGAGGTGAGTCTGCTACTTGATATGGAGGTGAGTCTGCTACTTGATATGGAGGTGAGTCTGCTAC
>MDTG01282389.1_pt1 | contig 16174 bp, 13 predicted proteins | sample 811421 | NCBI WGS metagenome assembly MDTG01 (sample SAMN05326645, study PRJNA326480) | marine metagenome | isolation source: seawater | place: Pacific Ocean: South East | collected 2011 | reverse complement strand
TGATGAGCTCTTCTTCAATTATTGGTTTTATTATTTGATCACAAGTTCCTGGAGGTACTGTAGTCTCAACTAAAATAAGAATATCATCTCGGCAGTTTTTTCCTATAGATTTCATAGCAGATTTAAAACCATTTAAATCTACATCAAATGCTTCTAATTTTCCTTCCCTAAGAGACTTTTTTTGAACATCTAAGTTAATATCTACAATAATTATATCAGCATACTTATATGCTAACTGATCATATGTTGCTAGAAAGTTTCCTTTCTCTTTTGCATTCTCAAAGAACTCAACTATTTTGGGATCATCAGCAATGAGTGGAAAAACTCCATCGTTGATTGATTGGATTTTCCAAAAAGTATTTTCATTTGCAAGATCAACTCCGATTACAGCATATTCCTCAGTTATGGCATTAGCGCAAACCAATGACATTACAGCTCCAACGAAGCCCAGCCCTTGCACAACTATTACTTTTTTACCTTTATTCTTCGCAAGGAAATCTTGTATCTTTGCAGAATCATCTAAAATATCCGGGATTTCATATTCCTGCTGAGTTATTTGGTTGATTGATTTAGACATAAGTAAGCTTCCGCATATGGATGGATGTCATACTAATTAAATAAATTTTTATATTTTATTATTAAAGTTTCTCAAAATATCTAATAAATTATGCTTATTATGAACCATATAAGTATTCACATCTATATCTTTATCATCTAACTTGCTATATGAGGTATCTTTGAACAACTTAATAACTCTATTTGGAGTAAGTTTTAAATCAATTCTTCCATAAAGGCCTATAAAGTGAAGAAAGCTAGCAGCTGTTTTCAAAACCTGTTGCAAATAAGGAATATGAATCAGCGGAATGTTTCGTCCTGAGATATTCTGGATCATTTGAGAAACTGTGAGTAAAGGCTTCTCAATTGTTAAGTATTTACCTGCTGGAATTTCATCAAATACAAATTTAATAACAAACTGCGAAAAATTTGGAAGGTAAGTGACGCTTTTAGTAACATCAATTTCCGGAATAAATGGGATAATCTTCGAAATTGATTGTAACTTTCCAATATTGGTATCTGACCTTGCATTTTCCGAAAAGATTGCTGATGGGTAAAGGATTAATAGCTCGATATCGTGATCATAACACCAATCTTGGAATAATTTTTCTTGAAGATATTTAGTTGATCTATAGGCATCATCACAATTAAGATCTTTAGAGAAAGAAATGCTTCGACCATCTATTGCAGCAACAGAACTAACATGAACAATCTTTTTAATGTTTTGACTACTTAAAGAATCTAAAAATTTGACATGACATTCAACATTTAGTCGAAAATAATCTTCTGCAGTCGCTCCAAAATCAAAACGAGCTGCTGCTAAATTAACAACAACTATCTCCTCATCATTAAATTGATCCATACGGTTCTTAAATTCAGTGCTTTTTATGTCAGCTTCTAAATCATTGTGCTTTGAAGATGATTTGTCTACACCAAAAACTTTTGTCTCTTTCTTTAAGCGGGGAACTAAATCTGATGCCACGTAACCTGAAGAACCTGTAACCAGAACTGTCTTTAAATTTTTCATTGAATTAATTTCATATTAAATAAGTTTATCTATATTTAATTCTGTACATTAACTTCTTAAGTTGCTTTGGTTAGATAAGAACCATTTATAGGTATGCCTAAGACCATCTTCTAATGAAACTTGATGCTCCCAACCAAGCGATTTTAACTTTGAAATATCCATTAGCTTCCTTTTAGTTCCATCTGGCTTTGATTGATCAAAGAGTATTCCACCTTTGTAATTAACAACTTTTGCAACAGTGTAAGAAAGCTCTTTAATACTGCAATCAATACCTGAACCAACATTTATGTGTGTAAGCATTGGTTCTGTAATTTCCTTATAAATTGAATCTTTAAGACACATAATGTGGATGCTAGCCCTTGCCATATCATCAACATATAAGAACTCACGCATTGGTTTGCCACTACCCCAAACTTGAACTTCTTGTTTATTTTTCTTTTTTGCTTCATGAAAACGCATGATTAAGGCAGGAATTACATGACTATTTTTTTCATGAAAATTATCATTTGGGCCATATAAATTAGTAGGCATTACAGAACGATAGTCTCTTCCAAATTGTCGATTATAGCTTTCACAAAGTTTTATCCCAGCAATTTTAGCAATCGCATAAGGCTCATTTGTTTTTTCCAAGGTTCCTGTTAAAAGAGAATTCTCAGCCATGGGTTGTTTTGCATGCTTCGGATAAATGCATGAAGAACCAAGGAAAAGAAGTTTTTGAATGCAAGCAGTGTGCGCAGAATGAATAATATTTGATTGAATCATTAAATTTTCATACAAAAAATCTGCAGGAAATGAGTTGTTTGCATGTATTCCTCCTACCTTAGCTGCAGCAAGATAAACTTGATCAAGTTTTTCATTTTGAAAAAAATTAATAACATCTTTTTGTGATGTCAAATCCAATTCATCTCTACTTCGAGTAATAACTTCATATCTATCATTATTCGAAAGCTGTCTCAAGATAGCAGAGCCAACCATTCCATTGTGACCAGCAACAAATACTCGAGTTTTTTTTGAATTAATATTCAATGTGTATTTTATCTTTTAAAAAATTATAAATAACCTTTAATTTTTATTCTCAATTGGAACAGCAATCTTATGCCCATGCTCTCTTAATAATGCTACCTGTTTTGCTTTTTCAAGATCACTAAGAACCATTTCTGTGCACATTTCTTCAAGAGTAATTTCTGGGACCCAACCTAGTATTTCTTTTGCCTTACTTGGATCTCCTAATAGTGTATCAACTTCAGAGGGACGAAAGTATTGACTGTCAACACGAACTATAATATCACCGACTTTAATTGCAGGAGCTGTTCTTTTATTGACAGCGGTAACTCTTGCGACCTCATTCAAGCCCTCTCCAATAAACTCAAGATCGATATCAGCGATTTTGGCAGATAAAGTTACAAACTCACGCACAGACATTTGTTCACCTGAAGCTATGACATAGTCATTTGGTTCTTCTTGTTGAAGCATCATCCACTGCATACGAACATAATCTTTTGCATGACCCCAGTCACGAAGAGAATCCATGTTCCCAAGATATAAACATGATTCTAAACCGTGAGCGATATTTGAAATTCCTCTAGTGATCTTTCGAGTAACAAAAGTTTCACCCCTTCGAGGTGACTCATGATTAAATAAAATTCCATTACAAGCATACAGACCATATGCTTCTCGATAGTTAATAACAATCCAATAGGCATATAATTTTGCAACAGCATAAGGCGATCGAGGATAAAAAGGTGTTGTTTCTTTTTGAGGTATTTCTTGAACATTTCCAAACAATTCAGAGGTTGATGCTTGGTAGAACTTAGTTTTCCTCTCAAAACCAAGAAAGCGAATAGCTTCAAGCAAACGCAATGCTCCTAGAGCATCAACATTTGAAGTATACTCTGGACTCTCAAAGGAAACAGCAACATGAGACTGAGCACCCAAATTATAGATCTCATCTGGCTCAATATCTTTTATTATTCGGGTTAAATTTAATGAATCTGTTAAATCACCATAGTGAAGATAAAAATGTGGGCTATCATGAGGGTCTTGATAAATATGATCTATTCGCTCTGTATTAAATGATGATGAGCGACGCTTTATACCATGAACCTCATAGCCTTTTTCTAGCAGGAACTCAGCTAAATAAGAGCCATCTTGGCCAGTTACCCCTGTAATTAGTGCTTTTTTCATTACTGCCTCTTCATATCTAAAAAAAATTAATATCTAAGTTTGAGCTATATTTTATCATCAACGCTTTTGTTATAGATAAATAATTCAAATTGATAATTAACATAAATTTGATCTATCTAAATTTTATTAATCAATCTGTCAAATATCTTTCGAATCATTCTTTGGGTGGCAAATACTATGTATAAATACCCAAAATTTTTTTTATAAATTAAAATTGATTCTTTTAAGCTTTTAATCCAAGAGTAGCTTGAATCACTAGCCCCCCCTCTCCGCATAATTGTTAAAACATCCGGCAAAATTGAAAGCATAAAACCCTCTTCATAAATTAATCTCATTTGTTGATCCAAGTCTGCACAAATAGAATATTCAGTTCTAAACATTAGTTTTAATTTATCTAATACTACCGTTCGAACAAATAATGAAGGATGGGGTAATTGTGAGTAAAATAATGGTAATCTAGATGGATTACGCGGTTTCCAAAGATACCGCTCATCCATAAGAGTTGAACCAGCAATCAAGCCAGAATTTGGAGAAGCAACCGCACAATTAACAGCCAATTCGATAGACTTATTAGATGCAAAAAAATCGTCTGCATTCAAAAAGACTAGTAGATCGCCTGAGGAATGCTTTATTCCCTTATTCATTGCATCATAAATCCCATCATCTGGCTCAGAGATTATTATTGAATTTCTTTTAGAATGGCATTCAATAATATCTAAAGTTTGATCTTTTGAGCCTCCATCTATAAAAATGTGCTCAATATGCTGGTAAGTCTGATTTATAACTGAAGTGATTGTTTCCCTGATGGTAGAATCAGAATTTAAACAGACTGTGATAATTGATACTTTTAACATTTCTTTATGTTTCTCTTCTTTCTTTAATGATGGTGTTGGCTCTATAGTGGCTCTTGGAAAGAAATAATTTTTCAAGAATAAAAGCAAATGGAAAGACAAGTGCAAAATAAATTAATCCTTCAAAAAGCCAACCAAACATATCATTACGCACACTTCCAATAAACTTAGGAAAAAAAATAATAAAAATCATTAAATACATAAATTTACCGCTGGCTAAAATTTTATGGAGATAATTTGAGCATAATGAGGTAAAGATTCCGATAAAAATTATGAATAATAGACCTCCGTGATGCAGTGCTTCTGCTATGGATGATGAGGCAAAAGTGACGCCAGTTGATGCTATTTTGGGATCTAGCACTTCAGTATATACTGCACCAAAACCATAATATTCCATGATTATATCAATATCAAAAATTCTATTTAAAAAAACATCAGCTAAATTTAAAACCTTTGCAAATGGTGAGACATAAATTTGCATATTATCCAATACAATGACAGCCTTTAATGTATCAGAAGATATTGCAACAACATTCCAAATATCAACATAGTATCTTTGTAGATCAAAATTTTCTATTGGATTTATTCCTGAAGTTCTGAAATCTTGAACAAACATAAGTAATGGCGAGGCAAATAAGACGCCAAGCATAGTCGCAGAAATAATGGGCAACTTTTTGCCAATAAATCCAAAATAGATAATTATTATTGACACTATAAGGAAAAAAGCTGGTATTCGCTGACCTATTAGCATAATAGATAAACAGTATGCCAACCAACAAAAAACTGCAGTATTGCGGTTGTTGAATATAAGAATGAGCATAAGACATAAAAGTATCTGTTCAACCAATAGTATGCCCAATCCTTTTTTAACAGAAGCATCACCAATGAAAAGAGTCATATAACCATCGTTATAAATACTTTTTGCCTCCAAGTAATTAAAATTTATTACTATTGCTAAGCATAGCGCTAAAAGAACAAAAAAAAGCGGCTGATATCTGAGTTTTCTTTTTTTAAATGAAGGATTAATTGGTTTATAAATGTTAACTGAGGTTAAAAAGTAAGAAGCAACAAAAATAAATATGCTAATTAAAAAAAATGTAATTTCACTTTCATTTAGAGATATTCCACTCAAAAATACGCCATTCATTAAAAATATATCTGTATTCAAAAAATTCATTGGGACTATAAAAAACAAACCCCACACAACTAAAAAAATACAATGAATTAAACTGCCTGAGTAGCTTAACCAAGTTATTGCCGCTAACCAGAATAATAGAATTAAAAAAACAGAGTAATTAAAAGAAATCATTGGAATCAATACCAGTATTAATGCTGCAAGTATCAATACAAGAAATGAGTAAGATTGTATTCCAAAAGTATTCATATAAATTTTGACTCTATTAAGTTTTTTATTTTATCCTCTTTTGGTATAAAAGCAGTCAAAGAAAAAAAATAATATATGAAAAACATACTGTAATTTTTAAATTCTTTATGACATCCTTTATTTAGAATTGTGAAAACGCCACGCATCTTCAACCATTTCAGATAAAGATCTTTTAGGTGTCCAGTTTAGCTTTGATATTGCTTTTGTAGGATCAGCATACACACAAGCTAAGTCTCCCTCTCTGCGCTCATCAATATAGTGCGCAACTTTAACTCCATTTACTTTAGAAAATTCTTTTATCATTTCTAACACAGAAATTGGATTACCTGTTCCTAAATTGAATATCTCGTAATTTTTATCTTGCATAGAATCTAGCGCTGCAACATGACCTTCCGCTAAATCAACAACATGAATATAATCTCTTAAGCATGTTCCGTCAGGCGTATCATAATCGTCACCAAAAATTTTTACTGGTTCAGATAATTCACTAGCTGCATTAACTATGATTGGCATGAGATTTGAGGGAATATTTTTAGGGTCTTCGCCTATAATTCCGCTTCTATGGGCTCCTACGGGATTGAAATAACGCAAAATAGTTATCGACCAATCAGACATTGAAAAAAAGAATGACTCTAGCAAATCCTCAGCTTGAGATTTAGTTTTTCCATATGGATTTGTTGTACAACCACGTTTAAACGTTTCTAAACATGGCATTTTTGCTTGCGTGCCATAAACTGTTGCAGAGGAACTAAAAATAAGCTTTTTTATGTCTTTATCACTCATTGCTTTAACCAATTGAAGTGTGCCGTTGACATTTACATCAAAATATTCGAAGGGTTTTAAAATGCTTTCAGAGACGCTCTTTAGTCCAGCTAGATGTACAACTGCATCGACATTGGTTTCGGATAAGACTTCTTTTATGCGAAAAAAATCTCTTATATCACCAACATAAAGAGGTATTTCCTTGCCGGCAAGATTAATTATATTTTTATAAGAGTTTCTACTGCTATTTACTAGGTTATCAAATAAATAAACCTCATAACCTGATTGTATTAACTCAATAGTTATGTGACTGCCTATGTAGCCACAACCACCAGTAACAAGAATTTTCATAAATAAGTTTTCTGATTTATTGTCCTGCTTTTTTAGATTTCACGATCATCTTTATGTATTTTGATTATCTCTTGACTAACCGTATCAAAAAAATTTGGATTTGCAATCGTTCTTTCACTATTAAACTCTTTTTTAAATTTCTCAACTCGAAAAGAAATGGAACCTATATTAAAATTATCTATATTGAGAGGAATGTCGTCAGAAAAGCTTAACAATGCACTGCTAAAATGACCTATTACTCTACTAATGCCAATAATTTTATTATTCTTTGCTAAGGAAATACAATTAAAACCCTCGAAATCAGCTTCCGACATCTTAGGGTGAAGTAAGACTAATGTATCTGGGTATTTATTATGTAGATGATCTAATATCTTATAATGATCACCTTCTGATATGTGTGCGGTTCTAACCATGGGCTGCGAAACATATAGAGGTGGGCCTTGCGGATCGAAGATAAAATTTAATGCTGAAACATCAGGTGATCCAACTATGGTAGGAGGATTTAAAAGCCCGCCACGAAATAAAGAATTTGGCATAACAGCTGAGTTTTTATTCCAAAGAAAGCTTCCACTTAAAAAATCTTTTTGATTAAGTTGCTTTATGGTTTCGACAGTTCCAGATCTAAATAAGTTATATAAAACATGTGGTAAAGATTTTTTAAATCCATGAAAAAGAAGTGGCAATGTTAAAATCTTGTTAGATAAATTCATTAGAAGCCCTGCTCCAATGGTTGATTCATGATTCATTTCACCATGCTGAACAAATACCCATTTAATATTCAAATTACGCCTTTCAACATATCTAAAAAGCGAGAAAATTAGTATGTGCTGTATGTCAGTAATTACAAAAGTATAGCATTCATTTTTTTTTAGATTGGAAAGCTTGACTTGAGGAAGATCATTAATGAAATCTGAGCTGCCTGGATAGAGCGAAAGCCTTGCATCAAAACAATTAAATTTTGAAAAAAAGAAGTTGAAATCCCCTTCTCGAAAATTAACTGCAATTATCACGAGTATTAGGAATAAAATATTTCTGCATTCTTTTTATCAGTATTTAATATATTGGTGATGCTTAAAGCATCCAACATGTTATCTTCAATACTGCAATACTTCCACTCACCATATCTGCCTATTGTATAAATATTTTTATCTGCCAATTGTTCAAAAACTTTTTTCTTCTCAGTTTCTGCAGATGTATTTATATGCACATATGCTGGATCCATTAATACAAACTCCCAATCTATTAGTTTCATTTTTGAATTAATTATTCCAACTTTTTTTAAATCGACTAAAACTTTATCTTTTAGGTCTGACTGATTGATTTTGGCATCATGAGTTAGTCCAATCTCAACATATAGGCTTGCCCTGTTATCACCAAAAATATTGTGATAACAGCCAACGCGATAAAATATTTCATTGCCAGGAAAATATATCCAATGAAAATCTGTATCAGTTTTACTGTCAAATCCAAGATTAAAAACTGCAACCTTATTGCTTGAGTATAAAGATGAAGTATATTCAATCTGAGTTTTGGCATAATCTTTAAGCAGAATAGGCAAAGGCATTGTTGAAATTAAATTATCATATAAAAAATCCTCTCCATTACTTAAGCTTGCTTTTTTTAATGAGAAATCTATTTTGTCAACGCATGTGTTTAACAAAATTTTTGCACCATTATTTTTTACTTTCTTGTTTAAAACATTTATTAGCTGAGAAGCACCATGACGTGGATATAAAAAATTTGAATTATATGATTGAATAAGATTCTTCTTTGGCTGAATTAGAACATCTTTAAATGAAGTTTTAGGGAAAAAACGGCCCATCGCATTAGAGTCTAAATCATCTAAATTACATGCATATAGCTTTTCGTTATAGGGGATTAAGAACTTTTCAGCTATAGCTTCTCCACAAGTATTTTTAACAAAATCTTTGAAGCTATCTGATTTTAACTCATTCTCACTTACCTGAAATAAATCAATTAAGCATTCAATATATTCTTTTTTTGGAAGTTGATGGATATTTAATTGAAAAGGAAATTCAATCCATCTATCCTTGTACTTGATAGAAGTTTTTTTATCTACCTCTATATAATTATCTCCTAAAACACACTCAACAAAAAAATTTTTCATTTGATTAGTTTTGAAATGGAAAAAGTGTCCAGCCCGATCCCAAACAAACCCATTGCGTCTTGTAGTTCTGCAGTAGCCTCCTAACTCATTATCACGCTCAACTAATAAAACATCACCTTCTAAATTTGCAGCAGCAGTTAGACCAGTAACCCCGCCTCCAATTATAAGTGTTTTCATAGAATTGCCCTCACAAATGAATTGTACCAATGTTTTAAGGTAAATCTATTTACATAATCTTCTATATGAAAATCTTTTTTAGTTAAATGCTCGAGAAGAAGATCATCACATTTAAAGTTTTTTGGAACATAAACTCCTCTTTCTTCCTGTCCAATTAAATCAGTTAATCCTGGCACATTTGTTCCAATTACTGGAGTCCCAGCCATGAGTGATTCGAGCCCTGATAAAGGAATTGCCTCTCCCTCAGAAAACAAAACTGAATAATTATATTTCTTGAAGGTGCTAACTGGGTTTTCACAAAAACCTTTTAGAACAACTATTCTGTCTAGTTTTTTTTCTTTTATTAATTTTGATATTTTAGATTTATACATTCTTTGAACATCATCCATGGGCTCACCCCAAATATCCAATTGAAGATTCAAATTATAATTTAGTAAAGATTCAACGAAAGTAATAACTTCCTCTAACTGCTTAATGGGTGAAAGCCTTCCAATATAAGCAAGTTTAAGTTCTCCGGGATCTGGTTTGACTGATGAGACTTTAATTGGATTAGTCAAGACAGGAGTTTCCATAACATGAACATCAATTCGACTATTGATGCTTTCCATTTCCTGTGCGATATCATTAGTCGGTGATAAATAAGATCTACAAATAAGTGATGAGATGTGAAGAAAAAAACGCCCAAGTTTATTTGTAAAAGAGCGATAAGAGTGTAAATAGACTATTTTTTTAGATGCTTTAAAGGAAATAATATAAGGTGTTGCGGTTATATCATGAGCTAAAACAATGTCAAATTTTTGCTTTATTTGAAGTCGCAACTTACATATTGACAAAGCCAAAAAAAACAATTTCCTTGCTAGTTTAGTTTTAGATAACCCGCCCCCATCCATATTCAAAGTGGGTTGCTCAAAATCTAATTCAAGCCATTCTAAATTTTTTACCTTTCTTTCTTTCAAAGATTTGATAAGTGCTGAAGATCTATGATGGATTACACAAGTAACCGAATGTCCAGCATTCAAAAATGCATCAACAGTATTTAAAAAAACTTTTGGTACGCCGCCATTTACAGATTCTCCTGGAATAATAACTGGTATGAATACACAAATTTTCATTAAGCACTCCTTAATAACTAATTTTTAGAGTATATCTTCTTAACTCAATCAATGAATAAATTGTTTAGTGTATTTTAAATCAATACAATTAATTAATTGGAAGTTTTTTAAGAAGTCTCCATATATAAATTGAATCTATAATATTCGATCTAATATTAATAAGCTCTTTATCAAAAAATGTAAATACAATATGGGTGATAAATATGGATATACCCGAAGATATTATTGCGCCTATAAGACCAAGTTTTGGTATCATCAGCAAATTCAAGAAAATATTAATAGCCAGGCCAGTTATTGTACGATAAAAGACTTTTTTTTCCTTACCAATTCCTATTAAATGCCTAGTTGAAATGGATCCTATTGCTGCAATTGGTGCAATCCAGACCACGATCTCTAAATATAGTATCGCTTCAGAATAAGATATTCCGAATAAGAATAATATAATGATTTCAGAAAATAAACTGCTTGTTAAGGCAAAAATTACACTTGCCCAGAAAGCTATGGCATAGATTATTGTAATTTTCTCGTGAGAATGTGGGGAGTGATCTGCCCCAATTTTTGAAAGTAAGGGCATGACAGAAATACTTAAAATAACAGGCAACATTAACCATGCTTCATAAAATTTTGTTGCAACAGCATACATTCCAAGACTTTCATATCCTAAAAAATGCTGAATCATTAGTTGATCAATTCTCATATAAAGCATTGATGAAATTAATGCCAACATTACTGGCCAGGAAGAAGAGAGTAGTTTTATTGCAATTTTACTATCAAAAATACATAAAACTTTAAGCTTATTTTTATCTAAAAGATAAGACACTCCATAGAAAAAACTTAAAAGAAGCCAATCTAAAATAATCAAAAATATAAACCATTCTAGTGTTGCGTTAAAATAAATAAATATAAGCTTAACTATAGTAGCTATTAATACTTGCAAAGATTTTAAAATAGAGATCATTCTATTTTTTACCTCAGCCTGAAAATAGAAATCTACAACCTCAAAGCTTTGAAATATATTACTGATTAATACTAAAGAAATATAAAATTGGATTGTAGTTGAATTAAACAAACTCACTCCTGCCAATCCTATAAAAAATATTCCTAGTGCGGTAATCAATTTCAATCTAAAGGCTGTACCAAGAATTTTATTTTTTGAAAGATGACCTATTGAGAGTTCTCTTACCACAACAGAATCCAGACCAAGCTTAGCGATTCCAGAAGAGATGCCAACTACAGCAATAACGTATGTATAAACTCCAAAATTTTCAGGGGCAAGATATCTGGCCAAAAAAATACCAATAAGAACATTACAAGAAGTTCTAAATACTCTTTCTAATAAAAGCCAAGACGTATTCTTTATATAGATTTTGCTAATACTTTTTTTTTGAATCAAACTAAAAAACCTTTTTAAAAAGCTGAATAAAATATATTCTTTGATCAAAAAAATAAGGGGAAGTTTTGTGCATCTCTCTAAAGATTTTTATTTTCTAAAAAATCAAGAGCAGTCCAAAAGCCCTCACCATTGTTTTTGTGTCCCTGCCATACTTCAGGGAGAAACATGATGTTAGGTGCAACAACATTCAAATCTTCTGCAAGAAGATCAAAATCCACATCGCCCTGACCTATTTGAACTCCTTCTCCGTCATCACCCAGAGCATCAACTACATGCATGTGAGCAATATGAGGCCCAAGCAATTTAGTTGTATCGCTCAAATTCCAATTATAATAATTACAAGCCATCATGGTATGTGAAACGTCGTAACATATCCTATACCCAGTTTCAGAACAAAATTGAGCAATCTCTTTAGGATTTACAAAAAGGTTATGATAGCTCTGTCCTCCAAAGTGCCAAGGAAAGGGTGGCATTGTTTGAATAATCGGCTCAACACCATTCTTATCAATCATTGAAAGTGACTCTTTAAGAGTAGAATATCTTAAGGAAATCTCATCTTTCGATAGAAATCCATTGGAACTAAATCCACCAACATTTAGAACAATAACTGGTTGCTTTGTCTTAGGAAAGTAATTTTTTAATTCTCGTGTAATATTGCAAACTTTATTTAGCTCAGAAATTGAATGTTCTCTGTATGAATCATCATCACTTGTTAGGTCAAGAAGATGGTCACCAGAGAATAACTCAGGGGCATGAACAGCAAATTCAATTTTTTGCTTTTCATTAAATATACTTTCTAAGTTAACTTCTAAATCGTTATAACTTAAATGGAATTCAACAAAATCAAAGTTAGATTTTGAGCTCAAAGTGAAATAATCATGATATCTTACTGGAATTCCAAAAGGTCTATTAAATTTATATTTTTTGGGCTGGATATTGTGATCTGTTAGATCTGTATCAAAAAAACAATCGCCTGGCTTAAGTTCACGCTTTGCTGCTCGTCCAATTAGCGAGCTGATATACATTGGCTGCAAGCCTTGGCCTGGACTTTTGATATTAAGCATATCTCTACTTATAATTGAACCTTTTTCAATTGTTTTGCTAGCAATAATACTTTTTGCTAATGTTTCTCTATTTAACATTTCACCTTGCGTTAGAACTCTTTCACCTGAACTCCCCATAGCCTCCTCTAATGAGCGAATTTCAGACACCATTCTTTTAAACTCAGATGGCAACAGAGATACTTTATGATCATTACCTTCCATAGATTTATCAACAGTAAAATGCTTTTCAATAACTTTAGCTCCAAGCGCTACAGCTGCAACAGGTATTGATCCTCCTCTTTCGTGGCCAGAATAACCAATTAGCCCACTAGTATATTTTTTTAACTCATTTAAAAAAGCCAGATTTACGTCTTTAAAAGGCGTTGGATATGTTGAATTGCAGTGGAGTAAAACAAAGTTGGCTTCTCTATTCCGTAAAAATTCTATAGTTTTTTTTATTTCTATATGAGTGCTCATTCCAGTTGAGCAAATTAACGGCTTTCCTGTGTTTATTAAAGCCTCTAGAAAAGGATGATTTGTAAAATCAGCAGAAGCAACTTTATAGAATTCCATACCATAAGCTTCTAAAGCTTTTAAGCTATTTATATCCCAAGGTGTGCAGAGAGGGGGCAATCCCTTAGATTTACAGTAATCAAATACATCAAACAACTGTTCGTTAGATAATTGAAATTTAGATAATAAATCTAAAGTATACTCATCACCTAAATCTCCAGAGCCATCATTCTTTCCAGATGATTTGTGAAGACTTTCAAGGTTTCTCATTTGAAATTTAACGCAATCTGCACCTGAATCATAAGCTAAATCAACCATTTTTTTTGCAAGCTCAATGCTTCCATTATGGTTATTTCCAATCTCTGCAATTATAAAAGCTGGAGTTTGCTCAGATATTATTCGTCCACCAGCAGAAAATCCCTCTTCATTTCTAATAGCCACTGATTTAAGTCTATTTGCACTATCAACAATTGGGATGACATCAATTGAATCAGAAAATTTACTACTAATTTTTTCAAACTCCGATTCAAGAGTTACCGAAGTAACATTTTCATTCATCACATCGCAAACCATGAAATCAAGATTAAAATCTGACGAAGAGGTAAGCCATCGCCTAATATCTCCGTCAGTTAAACAGCCAACTAATTGTCCCTCATTAGTTAGAGCAAATATTATTCTCTTTTTATTTAAATTTATTTTTTCTAGTGCTCTAAGTATAGTTTCTGTTTCAAATACAATATATTTAGAAATTTTTTTATCTATTAGCATAAATTATCATCAAGTCTTTTAATTAAAATAGTCTCATTAAGTAACCAATCTAAATGAGTATCTATCTCAAAACTTTCCTCTTCACTCATTAAAAATGTGGCTATTTTACCGCATAATCTGTTCCTATTCTTCTTAAATAATTCAGATTTTGTTATATATATAGAGCCATTTTCTTTAAGCTTTATTTCTTCTGTAGGAATGTCTTGTCTTCTTGGCCTATTTTTAAAATCATATAATGCATGTGCAGCTTCGTCATTTTTAGCCTGCCATAGAAAATGCCAAAATTGACATACGCTTAACAAAGAATCAGCTTTATTATCAATAAATTTTTTAAATGCTTTGTCAATAGAATTGTTTGATCTTACAGGTGAGGTAGCTTGTAGCAAAACTATATTTTCAGGGATATAGTTTTCATATTCTTCAAGCCAGTCAAGAGAATGAAGGATTGCTGATTCAGTAGTAGCATTATCATCTGATAAATTTTGCGGACGTAAAAATGGGGCCTCTGCTCCATTAAGAATTGCCACTTCTGCTATTTCAGGTGAATCAGTAGTTACTATGACTCTGTCAATACAACTGGCTTTCAGTGCTAATTCTATTGACCATACTATCAATGGTTTGCCTGCGATATTTTTAATATTTTTTCCTGGTATGCCTTTGGATCCTGATCGTGCAGGTATAATTGCTAAATTAGTCATATTCTTTGATTTAGGAATAAGCTCAATATTACGTTTTTCTAGAAAAATAATGTTTCAACATGACATAAATAACACCTGCTAGTACTCCCAAAAAAGCACTAAAGATACAAATCAAAGCTCTTTTTGGCTCAGATTTTTTTTCCATTATTGCAGGGGGATCAATGTATTCAAAAACATAAAATTCATTTGCTTCAATTAATGTTAGTTTCTTAGTCTCATCTTGTAAAAGCTGAGAAATTGCCTCCTTAACCTCTGATATATTTGTCATCAATATTTGTTTATTTAGAAAACCAATGGCCTTTTCAGATTCTGATTTATCCTTATCTCTATAATAAGTATTTAATTCATTAACAATTACTTCTATCCATTGCTTTGCTATAACCGGAGATTTATGTTTAATTGATAAAGTAATGAAGCCAGTATCTTTGTCTTCAATTAAATTTAAGTTATCCCTGATAAATACTTCAAAACTCTCTTGAGGGCTTGGAATTTGCTTTTGTGGATATGAATAATCCCTTACCCAAGTATTTGAAGACACGTCGTATAAGGTTTTATCATAATTGAGTATATTTTTTTCACTGTCCCAAGATTTTAAAGCCATTAGATCTGGAAGATATATGTTTGGAAGTATTTGATTTTCAAAAAAACTAAGTGTGGTTAGCTTGTTTATAGCTTTAGTTGAATTGCTGTCATCAGTTTCAGTGGGTATATTCAAGCCAGCAAGACCAGCAAAACTGGAATAATTCTGGAAAGCTCTAGAAATACTATTAGATGCTTTAATAGGATTTAGAAGAGCTCGGGATTCATATATGTTTGGCAAAAGAAGACTTAAAATTAATCCAAAAGTAGAAGTAAAGATAATTATACTAATGATAACTTTTTTGCTTGACCATAAAATACTCAAAAGCTCAAATAAATCTATTTCATTATCAAAGTCATTAATATTATTTTTATGATCTTCTTTCATAAATAAGGTTATTCAATTTATATGCTTTTATAGTATACACATTGTTTTTGATTAATAAATTCATTAATTATTCCTATTAATTGAGCTAAATGACAAATTTTTATATTCTTTATGAACAAATAGTTATCAGAAAAATGAATGGTGCCCGAGGCCGGACTTGAACCGGCACGATATTGCTATCGAGGGATTTTAAGTCCCTTGTGTCTACCAATTCCACCACTCGGGCTAAATAATAAATTACTCCTTATCAAAATTAATATT
>MDTG01419025.1_pt1 | contig 16175 bp, 14 predicted proteins | sample 811421 | NCBI WGS metagenome assembly MDTG01 (sample SAMN05326645, study PRJNA326480) | marine metagenome | isolation source: seawater | place: Pacific Ocean: South East | collected 2011 | reverse complement strand
TCATCCGATCCACTGTCCACCACCAGATGCCAAGGCGCGATCTGTCTGTACGATTAAACATGGCGCACCTCAAAGCTGTTAGGTGAGGCGGTGGAAGAGGTGTGCTTCGCAATCCGAGAAGCAGCAAGGGCGCAGAAATGCTGTCCACGCGCTTCAAAGCTTGGGAACTGATCAAAAGAGGCCGCTGCTGGTGAGAGTAAGATAACCTGTTGATGAGGACCTAGGCACTTTTGTGCAGATGCGCTAGCCGCCTCTATCGCTTCCTCTAATGTTTCAAAACATTTGACAGGTACAAGGCCTTGCAGGCTATTTGCAAAATCATTAGCACAAGCGCCATATAAATAGGACTGAACTACATGTTCCAAATGGGGCAAACACGCTCTTAGCCCGTCTTCTTTTGCAATTCCGCCTGCACACCAATGGATATTCTCAAAACTAGCAAGCGCACGCGCTGCTGCCTCCCCATTGGTGGCCTTACTATCATTCACAAACAGGATATTATTTATCTGGCCAGCAGGTTGCAGGCGGTGCGGCAAGCCCGAAAAGCTCTCGATTCCGGCGTCTATTTGCGCATCGGACAGGCCGAGGGCACGGCAGACGCCTCTGGCGGCGAGGCAATTTTGTGCATTGTGCATGCCTTTCAAGGCGAAGTTATTAAAGCTATTAATATGGCTGGCCTCAGCCGCAACTTTGCTATCTGCAAGGCGGGAAATACACACCTGACCTGCATATTTTTTGCTAAGATTGTTTAGCGTTTTGCCTTCCCCTAAAATAGCTAGCCCTTCTGGGGCAAGGGAGGCTATTACCTGTTCTTTGGCGGTAATATAGCCTTGCATACCGCCATGTCTGTCCAAATGGTCAGGCGTGATATTGATTATAACCGCAATATCTGAACGCAAAGAGGGAGTTACTTCTAGCTGGTAGGAAGATAGCTCTATGATATTTATGCCGTCAGCCCCCACAGTATCTAATGCGGTGACCGCCGCACCGATATTTCCCCCAATCGCACAAATCAACCCTGCTTGTTCCAAGATATGGCCGATTAGAGCGGTAGTTGTGGATTTGCCGTTCGTGCCTGTTATGGACACCCAGCGGCCTTCGCGTCCTCGTCTTAGGGCAAATTCCACCTCACTTAAAATAGGGATACCAGCCTCTGCGCAAGCCTTTGCTGCTGGATGGGGCTCTGGATAATTATGGGGAATGCCAGGGCTGATTATGAGCGCCTCCAGCTTATCAATGTCCCAATCGTCATAATGTTTAAAATATTTTTTTGCTGTATCGCCAGCATCAACGTTTGCAGAGAAGTGGTCATCATACAAGCAGACGTTGATACCGTCGCAAACACACGCCTCCAGCACGGCACGACCAGACCGGCCGAGCCCCAAAATGGCGAGATTATCAAATGCTTTAGTATTTGTCTGTGCCATCTGCTGTTATCCTATCGCAATTTGAGGGTCGACAGGCTGATAAGCGCGAGAACTACGGAAATAATCCAGAAGCGGATAACAATGGTGCTTTCCGCCCAGCCTTTTTTTTCAAAATGATGATGCAGAGGCGCCATCAGGAAAATCCGTTTTCCCGTTAACTTGAACGAGGCAACTTGTAAAATGACAGACAAGGTTTCGACCACAAACAAGCCGCCTGCAATGGCTAGAACTAGTTCATGGCGTGTGGCCACCGATACAGCCCCTAAAGCTCCACCCAGGGCTAGCGAGCCTGTATCACCCATGAATACTTTTGCTGGCGGCGCATTAAACCAAAGAAAGCCGAGCCCGGCTCCAATGATAGCCCCAAGCAGAGTTGCTAGATCTCCGGTGCCTGGTACATAATGAATTTGTAGATAGCTGGCAAAATTTATATTGCCGCTGAGATAGGCAATCAGGCCAAAACATACACACACGATCATCACTGGCACAATAGCTAGGCCGTCTAAACCATCGGTTAAATTGACGGCGTTGGATGCGCCTACAATAACCAGCATGGCAAAGGGAACATAAAGCAATCCTAAATATATTAGGGAATCTTTGAAAAAGGGTAGCGCCACCCCATAGCGAAGCTCTTCAGGTGAGAGCTGGATAAAAATCAAACTGGCGAGCAAGGCTGCACCTAATTGCAGAACTAGCTTTTGCCGGCTACTCATCCCATCGCTAGATCGTTTTTTCAATTTTATCCAATCATCTGCAGCGCCGATCATCCCAAAAGAGGCTGCGACTAATAATACCGGCCATAAATAGGCATTTGATAGGGGCACCCATAAGAGGGTTGCAAAAATAAAACTGAATAAAATTAGCAGTCCACCCATCGTCGGTGTGCCAGCTTTGGCAATTATGTGGCTCGCTGGGCCGTCTTGGCGAATAGGCTGACCCTCTGCTTGATGGGCTTTGAGCCAAGTGATAAACCGCTCTCCGCACAGTAATGACACGATCAAAGCTGTCATAAAGGCGCCACCTGACCGAAATGTGATATATCTAAATAAATTCATTATCTTATAATCATCAGAAAAGGCTAAAAGCAAATCAGGCAGCATGGTAAACACCTCTCTTCGGGGTGGAGGGGCCGTTATATTTACCGTTCAGCCTGTCTAGCAGATAGGCGTTTATTTTATGCGCTCCAGAGCCATTCGAGCCTTTGATGAGTATAAGATCAGCCGCCCCTATCATGGCGTTCAAGTCTTTTTCAAAACCTGCACAAGCCGCTTTTTCATCAGCAAAATGAGTAGCAGAAATGGCCTCTGGCAGATGCTGGCAACAGTTTTGCATTAACGGTCCGATACCTATCACCGATTTTGCTTTAGCGATTTCAATGGCAGTTGCTAGGGCCCGATGCTCAGCGACCTCTGCCGCGCCAAGTTCAAGCATATCGCTTGCAATAACCAGCAGATTTTCTGCGTTATACGAAGCAGCGGCTTCAAGAGCTGCCTGCATTGAGGCTGGGCTGGCATTATAGCTGTCATCAATTAAGGTCAGCTCACGTCCGGCGTAATGCAGCTGGTGAACGCGGCCACGACCTGCCCCTTCACGCATGTTGGCAAATACAGGTAAGAGCGGCTCCAAATCTAGCTTTAGGGCATGTGCAACTGCCAGCGTACATAATGCGTTCATCGCATAATGTTTAGCGCGCATGCCAAGAGTAAAGCAGACTATCTGACGCATGCCTTGGGTCTGTGGATGTGGCAGGCTAGCAGTTATTTCTAGGCCTTGTTCATGCGCCTTTATATTTTCCAGCCGGATTGTACTATCTTCATCTGCGCCAAAACTAATGATGTTTTTCAGGCCTGATAAGCGTGCTGAGCCGGCAAGCTGTCCATAAAATTCATCATCGCGTGGCAGAATAGCCGTGCCAAACGCATCTGCACCCAAGAAGATTTCCGCCTTCGCTTCAGCAATTTCAGATAGATTATTGAAAAAAGCAACATGCGTATTTGAAATGCGCGTAATAATGGCAATATCAGGGCGTACGATCTCAGAAAGCAAGGTGATTTCGCCTGCGCTATTCATGCCCATTTCTGCAACAAGAAAATTTGTATTTTCTGGCATGCTGTTTAATGTCAGAGGCACACCTAAGTGGTTATTAAGGTTTCCCTTTGTTGCATGAACACTCCCCGCAACGGCTAACATAGCTGCCAACATATCTTTGGTACTTGTTTTGCCAACAGAGCCAGTGATAGCGATTTTGCGGGCGCTACTATCATGCGCAATGAATTTTGCTAACGCTTGTAAGCTAGCCTCGACATCTGCAACAACTAATTGGGGCGAGCTAATTTCAGAATTGGGTTTCTTGACAATTGCGCCATGCTCTGGGTGTTCGGCAAGGCTTTCAAGGAAGTCATGCCCATCTTTATGGGCGCCTCTCAGGGCAATAAACAGGGTATTGCTAGCCATCTGACGGCTATCAATAACCATATGATGAAAGGCGTATTGAGGAATGTTCTCGTTCAGCCAATAGCCGTTGCAAATCTCTGCTATTTCTTTTGGATGCAGTTTAGATAAGCTCATTCTGCCTCCATTGTTCTTATTTGTGCTATTGCATGGCGGGCCACGCTGGCATCATCAAATGGTAGAGTTTCGGTGCCAATCATCTGTGAGGTTTCATGTCCTTTACCGGCTATCAATAGCGTATCGCCGGCATGTAGACCGCTAATTGCAGCTTTAATTGCGGCATCACGTGGTGAGATTTCTTCGGCATTTGGGCACCCTTTACGAATTTCAGCTCGGATTGCGCTAGGGTCTTCACTCCGTGGATTATCATCTGTGATAATGACATAGTCTGCTAACCTGCCCGCTATCTCGCCCATTATTTTGCGTTTACCTTTGTCTCGGTCACCACCACAACCAAAAATAACCTTCAATTTTTCAGGTGTTTGGTCTCGCAGGGCAATAAGGGCAACTTCTAGCGCGTCTGGTGTATGCGCGAAATCGATAATGATACGCGCTCCAGTTGGATGTTTATGGATAGGTTGCATGCGTCCGCGCACTGGCGTCAAAGCTGGCAACGCCCCTAATGAGTCTTGCAAGGGCATACCAGAGGCATAAGCAGCTACGGCTGCCATTACCGCATTAAACGCCTGAAACGTGCCAGATAAGGCAACAGGAAAGCGAAAATTCTGTCCCTTTGTGGTAATTTGCACATCTAGCCCAAAGGGATGCGACTTAACCTCTTGGATACAGAAATCTGCCTCCGGATTTCTACCCACTGTCCAAATAACAATCTGGCGGTTTTCTAACTGCTCTTTGAGGTGCATGACTTGTGGGTCATCTGCGTTTAGAACTGCCGTGCCCCCATCAAGAAGGTTTTGATGAAACAGCTTGGCTTTTGCTTCAAAATAGCTATCCATATCGCCATGCCAGTCTAGATGTTCTTGGCTGAGATTAGTGAACACAGCTACATTAACGCCAAGCCCCGCCATCCTTTGCTGAGCCAAACCATGGCTAGAAGCCTCAAAGGCGGTATGTGTAATCCCTGACTTTGCCATCTTATGCAAGAGCGCATAAAGGTTTTCGGGTGCGGGGGTAGTTAGCATAGCAGAGCCGCTGGCAAGCTCAGGCACTGGACAGGCAACGCCTAGCGTGCCGATGGTGGCTGCAGGCCAAGTTGCCCGTGTCCAAATCTGGCGCATATATTCAACTACGGATGTTTTACCATTTGTGCCAGTTACACCCACCAACATGTCCGGCCGCGAAGCATAAATTGCAGCGCAAATCTGCGCATAGGAATGGCGGGTATCATCAGATTTGATATGGGCAATACCTGCTGGCAAGGAAAGGCTTGCATGGTCGCTCAATATCGCAACAGCTCCAGCTTTAATAGCGGCATCGATGAAGTTATGGCCATCGTTTTTTTTGCCTTTAAGAGCCGCAAACACCTCCCCTGGATGGATGGCGGATGAATTTGCGCTCACGCCAATTACGTTTTGGCTCTTATCCCCATATACGAGTTGCGCAGAAGACAAATATGTTAATAATTCAGAAAGATGCAAAAATAGCTCCTTTACCACCAATATTCAGACTTGGCTCAAGATTTTGGCGGATTTCTGGCGCTTTTATGTCAATAGGAAGAACGCCCAGCACAGGCGCTGCTTTTTTTACAATTTCAGCAATTACGGGTGCGGCAACCCATCCTGCAGTTGCAAAGCCATGCGAGAATTTTTGCGGCTTTGGCTCATCCACCATCACAAAAATTAAATAACGTGGGTCGTGAATAGGAAAGGCAGCGACAATGGATGTTAGATTAGCTTTTTTATTATACCCGCGCGCGCCAACTTTCAGTTTTTCAGCCGAGCCAGTTTTGGCGCCAACCAAATAGCCAGGTGCATCTGCATAATTTGCTGTCCCATCTTTATGGGAGACGACGAGGCGCATCATGGAACGTACTTTCCGATTGGTATCGTTGGAAAAGATACGGGTGCGCTCAAACACTTCATCCGGCTTACGAAGCAACAGGGTAGGAGCAATAAATTCCCCATTTCCGGCGGCCGCAGCTATGGCGCCAACAGCATGGACAGGCGATACAGATAAACCATAACCATAGGAAATAGTAATTGAAGAAAGCCGCCCCCATTTTCGTGGAACGAGAGGTTGTGCTGTTTCTGGCAATTCAAGTGCAGGGCGATTTAGCAGACCCAGCTTTTCCATAAAACTTTGCTGTATTTCAGGCCCGATCGCTTCGGCAATTTTTGCTGAGCCAATATTGGATGAGTAGACTAAGACCTCAGATGGGTTTAAAGCGCGTTTGCGAGGGTGAAAATCACTTATGGAATAGCCAGATATCCGCAAAGGCTTGGAAACATCATAAGAAGCGACAAGCGAAGTAGCATCGCTTTCAAGTGCAATCGCCGTATTTAGCACTTTGAAAATACTGCCCATTTCAAAAACGCCTTTGGTAGCGCGGTTGAATTTGGAATCACCAGTCGCCTCGGCTAAATTATTAGGGTCAAAATCTGGCAGGGATACAAGGCTTAAAATTTCACCATTTTTTATATCCATGACAAGGCCAGCCCCGCCAACGGCTTCGAAACGCTCAATCTGGTGGCTTAAAGACTGACGGACTATCGCCTGTACACCTAAATCGATCGATAAATTTACATTTTCGCCAGCGGCCAGCTTGGTTTGCATACTCTTTTCTATACCAGCAATACCTTGCCCATCCCGGTCCACCTGACCGATAAGGTGGGCAGCTTCTGATCCATGGGGATAGCTTCGTAGCGAGGTCGCAGAAATATTTACCCCAGGCAGGCCAAGACGCCTAATAGCGGCATGTCGCGCTGGGGTTATTTTCCTATCTAGCTCAACATAACGGCTCTTTCGCGCCAGTGCTTTCAGGATATCCTGCTCAGACTTTTCCGGCAAAAGAGGCGCTAATTTAGTCGCCACTTCATAGGGATTCAACACCATTTTTGGGTCAAGGTGCAGGCGCATTATCGGCAGAGTACTTGCCAATAGGCGGCCTTTGCGATCATAGATTGCCCCGCGTGCAGCATTTGCTTGTATTTGTAATTGCCCCGTTTCTGCACTATTTTGGCCACTGACCAGCCATATAGCCTTGGCGCTGATGCCTATAAAGCAACTGGTTGCCATCGCTCCAGCTACAAGCAAACGCGCCCTTGCGATCCGCCGTGATTTGTCAGGGTTTGGCCGCGATGGCCAAATGCGGCTCCAAACCATAGACATTGCGTTTGAACGTTCAGGTGAGGAAGAGGCGTTATTGCGCATAATTCCCCCCTTTTTTCTCATCATTTGGGTCGTTGGCTTGGCGTAGGGGAATAGATTCCAATGGTAGAACACGGTTCTGGGGGATCGGGCGCATGGATAATAGCGAGGAAGATAGGTTCAGCAATCTATCTGGCCGGCTCAAATAGGCCCATTCAGCCTCTAGGATAATGGCGCGGTTTTCCGCTGCTTTAATTTCATTGCGCAAATGGCTCAAGCGATCATAGCGTCCATCTACTGATAATCTTGTCATGTAGAGCGCACTGCCACTCACCGCAAAGACAAAACAAAATATCAGAATAACGCGAAGCATTTATGCGCTCTCCTCTAGTGGATTTATTTCAGCCACTGCACTAGCAAGCCGGCGAGCCACCCGTAATTTTGCTGAACGTGCGCGAGCATTAACAGCAATTTCCGCATCTGAGGGTAGCACGGGTTTGCGAGGGGTTAGTGCGTAAATAGCAGGCAGTTCAGCACGTATATCGGGACGATGGCGCGAAGGGGCTGGTATATTACCGCTTTTGGCATTTAGGAAATTTTTAACGATGCGATCTTCAAGTGAGTGGAAGCTTACGATAGCCAATACTCCATCTGGGGCGAGTAAATCTTCTGAAGATGCCAGCGCTTTTTCCAGCTCTTCTAGCTCCTGGTTAATGTAAATGCGCAAAGCCTGAAAAGTGCGGGTAGCGCTATCGGTCTGTCCAGGTTTAGGGCGTGGCATAACTGAATGAATAATATCAGCGAGCTGGCTTGTGCGTTCAATACGCGCATCAAGGCGGGCACGAACAATGGCTCTAGCAATCCGGCGGGAGGCACGCTCCTCACCAAAGCGCCAAATGATATCTGCAAGTTCGGCCTCATCTAGTTCATTAACAACATCGCTGGCGTCCAGACCCTGTTTTGACATTCGCATATCAAGTGGTCCGTCTTGGCGGAACGAGAAGCCGCGCTCTGCCTCATTTAGCTGGGTTGAACAAACCCCTAAGTCAAAGACAATACCATCAAGTTTTTTGATGCCCGACACTGCAGTAAGGCGTTTCATTTCCGAAAACGGGCCTTCCAGTAACTGCAAGCGTCCTGAATAAGCCTCTAGCAAAGGCTGGCCGCGTAAAATCGCGTCTGGGTCGCGGTCTATCGCGGCAACTTGGCAATCTGCTGTGTCTAACAAGGCTTTGCTATAGCCACCATTTCCGAAGGTTGCGTCGAGAAATACTTTGCCCGGCAAAGGTGTCAGGGCGGCGATGACCTCGTCCAGCATGACCGGTATATGCAAGCTGGACTGTTCCATTACCGCTCTCCTGGCTCTGGACGCGGGCCAAGGGTCAGGCAGGGCACGCCTTGCTTGGCTGCGCGGTCACGGAAATCTGTCTCGCGTTTTTGATGCTGGTCAGGGCGCCAGATTTGAAATGACCGGCCAATACCTGAAAATAAAGCTGTGCCATCTAAGGTAGCAAACTCAATAAATTCGGCAGGTAGCAACATACGGCCATCAGAGTCGATTTTCATCTCTTGGGCGCTAAACAGCATGGTTTGCAAAATTTCAGCCTCTTCTGAAAGGCTGTCCATCTGATCAATCGCATCAACAATCTGACTAATGCGCTCTGGCCCGCACCCCTCTAAACATGCATGAGTTAGCGATTTATAGATATAAAGGGGGCTTCGATTGCGCTCCAAAACCGTTCGGAAAGGCGCAGGCACAGAAACCCTGCCCTTCGCATCTATTCGGTTTTCGTAGGTGGATAAAAATAAATCCAACTTCCCCTCGCTTAAAATTTTTTGCCAATATTGGCTACATAATTGGTTTGAATAGCCGCCATAACGAATTTCTGTATGGGTAATTTTCAGTAATTACAGTAAATTACCCAAAAATAACCCGTTCTCCACAAAAACCGGGTTATTATGGGATATCATGGGATTTTATGGTAGTCAATGGGAAAACACTCCAATTTATGGAAAAATTAAGGATTTTCAACAGTTTATTATAAATAACTTAAAGAAAAACAGATAACTATCTATTTTAAATGATTTTAAATCAAAGTGTTCATCTTATGTTCTTATTTTGAAGACTTTTTGCCTCATTTTAACTGTGAAAATTGGTGTGAAGTGAGAATGGTGATATAGAGGTTGAGTAGAACCCTCGCGAAGAACACTTTAGAAAAGCAAACAGCCGCATAATTTAAATATGGCTGTCTTAGTTATTTGCGCTCCGGGGGAGAGGTTAGTTAAGTACAGGTTTGGCGCTAACGAGCCCCATGGTTTTCTGGCCCTTATTATGCCTGATATCATATCTATAAAGGGTGATTAGGCTTCTATCCATAACAATACTTTTCAGCATAAAGACATAATAATATGACACTTTTGTTGGTGTTAACATGACAATGAAACCCACAATTTTTGATTGTTCTCCACGTAGTTTAATCTTGATAAATTTTGAAGGGGCAAAAAGAATAGTTGGAGGCTTGTCACTGTCTTGACAAACCATTGTTTGTATTGAATTTTTCTTTCAGCTAGCGGGGTTGTCTATTAAAATTTGATACGCCACGGTCTTTATGACACCGAGACCATCAAAAATATGCTTATTTTTTTTTAACAGGGGCAATGGGCGCAGGGCCAAGTAGTTCATTTTCCATCTGGTTTGTAATGGTAACGGGTCGATTATCATCACGAAGCCTTGGGAAAGGTATAGTCGTCAACATTGTTTGTGAAAGTCTATTTGAAGGTGCGCATCGCGTGCTTCCTGGCGGGTCGGTTTCTGAGTGTCAGCAGGGAGGGGGAGAATGTGCATGAAAAAACTATAATTTCAGACATGTGCCCTGCTGACTTTGTCTCAGACCTGTGTCCGTACGCGATACGTTTATGACCAAGACCTTTATCTTATTTTTTAAATGAGGCACAAATATGGCAAAACCGGATGGGATTGAATTTTGAGGGGATGGGCTAGTAGTGAGCAGACAGCCTGTAAGCCGGGTTCTGTAAAAAAGAGCATGCTCTTTTATCGATAGCTATTCGTCTGGGACGTCTGTTACCAAACGCCTCTAGCAACCTACCCGGACATTTCTGGCAGGATCACCAGCGCTGTTGAACAGCAATGTCCCTACATGGTCTTGCTTCGGATGGGGTTTACCATGCCAGCTCTGTCACCAGAACTGCGGTGCGCTCTTACCGCAACCTTTTCACCCTTACCTGTCAAAAAAACAGGCGGTTTCTTTTCTGTGGCACTTTCCCTAAGGTCGCCCTCGCTGGACGTTATCCAGCATCCTGATCCTGTGAAGCCCGGACTTTCCTCCAGCGCCTTTGAAAAAGGAGCCAGCAGCTATCCGGCTATCTGCTCACATCTTAGGGCATAACGCGGTTGCGGCGCCATTGTCAAATTACAAGACAGCAGGAGGACTTTACAAGCGGATTAAATGAAAGATGCAAAGGTTCCAGAGGCTATTCTGCTTCAATGAATTCTCTAAAGATTTCTAGCTCTAGCCAGCTTTCTTCTTTCGATGCAAGGCTCGCTTTATCTATAGCTAGTTGAGTTGCTATTTTATCAAAACTTTTTGGGTCGCGCTCAAATAACGCCATATCTGACAACATCGCTTCCTTTACAGCAATATCCGCACGTAAATTTTCCATTTCCTTGGGTAGCTGTTCCAGCTGATATACCTGCTTATAACTAAGCCGGTTTTTTTTGGCTTTTGCTGTCTCCATATTACCTAGTTTTGCTTTAATTGCTTTTTTAGCAGTTTTTACAGTTCCGTTATCTTCGCTCTTTCTCTTGCGCTGCCGGCCTAGGTAATCGCTATAGCCACCAGCATGGGGAACAATTTTACCCTCTTCTTCAAAGGCTAAAATGCTCCTAACGGTGCGATCGAGAAAGTCTCTGTCATGGCTGACTATCAATACGGTACCATCATAATCTGCTATCACTTCTTGCAACAGGTCAATAGTCTCTATATCCAGATCATTAGTGGGCTCATCCAGCACCAGAAAATTATGCGGCTCAGAAAAGATACGCGCGAGCAACAGCCGGTTTTGCTCGCCGCCAGATAAAGTGCCAACACGTTGAGTCATTTTATAATCATCAAATAGGAAGTCCCGCAGATAGCTGGTTACATGGCGCGGGTTGCCATCTAATTCCACCACATCACCGCCATCCGGGCAAAGTGTTGTCCAGGGTGTTGAATCGGGGTTTAGCCTCTCGCGGTTTTGATCGAAGTAGGCTGAGAGTAGGCCATAACCCGTTTTAATATAACCTTTATAGGCTTCCCGCTCACCTAATAGGGTACGAATGAAGGTAGATTTACCAATGCCGTTTGGTCCAACAATTCCTAGCCGGTCACCGCGCCGGATTATGGAGTTGAAATGTGTGACTAGGGGACGTGACGCTTGGGCGTCTCCGCTATTATTGGGGAAGTTGACGGTTAAATCGCGTGCTTCTAACACAATCTGTCCGCCGCCTTCGGCTTTTCCTGCGCTCATCGACATCTGGCCGATAACTTGTCCATCTTGGCGGGAGCGAAGCTGGCGCAAATCTTTTAATTCCCTAAGCCGTCCCTGATTCCGTTTCCGACGGGCGCTAATCCCCTGATGCAACCATCTTGTCTCTTCTGCAATTTTTCTATCTAGCTTATGCAAGCGCATAGATTCTTCTTTTAGAATGCCTTCGGACCAGTCTTCAAACTGCTCAAACGCACCTTCACGCCTGCGCAAAGTGCCTTGATGAATCCAAATAATTCCGGTTCCCAGTGCCCGCAAGAAAGCGCGGTCATGGCTGATCAGGATAAGCGCCCCGGAACGTGCTCGTAGCATATCCTCCAGCCATTCAATAGTAGGCAGGTCGAGATGGTTTGTGGGCTCATCTAGCAGTAGCACTTGTGGTGCTGTTATCAGGGCACGCGCGAGCGAGACTCGCCGTCGTTCTCCACCTGATAACCCGTCCGTCATCCGCGCAGGGTCCATGCCCATTCTATCCAGCATTGCATCCGCCTGGTGGGCTTGCTTTACGCGCTGAGATACTGTTAGCTCACCATGATTATCGAGACCCTGCATTACATAGGAAGATAGGCTCATACTGGCTTTGAATTTAGGTGATTGAGGTAAATAGGCGATTTCGGTAGCTGGCGCGACCCATCGGCTACCTTCATCTGGCTCTACTTGGCCAGCTATTAGTTTCATCAAGGTAGATTTTCCAGCTCCATTACGGCCAACCAACGCCAGCCTGTCCCGTGCGGAAACGGATAAATTAACTCCCCGCAAAAGCCATCTGTTGCCCAGATTAACACCCATTTCCGATATACTCACCAGCGGCGGGGCCATATTTTTAAAAATACCTCTTCATCTTGCTATTTTGTTCTTCTGGTAGAATGTTGCTTTCATTTTAATACCCATTTTTCTAGTTCTATTATTTTTGATGTGCGGTTATGCCGTGCGGCTGCGAATTTGTCCGGCTAATGTCTGATAAGCATTGTTAATTTGTGCTAGCCTATCGGTCGCCGCTGAAATAAATTCTTCAGGCATGCCGGCGGCGATGAGCTGGTCTGGATGGTGGGTTCGCGCCAGTGCTTTCCATGCAGCCTTCGCCTCTTCTAAACTTGCATCTGGGGTAATGCCTAAGACCAGATGCGGGGGTGGGGTGGTGCCGCTATGAATATCAGATAAGCGGCTAAAATCAGCCTCGTCGTAGCCAAAGATGCTAGCAACCTCTGATAGGTAGGACCATTCATCAGACGTTATATCTCCATCTGCCCTCGCAATGACAAATAAAAGGTCAAGCAATTGTTCTAAAATGGCAGAGCGTGCACCAAACAGGTCAACAGTTTGCCGGGCATAGGCAGAGAAGCCTGTCGGCGTTTGCCGAGCTAAATCCCAAAATTCACCTACTCTTTTGACATCTTTTTCTGGGATATCCACGCGGGAGCGAAACGCCTCTATCTCTGATCTGGTAACCATGCCATCAGCTTTTGCCATTTTGGCGGATAGGGCGATGACGGCAACAGTAAATGCTACCTTTCTTGCTTGATCAGAATTGCTACGGCTACGAATTTGATGTCCAGCAACCAGGCCAGCGGCCGCACCTAATAGGGCCCCTATCGGCCCACCTACCGCAAGTCCGGCGGCCCCACCAATAATTAAGCCCCAGATATTCATATTATCGCCGCTCCTTCATATCTTCGGACGTTAAATAGAATTTGCCATCTATACTCGTTCAGATTTATACTCTGGCAACCTGATATCAGATGCTTTATCAGTTATCTTAAAAGCTTATACAAAGTTTATGATAATGAAACAAACCTCCAAACAGTCTAATCAGGGTAGTAAATTACCCCATTTCGATTATCGAGGCTTAAAATGCCCTCTGCCAGTATTAAAGGCGCGACGAGCGCTAAGCGCATGCCAAACCGGCGACAGCATCAGGATATTGGCAGATGACCCTGCTGCTCCCCTTGATATGACGCATTTTTGCGATTCTGAAGGTCATCAGCTTGAAGCCTCTCATGAAGAGGAGGGTGTTTTCAGCTTTACGATTATCAAGGGTGCATCCTAACAACGCAAATAGCGTTAGGCAGAATAGCTGGTGCAGGCATAGTTTCGCTGTTCTTGATACCATCGCCATTGTATTTCTTGTGGTGTATCTGTCTCAACGAGGCCAAGCGAAATGGCCATATCGAAAAAACCCTTTGCCGGTCTGTCATATAAGCGCGAGACAACAATTGTTGCACGAAGTGGTTTTCCAGCGGCAACATCTTCTGCCATGCTTGCCTCTAGCCATAGGGTAAGTTTATTAATACGATGCGGTGCGGGAATTTGAGCTGTAGTTGCCAGCTCTTCATAAGTGATAGGTTGGCCTGATCTTAGCGCCACGAGTAGCGCTATTTCAGCACGTTTATGCCAGCTGTTATCATCATCGCTTACCATATATTACTTTCTTCTTTCAAGATTAAGCGCTTTTTCTTGAGCTTAGAGGTGGTTCTATTGTAAGCCTTCTCTTATGACCTTTCTACGCTCACTTTTGTTCAATTTGGCCTTTTATGGGCTTACCACTATTTTGGCGGTATTACTATTACCGTTGATTGTAACACCGCGCTCTGCCCAAGCTTCGGGCCGTTTTTGGGGATGGCTCACGCATAAACTACTTTTTATTGCAAGACTGTTTCACCAGAATGATGGCGATAGCTTGCGGGGTACGCAGGTGATCTATGCGGTGAAGCATCAATCAGCATGGGAGACACTAATCTTGTACTGGCAGCTTGGCGCGCCTGTAGTAGTTTTAAAAAAAGAGCTGATGATGATACCTATTCTTGGCTGGTTTTTTGCCCAAGCAGGCTGTATTGCCCTTGACCGCAAGGCTGGAATGACAGCGTTACGGCATTTACGTGCGCAAGCTGATATCGCTCGACGTTCTGGGCGCTCAATTTTGATTTTTCCACAAGGTACGCGGGTTGCGCCGGGCACGTGGCAACCCTACCAGATAGGGGTTTTTGCCCTTTATGAGCAAACGGGGTTAGCTGTACTGCCCGTGGCCCTTAACTCGGGTCAGTTTTGGGGGCGGCGTGGCTTCACTAAAAAGCCGGGGCGAATTTCTGTAAGCTATCTGCCAGTAATTGCAACTGGGCTAAAACGTAAAGAGTTTATGCAAAATCTGGAAATAGCGATTGAGACCCGCAATGCAGAGCTTGAAGCGACGACCTTGCACCCTCATATTTAGAGGCCAAGGAGAATTAGCTACTAACAAAATCGCCGGAGATAATGATGGATGGTGAGAATTTTAACGAGAACCGCCAACTTAATGTATTAGGTGGACGCCTGGTAATATGCTCAACCGAGCCTTTAACCGGTTTTTTTCGCGATGGATGTTGTCATACTGGCCCCCAAGATGCAGGCTCGCATACAGTTTGTGCTATTATGACAGATGAATTTCTTGCCTATAGTCGAATGGCCGGAAATGATCTTTCTACCCCGCGCCCAGAGTTTGACTTCTCCGGCCTAAAGTCTGGGGATAGATGGTGTTTATGTGCAACAAGGTGGGAACAGGCCCGCCAAGTAGGGAAAGCACCGAAAGTAATTTTAGAAGCAACTAATAAAGCGGCGTTGGCCATTCTTAATATTGACGATTTAAAAGCGCACGCCGCAATGTAATCTTCCAAATTGTCAGTAATAAGAATAAATAAAAAAGGCTATTCAGAAAAAGTGGCACTTAGGACGGAAAAACGAGAAAATAAAAAACCCATCTCTGATTCGGGCGTAACCTCCGATACGCATTTATGGATAGTTTGGATGGGACTAATGGTAGTGGCGGTTGCATTGCTACCTTTTATCATACGTGAAGGAAGAATTGTGCGTACGCTTGCGGATATGTGCATTAGCGCGCTAGGACTGTGAGAGTTATAACACACTTACAAGCCGTCTTTTTTGCAGTTTTTGTGCTTTTGCACGATAATTGCTCATTTTTGAGAATAAATTAAATTGACGCTTCGTCCCACGATAAGCCTGTGTTAGGCTGAACTGGGGAAGTTTTTGGAAAGCTTACAGGGGGTGCCCCCTGTTGAGTTGGGACCGGCTAGGATTACTCAATCAAGGGACACGACGTTTGTACGACGCTTGTCTTTAATTGGACTAGCTGAAAAAAACTTCCCCATCAAGAAAGGGCATTTTTTCATATTGTGGAAGGTTATTCTTGCCTATCCGTGCGAACCCCTTCAATCACCAATATTTTCTTAGCGCCGAGAAAGCACGCGCGAAAACGTGGGGGTACTCTTCTGTATAGTCCAGCAAACTTATCATTCGTAGCATCTGAAATAAATTTAAAAGTGGGACTATTTTTTTATTGCAAAGAGCGTCTTGCTATCTGGTTATAGCGTAAAAGCTCAGACGCTCAATTTCTTGACCAACTTATATGGCAATGGTCTTATAGGACAAATTATTTTTTTGACATATTCTGTTTTTTATTATGAGAACATAAACCCCCAAATTTGAGAGTGAATA
>MDTG01375284.1_pt1 | contig 16175 bp, 15 predicted proteins | sample 811421 | NCBI WGS metagenome assembly MDTG01 (sample SAMN05326645, study PRJNA326480) | marine metagenome | isolation source: seawater | place: Pacific Ocean: South East | collected 2011 | reverse complement strand
CATGAAAGAGAAGTTTGGCGAACAGGCAATGGAGCCACACCGCATTAAATATAAACCGATCGGTTAATCTTTTATTGCTTGCAACGGCGTTGGTATCCAGCCAACGCCGTGATCTCTACAAAACCACTCGGCTTGTACACCAAAACAGTCAGCTAAGTTTTTTTCAGTCAACACCTCAAACGGCTCTCCGCTCTGCACTAAATCCCCGTTATGCATTAACAGTAAGCGGTCACAAAATCGTGCGGCCAACGCTAGGTCATGAATAGCTGCCAAGACAAGACCGTGGTTTCGCGCGTGATTACGCAACTGCTGCATAATGGTTAATTGATGCGCCACATCGAGACCACTGACAGGTTCATCGCAAATTAGTAATTGTGGCTTTAATAATGTAGCCCGAGCCAATAATGCCCGTTGTCGTTCACCACCCGATACTTGCGAAACTCGACGTTCCTTGAGTTCGAGCAATTCATAGGTTCTTAAATGTTCATCAAGCCGCGGTCGAGCGCATTGCGCTGCTAGATTTACCAGTTCATCGATACGAATATCCCACTCAGGCGTTTCAGTCTGAGGCAAATACCCCAAATACTGTTGTCGCTTGCGATGCGACAATCCCAACCAATCTTTTTGTTTGAATTGCACCTGACCTGTCAGTTGTGGCTCAACTGCAGCAATACCACGTAACAGTGAGCTTTTACCCGCGCCATTTGCCCCTATCACTCCGACTAACTGATTGCTGGCTAGCGCTAAGTTGATATGGCGTATGCGTGGGCGAGAAATGCCTGCTAAATATAAGTCGTTAAGCTCAAGCATCACGGGTGCGCTCTCGTACCAACAGTACAATGAGCAATGGCGCACCGACTAAAGCCGCAATAACCCCCACGGGTAACTCGCGCGCGGTGCTCATTAACTGTGCTATGGTGTCAAAACTGAGCAGTAAAAGAATTGCGGTAATGGGCGACAGCCACAACACATATTTCGGATGATTAAAGCCTATCAATCGAACGGCATGGGGCGCTAATAGCCCAACAAACCCGATAACGCCAGCCGCCACCACGGAGGCGGTCGTGAGTAATGCCACAGCTAACAACATCAAGTTGCGATACCGCGCCACATTGAACCCCATTGTCGCAACCGTTTCTTCGGATAAAGTTAGGGCATATAGAAAGCGCCGACCGAACCATACCAATGGCAGCGCTAACACAACTCCTGGTAGCGCTAGCATCACCGAATGCCAGCTTTTATTTGCCAAGCTTCCCATATGCCAAAAAGCCCACTCTTGAAATGCAAACGGGTTTGGGGCGAGATATAGCAACAGTCCCATCACGGCACTACTCATTGTTGCTATCGCGACCCCCGCCAGAATCAATCGCGTAGGCGAAGCCCGCTGCCCGGCAAGCACCATCAGTAACGACACCCCGAACAAACCGCCAACCAACGCCAGCGCAGGTAATCCAAAGGAAAAGGCCGGTAGCCAACCAAAGTAAAGGCAGGTAATCGTCACTAAAGCAGCACACCCGGATACTCCAGTGATGCCAGGTTCAGCCAGTGGGTTTCGAAGTAATAGCTGCATCACTGCGCCAGCCAGCCCGAGAGCGATAGCAATCGACCAAGTTAGCACGGTCCGTGGAACCCGAATATCCCAAATAATATCGCTCTCAAGTGCGTTCGGAGCCCACCACTTAAGTGAACTTCCTCCTACAGTAAGCTGTACCACACTGAGTAAAATAGCGATGCCGAGAAGGATAAGGTAACACTGCCGCTGACTCAGTTTCATAGCACTCCTTGAATGGCTTTCAAATAATCTTCAGCAAACACCACTGGACACGACGAAAGCCGTGACGGAATTTGGTGAGTCGGTGTTGTCTTTAACTGTTGTTGCAATAACGGATGGTAAAGCCATTCATTGGCCAATGCATAATTGGCATTGCTAAAACCTTCCAACAAATAGCGATCAGGCGCCAGCCTTATCACATTCTCAAGCGTTAAAGAAACGAGATTTTTGCCAAAAGGTGCGGCTAAATTATTCCAGTGCATCGCATTAATTAATTCATCAGCCCAACTCGCCGCTCCCCAACTAAACTGGTTAGGCATCAGTATAATGACATCTTGCGGAGTCTGATGCGCGCGCCTCATTGCTTGCTCTAACTGCTGTTTGTGAGCGTGCGCATGAGGCGCTAACTGAGCATATTGGCTCAGTTGTGCTATCCATTCATGATATCGCGCCAAACTACTGGGCTGCGGTAATACCTCGACTTCAGTATACTGACGTAACAGCCGAATCAATTTTGGATTATTGTACTCTGTTGCAAACACGCGATCAGGCTGTAAACGCAAAATGTTCTCTAAACGTCCAAAGTGGGCGCGATGTGTCGAAGTAATTAGTGCCTCATCGAGCCCCGTAATCCCAACCACCTGCCCGGGTGCCCAGTCAGTTAGCAAATAATCGAGGCATTGATTTAAACTGACCCAGCGAGAAGAAGCGTCTGCCGAGACCGAGAATATGACAACAAGGCATACGGCAAGCCCTTTAAATCGCATCGAGCGCTTCCTGCAGATTCTTAACGGGTGTGACTTGCATTCCGTCGATCGCCTGCTTAGGTGCGTTACCATGCGGTACAATCGCGCGCTTGAAGCCGTGTTTGGCTGCTTCATTGAGGCGCTCCTGGCCATTCGGCACGGGTCTTATTTCACCCGCTAACCCAACTTCACCCAGAATAATTAACTCCCGTGCTAAAGGCTCACCTTTAAAGCTCGATACGATGGCGAGCATAAGCGCTAAGTCGGCCGACGTCTCAGACACTTTTACCCCACCCACCACGTTAACAAACACATCTTGATCAGAGACGTGCAGTCCCCCGTGACGATGTAATACGGCCAACAGCAAGGCGAGTCGGGTTGCTTCCAAACCAACTGCAACGCGGCGCGGGTTTGCCAGTGCGGAGTAATCTACGAGCGCTTGAATCTCTACCAAAAGAGGTCGAGTCCCTTCCCAAATGACCGTCACCACCGAGCCATTACCCTGCTCCTCGCCGCGCTGTAGAAAAATAGCTGACGGATTAGAAACTTCTTTTAATCCATTGCCTGTCATGGCAAAGACCCCTAGCTCATTCACCGCGCCGAAACGGTTTTTAGTACCTCGTAACGTACGGTAACGGCTATCCGCCGATCCGTCTAAAATCACCGAGCAGTCAATACAGTGCTCTAAAACCTTAGGCCCCGCTAGTGAACCATCCTTGGTGACATGTCCGACCATAATGATGGCAACGCCTTTTTGTTTCGCATAGCGCGTGAGAAAAGCGGCGGACTCGCGCACCTGCGATACACTCCCGGGGGCCGAAGCAATGTCATCTAAATGCATCACCTGTATTGAGTCGATAACCATCAACTGCGGCTTTTCCTGATCAGCGAGCTGACAAATGGTTTCGACCGAGGTTTCGGCGAGCATACGCAACTTATCCATGGGCAAACCGAGTCGCTTTGCTCGCATGGCAACTTGCTGCAACGACTCTTCGCCTGTCACGTATAGCGCTTTCATACTCCCAGCAAGGCGACACAGCGTTTGCAATAATAGGGTACTTTTACCAGCGCCTGGGGAGCCCCCGATTAATATAGCAGAGCCGGGAACCACACCACCACCAAGTACTCGATCGAATTCTTTAAAGGTTGAGCTAAAGCGTGGCACCTCCTCAAGAGAAACCTCATTTAATGTGGTGACCTTGGCTTGCGTAATCCCTGCGAATCCGCTGCGCGCGCTCGGTGCACTTGCTTTACTCGCTCCTAAACGCACTTCAGATACCGTATTCCACGCCTTACATTCGCTGCATTGCCCTACCCATCGTGGAAAGTCGGCACCGCAATCCGTGCATACATACGCTGTTTTTGTCTTTGCCATGTCACTGCTCTCGTTCTATGATGCTGTCAGTTAAGCTCATCATTATAAATATAATCGAGAAGAATGCCGAACTTACAATTAACACCGCTGATCGACCAACTCAAACTTGTTGCTCTTGATGACGATTTTGAAAAACACTTTAGCTCGCTAACTGCCACTCTCGACGGCCCGAGCAAGTTTAAAGTGCGCTCAGAGGTGAGGCGTTTAACAAGTCCTTGTGCCCGCACACTCGATTTAAGAAAGCGTGTCGACGGAGAATGCCTGAGATTTGAGCACCGTGGACGGATTCACTACCTTGACGATGTTGCGCGCGATATTTTTGAGCGTGGACTCAAGGAGTATAACGGTGTATTTACCCAAGATACTTACGAACGCATCATGCAGGCGGAAAATAACTACCGCGTGATGTATGAGCAACAAAAAGCTGAGCAAATAGGAACAGCCACATCCTCGGCAAGCAGTGATACAAAGACAGAGTTTGAACAATTTAAACTCGGCTTTTATCCCTACCGCGACGAAGAACGGATGAATTACACCGTTGAAGTCCAAGTCGAGCCTTTCGGCGAGCAACCCTGTCGAGCCGTAACTAATAACATTTCGCAAGGGGGGCTCAGAGTTCGCGTGGATCGCACGCAGATGCCCGTATCCAATGGGCAGCGCGTAAAAGTTTATTTTACTGGCTTTGCAAAAGAGTTCACGCTCGACCCCAATGTGCCGATTCACTACATTATCACCGAAGTGCTAAGCGCCAATAAGCGCACTTACATTTCACTCAAGCGCGCAGAGGATGATGAAAATACCGAGTTTGATGCCTTCATTTCACGCTTTATTAGTGGTTACAAACGGCGCTATAAGGTCAACACCGATAACACTGAAATCGCTTTAGTTAATAAAGCGCACGAACAGTTTTATCTACCTCGTATGAGTCGCCTGACATTGTTCCTTAAAGCTCATACGCGGGAGCTAATCTGTAAGTATGTGCTTACTACTGAAAATAACGAAGATACGCTCGCGCACTGGTACACAGAAACTAATGAACTGGCTATTGGTGCACTTCTGAACAAACGTCGTAGCCAGTTTATGATAAATAAACTGCAACGAAACGAATCCTGCGAACTTACGATCCTGACGTTTAATATTACGGCAAAGGGAAAGGTTTACTTCTATTCCGCCTTGGTGGAGGAGTTAGAAAAGAACGACTTATGGGATACCTTTACCGCTTTCGCAGCTCAAAAATCGTCCTTTCAGGCGTTTCGGATTAGCCTCTCATCGGTGAAATCTGACAATGCCTGGCGCCCACAGGCAGTTCCTCAGCACATCAATTTACCCGCACGCGAACAGCCATTTTCCGCCGACATTCAACAAGCGTTAGCTGCTGTTGATTATGTAGCAACACTCGATAACGTCACTGATATGGTTCGACCGCTATGTGGGCAAGATTACGATAAAGATGAATTAAGTAAGCTCCGTGCTTTTGTTCATCCGCCCTCACTGCCCCACCGATCGCAGGCAATTAAATTGGAGTTCGTCGACTTACGAAACGAACAAAGATACCATTTGCGCAGTCGCTGTCGTGTAAGAAGTGGTTCTATTATCCGCGATGGCATGGTACTCGATATTTCTAATCAAGGTTTACGTGTGCAAGTGGACGAGCCGATCCCGGGTGAAAGTCGTTCAGAAATGCGTGTCAGCTTTACTCAGTTAAAGCAGCATTACAAAAATGAGCCGCTCACTGACATTCAATATCAAATCGTTAATGCGGATGACTCGCATACCACCTTTAACCTTAAATTAGACAAAGACGGTTCTTCACAAGCAACGGCTCACTTCCTGACTGGTTTTATTCAGGAAAAACGGGCTCAGTTACCTAGAATATACGAAAACACCTCTTTAAAAGGGTTCGAGCTGGGGCTTCGTAATTTATACTGTGATGCAGCGAGCGCTGTGCCATTATTTTTCTATCAATCGAAGCACCAGCAGCATTATCTCGGACGCGTAGGGATTCCGCCCCACGTAACCGATTGGAGCCGATTACTGCAACTGTCATCTAACGTACTGCCGAAAGGACAGTTAACCGAGTTACTTAACCATAGCGACTTGTTCGAGGAATGGATGTCTTGGTTAACTCGCGTCGATCGCAGCGAGTCTCCGCACAAAAGCCTGCTCATTTTTCAACTTGGTTGGGATGAAGCCCACCGACGCACGATTGAAATGACGCACTTTGATTTGGACAAGTTGTCGTTAGACAATGTTGAACATTGCGTTACACAAGCATTGCTGCATGACACCATCATCGCTGTCAATGTCGAGCTTAGCCGGACGGGGCGCCCAGATAGGCAGTTCGTTGAGGCAGAAATGCAATACTTAGCCGCTTATGCCCAGTACAAAGTTGATCGGGTTGAACAGCAGTTAGATAGTGTCTTCGGCGTTGCTGATAGCTACAGTGTAACGTCCTTACTCATGCAGGGCTTACAACTATCGGAGTCGTTGCGAGAAACAGCCGTTAAACGCCTACAAGAGTGGCTACCAGCATAGGTTCAAAAACGACCTTTCAATTCATTAATAATCAGTGCCAAATCGGGTTGCGAGACGCTGACATCTGCCACCTCTTGCAGCACGGGTTTGGCGCAGAAAGCAACACCGAGATCCGCAGCTTGTAACATCCACTGGTCATTAGCACCGTCGCCGACGGCGACAACGGGCGCATTAGCTGGTAATTGCTGCCTCAAACTCTGAAGTACCTGTGCCTTTTTGTGCCCGTCAACGATGGCTCCCGATACCTTCCCTGTCAACTTACCATTGTGGATTTCGAGCTCGTTAGCCACGTGCATATCCAAGCCCAGCTGTTCTGCAACGCGCCCTGTAAACCAAGTAAAACCGCCCGATACTACTACGCAATACCAGTGCTTCGACTTACAGTAATCAATTAGAGCCTGCGCTCCCTGAGTAAACGGAATGGGAGTAAACAACCTATTGAACAGCGAAACATCGATACCTTCTAACAGCGCTACACGTTGCGTAAGACTGGTGGCGAAATCGATTTCGCCACGCATCGCTTGCTCAGTAATCGCTGCTACCGCGTCACGCTGCCCTAGCAAGTTCGCAATTTCATCGATACACTCAATTGAAATCAAGGTTGAGTCCATATCAAAGACAATCAACCCAGAATGGTTTAGCATAGAGGTTCCTTAATGGCTGGAATAGGTATCCACGAGTGAAGCATAACGCACTGCCAAAACACACGCTAAGTGAGCTAATGGACCGCTTTCCTGCGGCTAAGTTGCAACGCTTAACTCGGCTCGCGTTTAAAAGGCTGCTGCGCTTTCTCGCCGCTGCCGCGTTATTAGTATTGATGTACAGTATTTGGAATATTGCCACGAACCAAGCGCAACAACAACTTGAACGAAATACGCGACAACAGTTGAACTTTGTTCTCGAGCAAACGGCATCTGCGGCTCAAGTATTTATTGCCAACGGCAATCAAGAGGGTTTGCGTCAACTTGCAACATCGCTAGAAAATCGTCCCTCGGTTTTAAGTGTTGCACTAAAAAGTGCTACGGGCGTAAACGAGCTAACCATCGGTGAGTCTTATTCGGTCATTGATTACCCCGCTCCCCGACCCGAACCTTGGATCTTTATTCAACCCATTGGGGAGAGCTCCCTCAATCAAGGTTATTTGCAAGTCATATTCGACAAGCAGCAGGTACTCAGATCAAGTCAGCAGACATTGGTCAACTTGACCGCTCAGGGAAAAACCTTACTCTTACTGGCGTTAGTAACGGGAGGGATGATAGTACTTGGGTTTAATCGCATCCGCGATAGGCGCTGGGTTAAAAAGCAACGCAAAAAGTATCTTAGTTGAACAATGCTAGACTATTTTGCCAAAGCACAGAAGACAGTTCTTTCGGTGATTCCTGCAATAACTCAGCCAAACTATCGAGCACCAGCGTGACTCGTTGAGGCTCATTCCGTTGACCTTGATAACCGCAGATTGGCATATCAGGTGCGTCCGTTTCTAATACTAAATGCTCAACACCGATGCGAGTGATGGCATCACGCGTTTTCTTCGCTCTTGGGTAAGTGATAGTGCCGCCTACACCGAGCTTGAAACCTTGCTCAACCCACGCGATAGCTTGCTCGTAACTGCCCGAAAATGCATGCACCACACCACGCTGGACGCCGGCGTTCCGTGCTGCTTTTAAAAGCTCATCTAAGGTCTTGCGATGATGTAAAATGACTGGTAGCTGATAATCCACCGCTAAACCGAGTTGCTTATCGAGCAATGAACGTTGAAGCTCAGGTTTCGCACAGGTGGCATCTAAACCGATCTCACCTATCGCCTTGCATTGCGCTTGGGCAACTCCCGACAACGACTCGAAGCAGTTAGCCAAGTTTTTCACATGCTCGACCTCATGTTGCGCGATGAAGTAGGGATGCAACCCGAGCGAAAACCGAAACTCAGCAGAAAACTGTTGGCACACGTTGATGAGTTTTGGCCATTGCTGCGTTGTGACACCGAGCAACATAAAACGATCGACACCCCGCGCTTGAGCTGCCGCAACGACCTGTTCGCGGTCGTTGTCAAAGGCAGCGAAATCCAAGTGACAGTGGGTGTCGTAAAGAGGCATAACGATTAGTGTTCGCGCGTATGGCTAAACGTGATATCAGGATAGCGTTCTTCCGCCAAACTCAAGTTCACCATAGTCGGTGCGATGTAGGTTAGATTATCACCGCCATCAAGCGCCAAGTTAGCTTCCGCTTTACGGCGAAACTCGTCTACTTTGCGTTCATCACCGGAGACCCAGCGAGCCGTGGCGACATTGATGTTTTCATACATTGCATCCACTTTATACTCGGTTTTAAGTCGGTGCACCACAACATCAAACTGCAGCACACCCACAGCCCCTACAATCAAGTCGTTACTAATCAGCGGACGAAACACCTGCACGGCCCCCTCTTCTGATAGCTGAACGAGCCCTTTTAATAGCTGTTTCTGCTTGAGTGGATCTTTTAATCGGATACGGCGGAATAGCTCGGGAGCAAAGTTAGGAATACCACTAAACTTAAAGTCAGAACCGCTGGTGAACGTATCGCCAATCTGAATCGTGCCATGGTTATGCAAACCAATAATATCGCCTGGATAAGCCTCTTCGACATGAGCACGATCCCCCGCTAAAAACGTCAATGCATCACTAATACGCACGTCTTTTCCTGTGCGTACTTGCTTCATTTTCATGCCTTTTTCGTATTTACCCGACACAATTCTCAAAAACGCCACCCGATCTCGGTGACGCGGATCCATGTTCGCCTGTATCTTAAAGACAAAACCAGAAAAGCCAGCATTTTCTGCAGCAACGGCTTCGCCTTCATCGGTCTCGCGTGGTTGAGGTTTTGGTGCCCAATCAACGAGACCATCAAGCATGTGGTCAACGCCAAAGTTACCCAATGCCGTACCAAAAAATACCGGGGTCAACTCGCCCGCAAGGAACATTTCTTTATCGAACGGGTTCGACGCACCATTCACTAATTCAATTTGCTCGCGTAACTCGTCCGCCCATACACCTAAGCGCTGGTCGAGTTCTGGATTATCAAGGCCTTTGATAATATCGACATCTTGAATCATGTGACCTTGACCGGTTTTATAGAGGATCGTCTCGTCACGTAACAAGTGATAAACACCTTTGAAGTTTTTCCCTGAGCCGATCGGCCAAGTGATGGGTGCACACATAATTTTTAAAACATCTTCGACCTCATCCAATAACTCCAAAGGATCACGTATGTCACGGTCGAGTTTGTTCATGAACGTAATGATCGGCGTATCGCGTAACCGCGTCACCTCCATTAATTTGATGGTGCGGTCCTCAACACCCTTAGCACCATCAATCACCATCAGACATGAATCTACGGCTGTAAGTGTACGATAAGTATCCTCCGAGAAGTCTTCGTGCCCTGGTGTATCTAACAAGTTGACCAGCGAAGAGTGATAAGGAAACTGCATCACCGAGGTGGTCACAGAAATGCCCCGCTCCTGTTCCATTTCCATCCAGTCAGATTTCGCGTGCTGACCCGATTTTTTTCCTTTCACCGTGCCCGCTTTTTGAATCTGTTGACCATGCAAAAGCACTTTTTCTGTGATGGTGGTTTTACCAGCATCCGGGTGGGAAATTATGGCAAAGGTACGACGTTTATCTACCTCTTGCTTAATTTGTTTCGCGACGCTCACATCTGACATTTAACTTTCTCGCATATCGGCCGATTTAAAGGGAGTATTTTCGCTGATTTACGCGCTAGAAACAATGCCGAGAGGCGACTCAGAGTTTACAGGTTTTTCACTAAACCAAGACAAATGTCTTAGTGAGGCTCTCAATCGTCTATTATAGAATTTGAAAAGTCATTCCAATAAAAGTGAAACGCCCATGAGATTCAATATTCGCGCTAAAGTATTTATTTTGGCACTCGTACCGCCGGCATTAATTGCCATCTTTCTTACTTGGTTTAACTTTCAGCAATCGAATAACATCGGTGACGCGGCAGTAGACCAGTTTACCGAACAGATGCAGAAAGATGCGCGCAACTCTTTATCAAATTACCTTGCCTTAGCACGGTCATCGATTCAACACCTAGTTGACGATCCATCACTAGGTTCACTCGCTGAACGACAAGCGCGCGCGAAACAAATCATAGAACAACTGCGCTTTGATGACTCTGGCGACGTGGGCTACCTTTTTGTTTATGACTCAGATGGCATTAATGTGGCACACGGTGTTAATCAAGGGCTCAATGGGCGTGACCTTTATGACTTTCAGGATCCAAATTGCGTTTACCTTATTCGTGATTTAATTAAAGCAGCGAAAAACGGTGGTGGCTATGTCGCTTATGATTGGCAAAATAATAATAAACGTGTCGCACCCAAGCTTGGCTATGCGGAATACATTGAAGCGTGGGATTGGGTTATCGGAACCGGATTCTGGGTTGAAGGCTTACAACAACGTGCAGCCGCACTCGAAGGTAATGTACAAGACTCAATAGCCGACGCGCTTTGGCAAACCTTATTGGCTAGCATCATTGCACTATTAATTACCGCGTTTATCGCTCTGACCGTAGTGCGCAGTATCACGCGACCACTCGCTAAAGCATTAGCAGCTATGGATGAAATCGCTACAGGCGATGGTGACTTAACACGTCGCTTAGCAACGGATAGCCATGATGAGTTAGCTGATTTAGGCGCCGCTTTTAATCGTTTCGGTGATCAAGTCTCTGATTTAATAGTGCGCGTGCGCGAATCTGCATCCATGGTTAATGAGTCAACACAACAATTGTCGGGTGTACTTCAGCAAGCTCAAGACGGCGTTGGCGAACAACAGCTAGAGAGCGAACAGGTGGCAACCGCTATTAATGAGCTCGCGGCAGCCTCTCAGCAAGTTGCAGCGAGCGCCTCTGAAGCGTCCGGGGCGGCTGAAAACGCTGAAAAACTTGTTTATGACGCGTCAAGCTTATTAAAACAGGCCGTTAGCGTGATTCATGGATTAGCAGATAAAGTCGAGCGTGGTAGTCATTCAGTAGACAACCTCGCCAATCAATCGGCTCAGATTGGCGGCGTACTTGACGTAATTCGCTCTATTGCTGATCAAACTAATTTATTAGCGCTCAACGCCGCCATCGAGTCGGCGCGCGCAGGCGAAGCGGGAAGAGGCTTTGCAGTTGTCGCGGATGAAGTAAGAACCCTGGCTAAACGCACTCAAGACAGCACACATGAAATTGAGCAGATGATTGATCAACTGCAATTAAGCAGTAATCAGGTGTCTGACGTTATGGGAGCGATACGCGAAGGTAGCAGTCAAAGCGTTGAACGAGCGGGCGAAGTAGAGCAATCATTAAAACAAGTACTAGAAGCGGTGAACACCATCAACTCGCAGAATGCTCAAATTGCAACAGCCGCGGAAGAACAAACGTCAGTTTCACAAACGATCGATCAAAATATGTCCACTATCGTCGAAATCGCTGAACGAACCGCGCAAGGCACACGCGAGGCGGGCGACACCATGGGCGAGCTGACTGATACCGCGCAACGTCTCGAACAGTTAGTCAAACGTTACAAAGTCGATTAATCAAACATGTTGATGCCACTCTCGGTGGCATCAACCCCCAACCAATGTGCCAACGTTTGCCCTAAATCAGCAAAGCTTTGGCGCTGACCTAAGCTGCCGCTCTTCAAACGAGGGCTGTAGCAGAGCAACGGCACAAACTCGCGAGTATGATCACTGCCAGGCCACGTCGGGTCGCAACCGTGATCCGCCGTCAGTACCAGTAAGTCATCAGGTTGCATCGCCTGTATCAACTCAGCCAACCTCGTATCAAAAGCTTCGAGCTCCTGAGCATAACCGGCAACATCCCTACGATGACCGTAAAGTGTGTCGAAAGCGACTAGATTAGTAAAAATAAGGCACTTGTCCTGCTGTTGGGTTTGCATCAGTTCCAATGTCTTATCAACCAAAGCCGATGTATCGCTGGCTTTATAACTAGCACTGATCCCCCGACCTGCGAATATATCACTAATTTTCCCAACCGCATGAACTTCACCCCCACCGGCAATGACATGATCAAGCAGTGTCTTACCATGAGGCGGTGTCGCATAATCTCGACGATGACTGGTACGCACATACCCCGTAGTACTATCACCGATAAACGGGCGCGCAATAACTCGTCCGATGTTATATTCGTCCACTAAGTTGCGAGCAATTTCGCATACCTGATATAAACGCTCTAATCCAAACGATTCTTCATGAGCCGCAATTTGAAATACTGAGTCCGCCGATGTGTAAACGATCGGCTGGTGTGAGCGCTGATGTTGCTCACCCCATTGCTCAATAATCTGTGTACCTGAGGCATGGCAATTACCCAGCACACCGGTCAGTTGAGCTTGCTCACATAATTGCTGCAACAATTTATCGGGAAAGCTATTTTGTTTATCTAAGAAATAGCCCCAATCATAATGCACGGGCAGTCCCATCAACTCCCAATGCCCCGACGGCGTGTCTTTACCCGATGAACGTTCTGCTGCCCAACCGTAAAGTCCGTTAACGGTCATGTCACCGAGCTCCACAAGTTGCTTATGAGTGGCTCCCGCGTGCGCATGCCATAGTCCTAACTGAGCCATCTGAGGCACTTTGAGTGGCTGATTATTACGAGCTTGATGCTCAGCGATATGGCCCAAGGTGTCTGCACCCGCATCGCCAAACTCTGAGGCATCGGGGGCTTCACCTAATCCAAAAGAGTCGAGTACCACAACAATGGCGCGTTTCATCGTTATTTACCTCGCTGGCTCGCATAGATAACCTCATTGACGGGAGGTTGTTGGGTATCAATATGGATAGCTTCATGTAGTTGCGCAGCGGCTTGCTGCCAGTCGCTTTCACTCGCGGCATGGATCACCGCCATCGGTTGCCCCGACTCAACTGTCATACCTAATTCCATAATGTCGGAAATGCCGACGCTATAGTTCAACGTATCACTTGACGTTAAACGTCCTCCTCCGAGACTAACCACAATATTACCCAATTCTCGTGCATGTATCTGAGAGATATAACCTTGCTGTCTTGCAAGCACGGGTTTAATCACCGCGGCTCGCGGTAAGTAATTATCCATTTTCTCGGCCAGGTCTTGAGGCCCTCCAAGCGCATATACCATTCGCTGAAACCGCTCGAGCGCCGCACCTGAGTCCAGCGCCTCTTCAATTTTTGCTCTGGCGGTGTATTCATCAGTTGCGAGCCCACCCGCAAGCAGTGCTTCGACAGCCAGCGCAACGGTTACCTGATGCAGACGATTAGGTCGATATGCGCCCGATAAATAATCAATAGCACTACGAACTTCTATTGCGTTGCCAGCACATGGCGCGAGTGGTTGGTTCATATCTGTAATAAGGGCACGTGTCGGTACCCCTAATTGCGAACCAACACGGACCAGAGTATCCGCCATTGCTCTGGCCTTCTGTTCGTTGTCCATGAAGGCGCCGTTACCGGCTTTGACATCAAGCACTAATCCATCCAAGCCCTCGGCGAGCTTTTTCGATAAGATCGATGCCGTGATCAAAGGTAATGATTCAACCGTTGATGTAACGTCGCGGGTTGCATAGAAACGTTTATCGGCAGGCGCTAATGAGCCTGTTTGCCCAATAATGGCGACACCAATATCCCGAACCGTATTTCTGAATACGTCATTAGAGGGATGTGTTTGGTAACCAGGGATAGAATCAAATTTATCGAGTGTGCCGCCGGTGTGGCCCAAACCGCGTCCGGAGATCATGGGCACATAGCCACCACACGCAGCAATCACTGGACCGAGCATTAAACTGACGTTATCGCCCACACCACCGGTCGAGTGTTTATCCAATACCGGGCCATCCAATTGTAGCGATTGCCAGTCAAGTACATCGCCCGAGTCGCGCATGTAACGGGTCAGTAACATCGTCTCGGTGTCCGACATTCCGTTAAGATAAATAGCCATGGCCATTGCGGCGATTTGTGACTCACTCACCGTCTCATTGGTAATGCCTTTAATGAAAGCAGCAAGAGATGTCTCATCTAACTCACCACCATCACGTTTGATGCGGATGATTTCTCGTGTAAGCGACATATAATCTCTCCTAACGACGCTCAATTAAGTCCTTTAATAAGCTACTAGCTCCTAAACGGAAATAACTAGGTGTAACGTAATCAGCACCCAAAATACGCTCAGCTAAACTGAAGTAGTCACACGCATCAGCCAACGTCCTAATGCCTCCTGCTGCTTTAAATCCGCAACGGGGGTTGTCTTCTGCAATGACAGTCAACATCTGCTCGGCAGCTTCCAAGGTCGCATTGATCGGCACTTTACCTGTTGAGGTTTTAATGAAGTCCGCACCTTGCGCGATACTTAACTGGCTTGCCAAACGAATTTGTGCAGCCGTTTGCAACTCACCGCTCTCTATAATTACCTTCAACAAAATATCAGTTCCGCAAGCGTCCTTGACCTGACTGACCAGCTGTTCGCATATTTTTGTATCGCCCGCCAACAAAGCATGGTAAGGCAACACCACGTCTATTTCATCTGCCCCGGCGGCTATCGCTCGCTGCGTTTCCTCGACAGCACGCGTAATATCCGTTCCCGCTTGTGGAAAGTTGGTAACCGTGGCAACCGGCACCGTCGATAAGCCTTGCGCCTGAAGCGCACGTTTAGCTGTTGTCACATGTTCTGGAAAGACACATATAGCCGCGACATGATGAGACTGGTAGCTCGCCTTAGCACACAATGCTTCTATCATGTCAGGTGTGTCGTGGTTACCTAACGATGTTAAATCCATGCACTTAAATGCTAACGCTGCCTGCTTATTCATAGTAACCTCTTAAATTGATTCTCTTCGCATAACCAAAGCGCCCTCGCGCCCGGTGTCCGATGCGTAATAATTTGGTCGGCGCCCTACTCGTTTAAAACCTGCCTGTTGATAAACATGTATTGCCGGCGCATTCGACTCTCTGACTTCTAAAAACATCAGTGCTTTGTGCTTATCGGCATAATCCAAAATATGCCGTAACAAACACTGACCCAGTCCTCGCCCCTGATAGTCGGGATCAATTACAATATTATGTAAAGTCAGTTCATCGGCGATTAACTGGGTATTGGCAAACCCTACGATTTGGTCATCAACCTTTAAAGCCCACCAAAGGGTGCCGATACTCGAAGGTTGAAAAAAAACCACTTCCGACCAAGGGTATGCATGAGCTCGGCGCTCAATATCGAATAAAATCGGACATGGCTCAGTCAGAAAAACGTCTATTTTTGACATTGTTGAATAGTAAGCCAAAGTGCTTTTTTTGCTGAGGGCGTATTAATCTGGGGATTCACTTCATCGACCGAGATAACCGAATCGGCTTGAACCGGAGGTTTTATAGCGGTCGGGCGCGTATCAAACAGTAAAACGAGATCTTGCAACCATTGCGGCAGTTGCACGGGTAGAGGCTTTGACGACTTTAAATACAACGGCCCCACTCGATACCAATGCGCCACTTCTTCATTCGGTGCTTGAGTTTGCTGTGATTTGAGGGTCCAACGCGGGATGCCCATTTCATCAAGCACACGTGATTGTAATTTGGATAATTTCATCAGCATTTGATCCGCATAATTTAGTATGCAGTTTAAAGCAGAGCGCTAAGATATGCCAGAATAAGAAAGGAAGCAGTGGCAGGGGCGGAGGGATTCGAACCCCCAACCGTCGGTTTTGGAGACCGCTGTTCTACCAATTGGAACT
>MDTG01041010.1_pt1 | contig 16175 bp, 17 predicted proteins | sample 811421 | NCBI WGS metagenome assembly MDTG01 (sample SAMN05326645, study PRJNA326480) | marine metagenome | isolation source: seawater | place: Pacific Ocean: South East | collected 2011 | reverse complement strand
GATTTTCCTGAAATAACTCCCTCAAGATTGTTTTCTTTTAATTTGTTTAAATTTTTTAAATCTTCATAGTTTGTTAGCCCTCCAGCCATAATTATTTCTTTTTTAAAATTATTGATAGACCTAATTTTGTTTGTCATTTTTTTTATAAATTCTAAGTTTATTCCTTTTAATACACCATCATTTTTAATATCAGTTATAACATACCCTCTTATTTCAGAGTTATTGTAAAGTTTTAAAATCTGTTCAATTGTAAAAGTTGATTTTTCCTTCCACCCCTTAACCATTATATTATTTTCTTTAATATCAAGTGATACGTAAATTCTTTTTTTATAAATAGTTGATAATAGTTGTACGACTTCAGGTTGTTTAACAGCCATGGAACCTATGATTATATTTTCAATTCCTAAATCAAAATATTTTTCTGCGTATAGTTTAGATCTTATTCCACCACCTAATTGAATTGGGATTGTAACTGATTTTCTAATTTTTTTAATAGATGATATATTTAGATCAGGTCTGCCGAAAGCAGCATCTAAGTCTACTATGTGTATTTTTTTACAACCTATTTGTTGGAAATATAATGCTTGCTTTTCTGGGTCCTCATTAAATACAACACTAGATTCATCTACACCTTCGGTTAGTCTAACGCACTTATTATTTTTAAGATCAATAGCTGGTATAATTTGCACTATAAATTTTTGTAATAATATATACCTTTAATAAAACTTCCGTTTACAAAAGCATAATAAGGATTTTCGCCCCAAACTTTATAATCTTTACCTGAAAATAACTGAACGGCTGCTTCTTGAGTTTGTCTTACAGCTAATTGAATTGATTTGATGTTATCTTCTTTTGCTTTTTGTTCTGAAAAATCAATCATAGATTTAGCTAATCCATATCCACGGGCCCAGGGAGCTACAAAATGTCTTTTGATTTGTGCAATATTTTTTCTGGACTCTATATTTGGTGCCTCGTAGGATAATTGCAGTGTACCTGCTATTACTCCATTAAGCCTGCCAACAACAAGGTTTGTTAGTTTGTCTTCTGTAATGTTATTCCAATATTGATTGAGAATTTCTCTAGTTGGAACTCTTAACCAGCCAAACCCACCACCTGCATTTATTGCTTGTTCAGTGATGTTGCAAAGATCCGCCATATCCACTTCAACTAATTTTGAAAGTGTATCAACTGAAATATTAATTTTTTCTTTTGGTAATGTAGACATATTTTTAGTTCAAAAAGTTTTTAATTAAGTTCAATCCTTGGGAGGAACTTTTTTCAGGATGAAACTGAACGCCATATATATTTTCTTTTCCAACAATTGAAGTAAAATTCATTCCATACTGTGTTTCTGCCAAAATATTTTCATAATTTTTACATTCAAAGTAGTAAGAATGAACAAAATAATAATCCTGTGCGCTCTTTAATAAGGTGTTTTCTTTAATGGGCTTAACTATATTCCAACCCATGTGTGGCATTTTTAAATTTTTTGTTGGCATAGCTTTTATGTGGCCCTCTATCCAACCTAGGCCCTGATGGTGTCCATTTTCTTCACTATCTGTTGCTAACATTTGCATCCCAACACATATTCCTAAAAAAGGTTTTTTTTTAATTATTGCAAATTTATGCAACTCTTCAATCAGGCCTGGTTTACTTCTAATCCCCTCCATACAAGTCGCAAATGCACCTTGACCCGGCAAAACTATATGAGTGGATTGTTTTATTTCTTTCAAATCGTTTGATATTAAAACTTTTGCATTAATATTGTTCTCAGCAGCAACTTTAATAAAAGATTTTTGAGCTGATAATATATTTCCTGATCCATAATCAACTATGGTAATAATTTTCATCAAGATTATAGTGAACCTTTTGATGAGGGTATTTGATTACTACGTCTTGTATCAATTTCAATGGCAGTTCTGTAGCTTTTGGCAAACGCCTTGAAACATGATTCTATTATATGATGATTGTTTTTGCCATAAAGGTTTTCTATATGTAAATTACACTTTGCTTCGTTTGTAAAAGCTTTAAAAAACTCTAAGAACAACTCAGTATCCATCTCACCTAATTTTTCTAAATCCAAATTAACATTCCAAACTAATTCTGGTCTTCCACTAAAATCTATTACACATCTTGTTAAACACTCGTCCATTGGTACATAAAAAAAACCATACCTATTAATTCCTTTTTTTTCGCCAAGAGCCTTCATCGTAGCTATTGCTATAGCATATGCTGTATCCTCTACGCTGTGGTGTAAATCAACATTGGTGTCACCATTTGTCTGAAGGTCCATGTCAATTAAACTGTGATGTACAAATAGCTCTAACATGTGATCAAGAAAACCAATTCCTGTTGAGATATTAGCAATACCTTGTCCATCTAGGTTTATTGAACAAGATATTTTTGTTTCATTGGTGTTTCGTTCTATTTTACCTTTACGCATTTTTGCCTAATATCAGCGAATTTAAATAAATTCTAGGTAAATCACTTGATTAAAATAATTAAATAGCCATTTTAAAGGTAGGTATAAAATATGGAAAAAAACAAAATCAAATCAACCACTATTATTGGTATCAGAAAAGATAATTTAGTCGTTATTGCTGGTGATGGTCAGGCTAGTTTTGGAAATACTGTTATGAAGTCAAATGTAAAGAAGATCAAAAGACTTGGAGAAAATGAATCTGTAATATCCGGTTTTGCGGGCTCAACAGCTGATGCCTTTGCTTTATTTGAAAGATTAGAAGGAAAGCTGGATCAATACAAAAATCAATTAAAAAGAGCTTGTGTGGAACTTGCAAAGGATTGGAGAACCGACAGATATTTAAGAAGGCTTGAGGCAATGATGATTGTTGCAGATAAAGATGTAAGTTTATTGTTATCAGGAACAGGGGATGTAATTGAGTCTGACGATGGAATTTTAGCAATTGGGTCTGGTGGCCCTTACGCAAATAGTGCTGCAAAAGCATTAATAAAAAATACAAAAATGGATGCAAAACAAATTGCTCTTGAGTCTTTAAGTATTGCTGCAGATATTTGTATTTATACCAATCACAATATTATATCTGAAACAATCGAGCTATAAAGTGGAGTCAAGTTTTAGTCCTAGAGAAATTGTATCTGAGCTTGATAAATTTATCATTGGTCAAAACAAAGCAAAGAGAGCAGTCGCTGTTGCACTAAGAAATAGATGGAGAAGAAAGCAGCTTGATGATTCTTTAAAAGAAGAAATTGTTCCCAAAAATATTTTAATGGTGGGTCCAACTGGGTGTGGTAAAACAGAAATATCTAGAAGATTAGCAAAATTAGCAAACGCTCCGTTTATTAAAGTTGAAGCAACTAAGTTTACTGAGGTTGGATATGTTGGAAGAGATGTTGAACAAATAATTCGTGATCTGGTTGAAATAAGTATTACAAAAACTAAAATCCAAATGGGAAAAGAAGTTAAGGCAAGGGCTGAAAAAAATGCTGAGGAAAGAATTTTGGATGTTCTTGTCTCAAAAAGCTCAACTCCAGCTACAAGAGATAGTTTTAGATCTAAATTAAGATCTGGCGAACTAAACGATAAAGAGGTTGAGGTGCCTGTTTCTGCAAACACAAATTTCAGCTTACCAACAATGGATATTCCTGGAATGCCTGGTTCTCAAATGGGAATGATAAATTTAGGTGATGTTTTCGGTAAGGGTTTTGGTGGTCAAAAAAAAATGAAAAAAATGTCCGTAAAAGACTCACACGCATATTTGTTGAGTGAAGAAACTGAAAAACTTCTGGATCAAGACAAAATTAATGGACGAGCATTAAGTGATGTTGAAGAAAATGGTATAGTATTTATAGATGAGATTGACAAAATTACCTCAAGAAGTGATAGAAGTGGGGCTGATGTTTCTAGAGAGGGGGTTCAAAGAGATCTTCTTCCATTAATAGAAGGTACGGCTGTTACAACTAAACACGGCGTTGTAAAAACTGATTACATATTGTTTATAGCATCAGGCGCTTTTCACCTTTCTAAACCAGCTGATATGCTACCAGAATTACAAGGCAGACTTCCAATTAGGGTTGAGCTTGACAGTCTTGGAAAGGAAGATTTCAGGCTTATACTTACTGAAACACAAAATAGTCTAATTAAACAGTACAAAGGATTGCTAGGAACTGAAAAGGTTGATTTAGAATTTGAAGACAGCGGAATTGAAACTATAGCTACCCTTTCAACGGAAATTAACCAAAATGTTGAAAATATTGGCGCAAGAAGGCTGCATACGGTTATGGAAAAACTTCTTGAAGAAGTAAGTTTTACTGCATCAGATATCGGTCCAACCAAAATAATTATAAACAAGGAATATGTTGAAAATAGCCTTGGTGAACTTATTAAAAGTCAGGACTTATCAAAGTTTATATTGTAAAGCTCATTTAATTTTTTAATAGTTGTAGAATGAGTATTTTTAATAACATCAAATTTGAATTGCTTATTCTAGCACTTGTTACAATTAGTGTTTTTATAACTTTTGATACAGACCTTTGGTTTTATACTTATTTTGAAAGCTTGGATGATAACGCCAATGGTATTTTTCTTAAAGAGTTTTTTGTAGATATTACAAGGCTTGGCAAATCGTCATTGTATTTTGTCATTTCAATTGTGGGGTTTGCTCTTTTCTATTTTGGTGATAAATTCAAAATAATAAGATCTAAAACAAAAAATAAACTTGCAAATTTTTTTATTTCTTCTTTTTTGTATATTTTAATAGTTGGAATAATTACTCAATTTATAAAACATATTGTTGGAAGGCCCAGACCAAATCATATTAATTTCGAAGATGTTTATAATTTTAATTTCTTTACGTTAGAGTCAAATTTTCATTCTTTTCCATCTGGACACTCTTCTACAATTTTTATAGTTTGTTTTCTTCTGGTTGCTGTTTTTCCAAAATTAAAATACTTTTTCTATTTTTTAGCTTCAATTATTGCTCTGAGCAGGGTTGTGGTTGGTGCTCATTTTTTTACTGATATTGTTGCTGGAGCAATTCTTGCTCTTTTGTCATTCAAGGTTTTAAATTATTTAATTGAAGCAAAATATCATAGTTATAAATTAACTAATTTAGCTTCTGAGAAAAATATAGAGGTTTTTTACTATCTTTTATTTTTATTTGTTAGTTGTGCATTCATAACTGTGGGTCCGTCGTTAGATTTATATATATCAGGAATATTTTATTATGGATCATCACAGTTTGCTATCCAAAGCTTTGATCCGGTTTCAATATTATTTCGAGATATTTTATTGCCACTAATACTTATTTATATTTTAATTTTACCTATAGTTGGTCGGTTTACTAAAATTGAAAAGTTTTTTTTCAACTATAAATTTTCTACTAAAGAAATATTTTTATTGTGGGCCTCTCAAATTTTTACTGTGTTAATATTTGTTAATTTTATATTAAAAAATTTATGGGGTAGAGCAAGACCTAACGATGTACTTCAGTTAGGGGGAGAAGAAATTTTTTCTCCCTGGTATATAATAAGTAGTGCTTGTGAAACCAATTGTTCTTTTGTTTCAGGTGATGCGTCAGTTGGATTCTCAGTTGTAATTCTATATTTAATTACAAAAAAAATAATTTTTCTTTATGCAAGCATTGTTGCGGGCTTCATGATTGGCTTAGTTCGAATAATGGCTGGTGGTCATTTTTTAAGTGACATTTTTTTTGCAGGTATCTTTGTGGTTACACTAAATATTGTTTTTTTCAAATTATATAAAAAGCTTTATGATAAATAAGTTTCTAATACCATCAGTTATAATAATATTTTTAATTAAAATAATTTCTTTAAACTTAACCACATTTAATTTATTCGGCGATGAAGCACAATATTGGTTATGGTCAAAAAATGTTGACTTTGGTTATTTTTCAAAGCCTCCTTTCCTAGCTTGGGCAATAAGAGTTTATACAGAAGTATTGGGCGATAGCTTTATTTCTTTAAAACTTCTCCCGTCTTTTGTTTATATATTAATTGCTTGGAGCGTTTATAATTTACTAGAAAATTATGGTTTGAGCAAAAAAGATTCTTTTGCGGGTAGTTTAATTTTTTTGTTTATTCCAGCTGTTTCATTTTCATCTTTTATAATCAGTACTGATCTTTTTTTGTTACTATTTTGGACCCTTTCTCTTAGTGAGTTAATTAAAATTAGTAGTAAACAAAATTTAAGAAGTTTTATTTTGTTGGGTATTTTTCTTGGTCTTGGGTTTTTATCAAAGTACGCAACTGTTTATTTTATAATTAGTTTGTTGATTTTAATTTTATTAGATAAAGAGTTTAGAAAAATTTTCTCTAATAATGTACTGTGGTTTGGACTAAGTTTTTTAATAATATTGATAATAATAACACCAAATATTATTTGGAACTTAAATAACAATTGGGTGACACTACAACACACTTCTGATAACGCAAATTTTTCAAATACTAAAATAAGTTTAGTTAGGGGTTTAGAATTTTTATTAACTCAAGCATTTATGTTAGGGCCATTTATGGTCTTGGGTGGGTTGGTAAGTTTTACAAAAATTGAGGATAAACAAAAAATTTTACTAGTATTTTCGTTGCCTATAATTTTAATAGTTTTAATAGAAGCTGTTTTTGTAAGGGCAAATGCAAATTGGGCGGCTCCTGCATTAATTTCTTTGTATGCTTATTTCTATATTAGTGTTCGTAATTCAATTTTAAAGATATTAAATTTTATATTCAATTTTTCTTTCAGTGTAATTTTTTTTGTAATGATATCGGTAAGCAGTCCCCTAAGTCTTTTTGATAGGATAAGTGGTTTAAATGATTATGCACTTAAAATTTATAATAACTCTTCAAATGGAAACTTAGAAAATATTGTAATTTCAGATCGGCTTTTGTTTTCAAGCCTTAATTATGAGTTAAGAGAAAAGAATGTAAATTTCTATATGCCTCACAAAATAGGAGAGAAAATAACTAATCACTTTAAAATAACATCACCACTAAATAAAAATATAACTAAGAACTTTATATTAATTGGAGATCCATCAGATATAAGTTATTTAGAAAATGAATATAAAATAATTGAAAAAAATCCTCCCATTCAAAAATTTACAAAAAGAAAACTAGGGGTGTATGAAATTATATTTGAATAAATTTTATCTACTATTCTTTCTATTTTTTATAAGTACATCTTATGCAAATAGCTTCGATGTTGATTACAAAGTAAGCACTGGAGGAATTAAAATTGGTTACTTTAATTGGTCATTAAATATTAAAAACAATTCGTATAAAACTGAAATAGTATTAAAAAATTCTGGAATTTTTTCTCCTCTTTATAAATTTAATGGAAGTTATGTTTCGGCTGGAGTTATTGAAAATGGAATGTTTAAAGCTCAACAATATAAACAATTTTGGAAAACTAAGAAAAAAACCAAAGTTGTTAGTATGTTGTTTGATAATTATTTAATTGAATTAAATCAAGAGCCGGTAGAAAAAGAGGATTCTAGAATAAAGCTTGAGGACCTGTATTTATACTTTGATCCAATCACATCATTTATAAACATTTTAAATGGAAAAAAAGAAGCAAAAACAGTTGATGGTAGAAGGGTTTATGTACTTAAAAGAGATGGGGGTGGAGATGAAAAAATAATATTAAAGATTAAAGATTATAAAAATATTTGGGCTGACCACAAAAGAAATGATTTAAAAAAAATCGAGTTTTTTGTTCGAGAGGGTTTACTCCCATATAGAATTTTTATACATTTTAAAGAAAGGGTGTTTAAGTTAGAAAAGGTTTAAAATTTTTTTTTTCTTAAATATACAAAAATTGCTCCGTCACCACCATGTTCAATGCCCGCATCTTGGTATGTTAAAACATATTTCTTAAGATCCTCTTCGTTAATCCAGCTTATTATAGAGTTTTTAATTTTACCGTAGAAGAGTTTTGGGTGCTCCTCTTCCTCTTTTTTATCTTTCTTATGAGCCCCCTTCCCGGTTACAACAAGTAAGCATCTTTTGTTTTTATTATAATTTTTTTGTATTTCATTTTTAAATTTATTATGCGCTTCAGCTAAACTATACCCGTGAAGGTCTAGTCTTCTATCTATTTTTACCTTACCTCGCTTCAACTCTCTATTTATGTCACCAAATGACAAACTAAAATCTGTGTTGTGTTTTTTGCTTCCTGAAGCTACTTCTTCTATATTTATATTGGTGTCATTTTTTTTATTTATTTTTGAACCTTTTTTTTTGATATTTTTTATCTTAGTCTTTATGTTGTCTTTTTTAAAAGGTTTTACGCCTTTCATTTTTTTTAGAAAAAAATCATCTTCCATTATTTAGTAAGGTAGTTTTTTATTAGATTTTTTACCCTCTCAGGTGTTTGTAAGTACCATAAGCTGTCTAACATCTCTAAAGCAGCCATGTACTTTTGTTTTTTGTTGAGGAAATAAAGCATTTTTTTAAATTTAGATACCCCACTTGCTCCAAGCTGAAATATCATTTCTATTAATAATTCTCTTTCTAAGTATGTGTGATTTTTTTTAGAAAAAATTTTTCTATATTTATAGTGTGCAACTTTAAAATCTGACTCAAACACTTTTTCAAAATGTTTTGTTTCATATTTTTTTATAAAATATTTTTTTTCTTTTTCTTTAATCAGATGTCCGTAACCAATGGTATAAAAACCCAATTGATCCATGTAGGGCTTATTAGAATAGCCTTCATTTTTTTTTATTCTAGTTTTGAGGTTTGTTAAGGACAAAACCTAAGTTTGTGTTAAAATCCATATGGGGTTTGAAGAATTTGATGGCTTTTCAAATGTCCAGGTGTCTTTATTTTTAATAATTTTACCTTCATCTTGGTCTATCATTTGTTCACTGATAAAGTTTAGTGAAATTGAAATAATATTTTTATCTACTTTTGCATCTTCAACACTGTCAATAATTAGTGAATAAAATTGTGCAGAGGGGTTGTTTGTTTTTTCATCAATTGCTTTTTCGAATGCTAAATAAACATCCTTAGAGACAAGGCTTTTAAGTGTTTTTTTGTCTCCATTGTTAAAGGCGGTAATAATAATCTCGAATGCCTTTTTTGCTCCATCTAAAAACTGTTTGTGATCAAAGTTGTTTACTTTTTTATATACATTTTCTAGTTTTAGCTGATTATCTAGTAATGATGGAATTTTATCTAATTTTTGCCCATCCTCTTCTTTGTATTTTGGTGGGCTGTCTATTTTTTTCTTTTGGTATCCTGTTCTTTTTCCTAATACACTTCTTAAACGATAGATTATAAATGCAGCAATTGCAGCAAATATTATTATATCAAAAAATTGCAAATCTCCATAAAGCATAGAAAATTATATAATTACTTTTTTTAATTTTAATAGTTAAATTTATTCCAAATTGGGTTTTTTATTTTTTTTAACATTTTCTGGTGTAGTGAAAGCTGATCACTTGTTATTTGTATTTCTTTGGTTTTCTCTTTATTTGCGGTGCTAATCCCTAAATTATTATTCTGGTCTACATCATTTTCTAACCTCATAGAGAACTGCTTGCCGCCTTTGAGCTCTAAATAAACAGAGGCTAAAAGCTGAGAATCAAGTAATGCACCGTGAAAAGATCTGTCAGATAGATCTATATTAAACCTTCTACATAAGTAGTCTAGGTTAACAATTCTTGTGTTTAAAACTTTTCTAGCTAATGAAACGGTGTCCACTACTGGATTTTTAAGTGGTGGCAGACCGATTAATTTAAGCTCATTATTAATAAAACCCATATCGAACTGAGAGTTGTGAATTATTAAGGTATCTTCCTTTAGAAAATCTAGCATTAGTTTATGATTTTCTTCAAATGACTTTTGTTTTCTTAAAAAATCGTCTGATAATCCAACGATACTTTTAGCACCTTCTGATATTTTTTTATCAGGCCTGCAATAAAACTGAAGGTTTTTTCCAGTAGGGACATGGTTTCTTAACTCGACACAACCCACCTCTATGATTCTGTCGCCTGTTTTATAGTTCAGACCGGTTGTTTCAGTGTCTATTACAATTTCTCTCATTTTAAAACTTATCTATTAACCTATTAATTTTATTTTTATAATCTTTCAATGTTGAATTATTGTAAACAACGTAATCTGACTTTGCTTTTCTTATTATATCTGAAGTCTGTGACTTAAGTATGTTTTTAAATTGAGTTTCAGACATTTTTCTTGTTTTTTTTAGTCTTTCTAGTCTTGTCTTCCTGGGGGCTATTATTGATATTACTTTGTGAAATTTATTCTCTAGTTTATTTTCAAACAAAAGAGGTATGTCTATAAATATAATTTTAGTTTTTTTCTTTTTTTCTTTTTTTATAAATTCAGATCTTTTTTTTCTAACTACATTGAATATATATTTTTCTAATTTTTTTCTCATCTTGGTGTTTGTGAAAATAATTTTTGATATGGTTTTTTTATCTATTGTTTTGTTCATGACCGCCATAGACAGCCCAATGGAATTCAAATAAAAAATAAATTTTTTTTCAGGGGTTTTGTATATTTTTGCTACTTGTTCGTCTGAACTGTGTATTTTAAATCCTTTGTGCCTTAACTCATTGCAAAAAGTAGATTTTCCAGACCCTATCCCTCCTGTAATTGCAATAGTTTTAGTCATTAAATTTTTTTATAAATAAAACTTAGCATTTTTTGGTCTACACTAGGATTAATACCAAACCACATTTTGAAGCATGGTTTTGCTTGTTCTAGTAACATTGATATACCATAAATTTTTTTATTTTTGGGAAACTGCTTTAAAAAAACTGTTTTTTTTGGGCTATAAACAATATCGCTAACAACAGTAGACTCATCAATAAGTGTTAAGTGTTTTTTTAAAATTGGGTTTATGGGGGTGGTGTTTATTACTAGATAAGCACCGCCTAGATATTTTTTAAGATCTTTGTACGTTTTTGTATATTGAGTTTTTTTTGAATATTTAATTTTTTTCTTACTTCTGTTGAAAATTAATATGTTTTTAAATCCTCTTTTTTTTAGGACATAATGAATTGCGTGTGATGCGCCGCCATAGCCTAGTATAACAACTTTTTTGTTTTGAGTTTTTTTGATTTTTGGAAGAGTTTTATAATATCCCGCCCAATCTGTGTTTGTTCCGTCAATAATATTTTTGTTTGTAACACAATTTACAGCACCAATTTTTTTTGCATGTTTGTCTATATTATTTAGGTGTTTAATAATTTTGCCTTTAAAGGGAATAGTTATATTTAGACCTAGTGTGTCTTTTTTTTTCAAAACTTCATCTATTTTTTTATGAAAGTTTTTTTCTGTCAGCTCAAGATATCCATACTTTGCATTAATGTTGTATTTTTTGAACCAGTAATTAAATATCGTTGGTGAAAGACTTTTAGATGCTTTGTTTCCAACTACGTATAACCTTTTCATTTTTTGTTATATAAATAATCTAAGAGATTAAACAAAGGTAATCCCATAACGTTAAAATAATCACCCCTTATACTTTCAATAATATGGGGCCCTAAACTTTCTATTTGGTAACAGCCAACGGAGCTCAGTATTTGTTTTCCAGTTTTTTTTAGGTATTTGTTTATTTCGTTGTTGCTAAGCTTTCTTATTTTAACATGAGTTGTTTCATGATTTTCCCAAACCCTAGAACCATTAACACAAATTGTTAAACCTGAAATTATAGAATGTGTTTTCCCCGAGAGAGATAATATTTTTTTTCTGGCACTCTCAAAAGAGTTTACTTTGTCTAAGATTTTTCTATTGTGATAAATTACTGTATCACACCCTAAAACTGTTTTACCAAAGTTCTTTTTTTGTACACTTAGGCTTTTTGCCTTCTCATAAGATAGTTTCTTTACAAATATTTCTGGCTTGAGGTTTCTGCCTATACTATCTTTTATCTCTTCTTCATTACAGTTTGGTTTTCGTTGCACAAAATTTAATCCAACATTTTTTAAAATTTTATATCTAGATCTACTCGAACTAGCTAGTATAAATTGTTGGTGCATAAAGATGTTAATAAAATTAATAGTTATAAACACTATTAATTAAAATTTAAATTTAGGAAATAGTTATTTTATTTTAGGCGTCTGTTGTTAACAACTTAATAACCTGCTTTGCTTTTATTATAGCCTTGTTAATACATTTATTATACAAAATTAATAACAAGTTATTAGTGTTTGGAAGATATATAAGTTATTAGAAATTATAATCTTTTTTTTTTGTTCTCGAAGTTAACATAATTATTTTGCAAAGTATTAAGTGTTAATAAGTAAAGAAAGATATAATTATAAAGTAATAATTAAGCTTTTTAAGTCTACAACTAATACTACAATTAAATATATAAATATTTATTTATTATTATTTTGACAACGACTACATTTTTGATTATTTAATATTTTCATTTCTAAACTGTCCCATCAATATGAATTTACAAGAACTAAAAAGTAAAAATCCAGAAGAGTTATTAAAACAAGCTGATAAGCTTGGAATTGAAAATCCGTCATCATTAAGAAAACAGGATTTAATGTTTGCAATTTTAAAGACAATTGCTGATGAAGGAACAGCTATAACAGGCTTAGGTGTTATAGAAATTATGCAGGACGGTTTTGGTTTCTTAAGATCTTCTGAGTCAAATTACTTACCAGGACCTGATGATATTTATGTTTCTCCGTCTCAAATTAAAAAATTTAGCTTAAGAACAGGGGATAGTGTTGAAGGTGAAATAAGATCACCAAAGCAAGGAGAAAGATATTTTGCTATAATAAAGATCAATAAAATAAATGGTCAGGATGTTGATCAGGTTAAAAATAGAGTAAATTTTGAAGACTTGACCCCTCTTTATCCAGATTCTAGATTTAGATTAGAACAAGAAAAACCCATGCCCGATTTAACTGAAAGAATAATAGATATAATTGCACCCCTAGGTAAAGGACAAAGGCAGTTAATTGTTGCTCAACCATTTACTGGAAAAACAATAATAATGCAAAAGATCGCAAACGCAATTACAGCTAACAGTCCCGAAACAAAACTAATTGTATTATTAATTGATGAAAGACCAGAAGAAGTAACTGATATGCAGAGATCTCTTACGAAAGGTGAAGTAATTAGTTCAACCTTTGATGAACCAGCATCTCGTCACGTACAAGTAGCTGAAATGGTAATAGAAAAAGCAAAAAGACTCGTAGAATATAAACATGACGTGGTTATTTTATTAGATTCTATCACAAGACTTGGAAGAGCATATAATACAGTTGTTCCTTCGAGTGGTAAGGTCTTAACAGGTGGTGTGGATGCCAATGCCCTGCAAAGACCCAAAAGGTTTTTTGGAGCAGCTAGAAATGTCGAAAAAGGCGGTTCTTTAACAATTATTGCCACTGCACTGATTGACACAGGAAGTAGAATGGATGAGGTAATATTTGAAGAGTTTAAAGGCACAGGTAACAGTGAAATGTGTCTTGATAGAAAACTTAGTCAAAAAAGAACATATCCTGCATTTGATATAGGTAAATCAGGTACTAGAAAAGAAGAGTTACTATTAGACAAAGACGAGTTAGGAAAAATATTTATTTTAAGAAAAATCTTAGCCCCTATGGGAACAACAGAATCAATGGAGTTTTTGTTAGAAAAGATGAAAAATACGAAAACCAACAATGATTTTTTCCAAAGCATGGGAACAAAATAGACTTTCTCTAAGCTTTATTTAATCTTTACATTTCTTATTTACTTAATCTGGTCTTGGGTTTAATCCCCAAAACATGAAACCTTTTAGTGACACTATTTTTGCTCTTGCTACACAAAGAGGAAAATCAGGCATTGCCGTTTTTAGGGTTTCAGGTAAAAACTCTCACAAAATAATAAAATCAATATCTTCTAAAAAAAAATTTAAAACAAACCTATCTTCTCTAAACAACATTCTTGACGGAAAAAATATTGTAGATCAAACGTTGACAACATTATTTAAATCACCAAAAAGTTATACAGGTGAGGACATGGTAGAAATATCCTGTCATGGAAGCATCTCTGTAATTAATAAAATAACAAAAACTCTTTTAAAAAAACAAATTAGGCTTGCTGAGCCTGGTGAATTTACGAAAAGAGCGTTAATGAACGATAAATTAAGTGTCTTAGAGGCTGAAACTATAAACGACTTGGTTAGTGCAGAAACAGAAAACCAAAGAAAAATAGCCATTGGCAATTTAACTGGAAATTTAGATAAATTTGTTAACGACATTTCAAATAAACTAAAAAAACTTTTAGCAGATGTAGAGGCCATTATTGATTTCACCGACGAAGACCTTCCAAAAGAAATTTACAAAAATATAATAGAACAAAATAAGAACATATGTAAGACAATTGAAAATATTATCAAAAAATCATCTTTATCTAGAAAAATATTTGATGGTTTTTTAATAACAGTCTTAGGAAAACCAAATACAGGCAAATCTTCTTTTATAAATTATATTAATAATAAAGAAGTTTCTATAGTTACAAACATACCTGGAACAACTACTGATTTAATAAGCTCAAGCCTAGATATTAAAGGAGATAAATATACATTTATTGATACAGCTGGAATAAGAAAATATAAAAATTTAATAGAAAAAATTGGCATAGAAAGATCTATAGAAAGTGCAGAAAAATCTGATTTAAATATAGTTTTTCTTAAAAACAATGAGAAAAACAACTATACTAAAATTAAATCTAAAATATTTGTTAAATCTAAATACGATGTTAATAAAAAGAAAATTAAGGGAGTATACAATATTTCTTCGGTATCAGGGCACGGTATTGAAAACCTTATTAGGGTTATTTCAAGCAAATTAAAGAAAAACCCCCTTACTGGGCCAGTCTTTTCACGTGAAAGGCATATTGAAAGTCTACAAAAGTCTTTAAACTTACTTAAAGGTCTAAACTTAAAAGAAATAGACATTGCCGCAGAAAATATTAGAAGATCAATTATATTTATTGATGGAATTAATCAAAAGTTTGATATTGAGAAAATTCTAGATATAATATTTAGTGATTTTTGTATAGGAAAGTAATTTCACGTGAAAAAAGAATATGTACAATAAATTTGATGTCATTGTAATAGGTGGGGGGCATGCAGGTGTAGAAGCTGCGTGTTCATCAGCAAGAATGGGATCAAAAACAGCCTTAATTACACACAAAATTAAAAAAATAGGAGAGATGTCGTGTAACCCTGCTATTGGAGGCCTTGGAAAGGGCCATCTTGTTAAGGAAATAGATGCTTTAGATGGAATAATGGCCAAAGCAACTGATAAATCTTGCATACAATTTAGAATGCTGAATTCAAGTAGAGGGGCTGCGGTTAGGGGGCCAAGAGCTCAAACAGACAGAATTTTATATAAAAACGCAATAAATGATCTTGTAAAGAAACAAAAGAACCTGGAAATCGTTGAGGGCTCTGTTGAGGATTTAATTATTTTAAATAATCAAGTAACAGGCATCATTCTTGGTGATAATAGAAAAATATTTTCTAAATCTGTTGTTTTAACAACAGGCACCTTTTTACAAGGCTTAATTAGAATAGGCTCTCAAAAACAACAAGCTGGAAGAGTTGGAGATAAACCATCAATAAAACTTGCAAAAAGGCTTAAAGAACTAAAGTTTTCAATAGGCAGATTAAAGACAGGAACACCCCCAAGATTACTTAAAAAAACCATAAATTTCAATGACTTAAGTGAACAACAACCAGACAAAAAACTTGTTCCATTTTCTTTTATCAACAGAGATATCCACATTCCTCAAATATCTTGCTTTATCACCCATACTAACACAAACACCCATAAAATAATTTCTCAGAACCTAAATCTATCACCTATGTATTCAGGTGAAATACAATCTATGGGGGCCAGATACTGTCCTTCTATTGAAGACAAGATATATAAATTTAAAACCAAATCATCCCATCAGATTTTTTTGGAGCCAGAAGGATTAGATAGTGATTTAATTTATCCAAATGGAATATCTTCTTCACTACCAACTGAGATACAAGAGTGTTTTGTCAGAACTATCAAAGGTCTAGAAAATGTTACAATTACACAACCCGCTTACGCAATTGAATATGACTTTATTGATCCACAAGAATTAACACACACACTTGAAACAAAAAAAATAAAAAATTTATTTTTTGCAGGACAGATAAACGGAACAACTGG